>Ga0299915_10003683_pt1 | contig 11071 bp, 11 predicted proteins | sample RVTome_13_FD_200263 | JGI IMG/M metagenome (GOLD analysis project Ga0299915, IMG submission 200263) | Soil microbial communities from uranium-contaminated site in the Upper Colorado River Basin, Wyoming, United States - RVT92D227 (version 2) ... | reverse complement strand
TATGGCTAAAAGAATCTTTATCTCCGGGATCTGCCAAGTGGCAGTTGCCGCATGTCACGTTTTTTGTAGCATGCCTGCTCTGCTTCCAGTCAGTGACCACTCCTTTTGTGACCCCTGACGCAATATGACAGTTCACGCACTCGTCGCTTGCTTGTCCACTCTTTTTCGCGCCTTGGGCAGCACCTGTCACTGTGATCCCTATTAAAACAAGTGCCATCATCGTAATTCCCATGAACCTTTTCCTCATTTCTCTTTCCTCCTTTTCATCTCATCGTAGGCTTTCGTTCCCAATGTGGACTCGGATACCTCAAACTTTCCAGAGAACCGATTCGATCTCCTTGAAGACGGATTTGTGGTCTGTTAGAAAAGGAGACCTATGAGAACATCCGAGTAGTTTTCTACTGCATATCGGTTAAAGGGGATATGGGTAAACCCCTTGTACTGAGAAAGAACAAGATCTTCAGCAAAAAATTACTTCTTACCGTTAAGTGGGTAGCCCAGATAATTCCTCTGACACTTCTTCTTGAAATCTTCACCTCTTCCCTGTTGGCCAAATGACTTCTTCCATTTATTTTTTGCAAAGTGAAAATTGCCATTCCTATGGCCCAGAGACAGAATTTGCGCAAGCCTTTTTCGCTTTTGGGGAGGAGCAGGGTATAGGCAAGGGCGTTTTTAAGATGGGCGTGAGCAATGGCAATCACATCGGAGAGCCCCTTACTAAAACCATGATGATGGCGTTCTTGAGGAAGCTCCGCTAAATCAAAGCCCACTTTCTGAAAGATATCCTGCGGTAACCAACAAATGCCTCGTTCTTTGTCATTCCAAAAGTCCTTTAAAATATTTGTCATCTGGAGACCTTGGCCGAATAAAACCGCCAACTTTGTCAGGATCTCTCTTCTTTTAAATATCTCTACCGAATAGTCACAAAACAGTTGAGTTAAAAGCTCCCCGACAACGCCGGCCACGTAATAACAGTAATCATTCAGGTCAGCCAAACTTCTCAGCCCCTGAGGGCTCTTGCGTTCCTGAAACCGTTCCATTCCTGCACACATGAGCCTGATACAACGTTCCAGCGCTCGGCGCTCTTGCTCGCTCAGACTACGAGTAATGGCAATGACGCGGGGTAAGTTTCGAATGAGTTCTCGTTCGGCCGGGGAGGTCACATTGGAGAGCAAAGGAAGCAACTCGCTGGCAAACTCCAGCGGTGAGGCGCTGTCAGAGACGATAGAGACCAATTTCCCCCAAAAGCTTCTCTTCTGATCGATGGTGAGAGCATTTTCATCTTCGATGGTATCAGCAACCCGGCACAGTAAATAAGCATTCGCAACAACACCTCGGAGAGCCTCCGGTAACTGCGGGATTGTAAATGCAAAGGAGCGGGAGACTCCCTCTAACAGCTGTTGCTGAAAATCAAGGTCGGATAGGTTTTTATTGAAAGTTGTAACCAATCCTCGGGATCCTCTCACACAGATTTGGGATGGGCAAAAAAAGTTTTTTGTCTATCTTAATCGACCATACCCCAGATTTCAACCAAAAATTGGGCGATCTCCTTTGGGATTAAGATGATACTTTCCTTTCATGGTGTCTGTCTTTCGCCCCTTCTATTTCAACAGTTTTAGGTAGGTAATGTCACGGCCAAATACAAGGGAGAGGAGCCAATCTGTCAGGACCCTGACCCGGTTGTATATCCCTGTCACCAACGATGAATAAAGGATAAGCCAGATCAGGCGGGCCGGAAAACCATAGACCCGTATGCGGTGAAGACGGAGAGCTGCCTTGGAACTTCCGAGAGAGACGATCTCCGGAATACCCGAATAACGAAAGGCTCTGGGATCACTCCCCCGGATGGCAGCCAGAAGATTCCGGGCCACAATCCTGGCCTGGCGGAAGGCGACATAGGCCCGTGGCGGCACGGCCATGCCCGATTTCGGATCCTCGAAATGCGCGCAATCGCCAAGGGCATAGACGCCCGGAATTCCAGATACTTCCATATATGCATCGACCAGGACCCGGCCAAAACGATCCTTTCTTGCTTCGATCTCAGCAATCCGCGGGTTGGCCACCATGCCGGCTCCCCAGATAATCGTCCTTGTGGGGATGATGACATTGCCGTCAACTTCAACGTGGCCTTCCCAGAGACGGGTGACTTGAGATCCCAGCCTGATCTCAATGCCCATCCGCTCCAGTTGCCTTGTTGCATAGTCCCCTAATTTGGGATCAAACTCAGCAACAACCCTGGGTTCGGCCTCAACCAGGATGATCCTGATCTCACGCGGGTCGATTGCCTTATAGACTTTAACCAAGCTCCTGAAGATGAAATCCCGAAGTTCGGCCACCAGCTGAACCCCGATGTAACCCGCTCCGGAAACGACGAAGGTAAGCAATTGCCTCCGCTTTTCCGGCTCCTTTTGTGCGCTCGCCTGTTCGAAAATTCCGATGACATGGTTTCTGATCAACATGGAATCGTGCAACGTTTTCAGGGTGAACAGGTGTCCTCCCGGAGGGGCCAAATGTGAGATATCGGGAACACCTCCGAGGGCCAGAACAAGATAATCGAAAGTAAAAGTTCCCGCAGTAGTGAGGACCTCGCGCCCCCGGAGGTCGATTCTTTCAACGCGGGCATGAACAAAGTTGAACCGATCTCTCCAATGGAGTCTTCGGATCGGATAAGCGATATGGCGAGTCTCGATTCCTCCCATGGCCACCTGGTGCAGCAAAGGAGAAAAGAGGAAGAAATTCTCATCGCTTACCATGGTTGTCTCCACATTCTCATTTCGATTCAGGGAAGGAACGAGATGTCGCAGGACATAGGTGCCTCCGAATCCGCTGCCCAATATCAAGACCTTTCTGCTGCCGATATGAAGCCTCTTGGGATAGGAACGCTTCATACCGGACAAACTTCCGAAACCTTCCCGCAACAGGACCCAAAGAAGCCTTCCGAGCGATGAAGGCCGGGAGGCCATTTCCACTATTTTTTTGTAACTGTAAGTTCCGCTGAACATTCCCCATGCGGCTTTTGTAAAAGGCTGAGAATCCTTCACATGGTACTGCTCGTCTCCGATCAGTCGATGTTGAGCTAGGAGGAAGACCCGGGAATCCTTGGCCCTGTCATTGATCCAGAACAATAATTTCCCCCACCTATTGTCCTGGTTCATGGCTTCGCACAAGGGTCCGTAGTAACGGCGAAAATCCCGGCAGGACAGCCCGTAATAAACGGCCGTCCGGGCAGCCTCCCTGGCTGTTAACAGGGAGGACCCGATGCCGTCTTTGTATAATCTCGACACTGCGGCCTCGCCGACGGCGACGAACCTGTCCGCATAATAGTTGCGGGCTGAATGGATGGCGGCCAAAGGCCGGCAATGGCAGGCAAACTCGTAAGGAACCGGGAGAAGAGGCCGGACCACTTCGTTTTTCAAAAAGTCGGATACCGACATCGAGGTTTCTCGGCGGCCCATGACCGAGACGTTAATAAAGCTCCCCTTTGGCACCAAGGTTCCGAAGACCAGCCCCGACCGGGGAATCAAAAAAACGTGGGCCACATTGCCCAATACGGCCCGCACCTGCTCAGCGCCGACGTAAAGCTCGGCCATGGCCATTCTTCTGGTTTCTGGCGGGATATAGTTCAACCCGCGGATAACCGCAGGACCGGTATTAATGCCCGTTGCGAGCACAACCAGGTCGCACCCATTTCTTTCCCCGGCTGCCTCTACGACGGCCTTTTCTCCAAGATCGATGGCAGAAACCCGCTGGTTGACCACACATACACCTTCACTCTTGACCTGCTCCAAGAGCCATGTGTCGAAGCTTCGGAGATTCTCAGAGACGGGCTTCGCCGGCCCTCCTCCGCGGCAAATGCTGACGATCTCTATTCCTCTTTCAGGGTTGCTGATGCTGATGGAAGTGTATGGGCTGTGGACAGCGTATTGTTCTATTTTACTCTGGATGATTTCTTCCGGAACTTTTAGACCGAGTTCACGCAGGTTTTTGAGGAAGGAGATGGAGAGGATGCCGGCACAGCCCTTGCATCCTCTGGAACCGAGTTCATTGAAGTTTCGTTCTTCGTAAAGAGTGATTTCAGGCCGAATATTTCTTTCCGCCGCATAGCGAAGGAGATAAAGCGCAAACAGACTTCCCGCGGGGCCGGCCCCGACGATTGCCACTTTTGAACCATTCTCTAACCTGTAAAGCCCTTTACGCACAAAACCAAATCACCCCGTGTCTACGGTTTTTCCACAGATCCCCGTCCGGATTTCCTTGCCGTGGAATATCCCTCCACTTAGAAGACCGACGCTAAGCGATTCGATGATCATCATAGAGGTCTCTTTTGATTTGTGTTCAAGTCAAGAATAAAGATTTAACCTCATTTTCTCCATGGGTCCTCCTGAACGTCTCTATTCCGAACCTATTTCCTGACAAGTTCAATTTCGACAGTAATGTCCACTTCGTCGCCCACTACAAGGCCCCCGGTATCTAAAACTTTGTTCCACTTAATCCCGAAATCCTTCCGGTTGATTCTTGTGGTGCCTGTAGCGCCACGTCTGAAATTACCCCCTGGGTCCTTCACTTCGAGCGTTGGTCCTTCCACATCGACAACCACTTCTCTGGTTATATCGCGGATCGTGAGATGGCCTGCCACTTTCAGTCTATTTGCCCCGGCCTGGGTTACCTTCTTCGAAACAAAGGTGATCATCGGAAATTTGGCAGCATCGAAGAAATCAGGGCCCCGCAGGTGTTCGTCCCGCTTGACATGGTTCGTATTGATCGAGGCAGCATCGATCGTCAAGTCCACCTTCAAATCAGCAAGATTCTGGCTGTCGATGTTGACAACCCCCTTTGCCTTGGTGAAAGTCCCCTTGACATTGGAAACCGTCAGATGCTGGATTTTGAATTGTAGGTTAGAATGGTCGGGGTCGATCTGCCAGATGGATTCGGAAGCAAAAACCGGGAAACTCAAAACGACAACTATTAATCCTGATAAAATACTCCGTTTCATAAAGGTCTCCTCCTTTAATTCTAATTTAGGTTGAGTCTATCTAAACACCTCCGAGTAATTCAACTTAGCCAATAGCGTCCTATCCGTCAGTCTGGAATGAAAGATTGGACAAAACTTATTTGTTGATTGTTGAGACCTGGCCCTATTTCCTATTTCCCCGATACTTATGAGACCTTTCTCAGACATTCATCTCTTGGAACCCAATAAAGCTTCTATGAAAAGCAGCCCAACTGGCAATCGCTAATCTTTATTTTCATCTTGGTGGCGGCATCACCGATTTCTATCAAACTGACCTTGATCCTTCGGCCTAAATCGTGGGCGGCTATGCAGGGAAGGCGGCTGTCAACCAGAGAACGTTGCACCGCCTCGGTGATCTCCTGGTTGAAGAGCTTGTTTTCAAGATTGTCGTGTTTTGATTTCTTTATCTTAAAGCAACCGAGCAAACAATCCGTGATCCTTATCTTCAGCCTATTGGCCGCATCCCCCACAACCTTCGGTTCTACATTGAGATCTGCCGACAGTCTCAAAGCGACAGGGCAGGGGAGATAATCGCCCACAAGAGATGATCTTACCGCTTCCTCAATTCTTTTATTACCTTCTTCAACGTTTTTAAGACTCATGGATCCTCCTCAAATGTATTTGCACGGTTCCACTTCTGTCATGTTACCTATCGATTGTATGGATGACGGGAAAACCCGTTGCTCTTAAAAAACTTTATTTTTAATCGGACGGGATGTGGGCCTCGACCATCCCTTCCTGCTTTCGGGGCTCGATGACTTCGACGTCTATCGTCGAGGTTCCGCTGTCCAGCGGGCGAGACGAATAAACTGCCGTGACATCAAGATCCGCCGGGCTCATGATCACCAGAAACCCCTTCAGAAACACCGGAAACGGCGGCGGCGTGCCCGTACCTCTGGGGACCAAGTCCTGGTAGATTTCTGCGATCTCTTCGCAGTCAACCTCAAAGGCATGATTGGGTTTAAGAATCGCCCTTTCGAATGACGAGACGGGTCCGGACTTCTGCCATGGGAGTGCAAAGGCCACCTTTTTGGCAAAGGCGACAGTTCCATCATCGGGCGGGTTCGGAAATCTGGGGTTATGCACGTTGATCGCGGTAGCGTAAAGTCCCCTGACCACCTGGGCGCCATTGGCTCCTGCCGGCACTGTCCCTTCAGGGCAGCTCCAGCCGGTATTTCCAGATCCATCCCGATATTCGATGCACGGTTTGAGCTCCTGCGATTGACCGCAGACAAACTTGACGGAATAGCGGAACTTGGCGGGAATCTTAGCCGTTGTTTGATCTCTCTGTTGAGACCATACATCAGGTGCAACAACAACCAATAACGCCAAACTTACCAGACCGGATACGAATAGTTTTGCTCTCATGACACTTTTCCTCCTGTCGATTGGATCATAAACAGATTGGGGGATGCTTCATTTCCCAATGCGTAACAGTGTATCAGTACCTCACTATTCATCCACTCACAAATCGGGCTGATGGACGTGATTCGATTCGGTGTGGCAGAAAAGGTGGGTGATGCTTGATGAAACAACAGGAAGAATATGCCAAGAAAAATGACTAGAGTAAAATATCCAGCTCCGGGGGACCTCTTTTTATCCATTGAACCCTCCTCATGAAAAACGCCCCCCTTCTTTGGCCGGTTAACTGCATCTTCTCACTCCCTCAAACAATTTTTTTCGCTTCGTATGGAATTAAAAAGACGTGTATGAAATAAAACCACAAAACAATTTTAAATAAAAAAACCCGCCGATAGATGATCATATATTTTCCCCGATCAAAAGTCTTTGACTTAAGTCAAATATATTTCTTTGATAAAACATACATTTGAACGACTCGTCTCTGGTGGAAATACCGAAGCCTCCGTGATGCTCCATATTGGCAACGCCGTTGCATTAAAACCGAGAAATCCAAGAGGTATCGCACCAGAGACGGGGGTTTTGTTGATCGCTGTCCGAACTTCCTTGCCGTGAGAAATTTTCTTCCTCGGAGAACCCCCATTAAGCGATTCAATGACAATCATAGCGGCCTCTTTAGATCTGCGCTCAATTCAAGAATAAAGATTTGACCCCATAGCTACAACACTGCCGTTTTGGATTTTGAATGAACCCTTTCCCAACACAGGGGGGACAGGATTTCATGCCATATTTTCCTGGATTAAGGGCAGCCTTAATGTGAAATCTTTTGTGTAAAAAGAAAGAGGGGTGTTATCCTCTTGGGAGATTTTTGGCGAAAATCAAATCCCAATGGAAGGAGGAAATGGATCTTTTCTTGACATGCTACTCCCTTTATTCTACATTTGATTTGTCCATAAGCAAGTTCTCTTCGGTTTAAAGGTTCCCCCGGGTTCGAACCAAGGTGCGATCTCATAGTGCAGATTTTCAACCAGCCAGATCTCCTGATGGAATGCTGGCCGGGTCGTAAAGGCAAGACGAACATGGTGAATGCAGAACAACTCGTTGGCGAGGAGTGGGCCGAATGGTATCGGCTCACACCGGTGCAACGCTGGTTGGAGAGCGAGAAGCTCTGGCAAACGTATCTTGCGATAGGAGGCTCGCTTGGTCCCGAACCCGATACGCAAAGTCCTTTCTTCGATGCGCGCGCACCGCGTTCGCGCTCTGCTCATGGGCGGACAAGCGTGCGTGTTCTACGGCGCGGCGGAGTTTAGCCGCGACACTGATTTCGCCATCCTGGCCGATTCGCGTAATCTCGCCCGTCTTCGCACAGCCCTGAAAGACTTGCAGGCACGGGTTATCGCAGTCCCGCCCTTTAAAGTGCGATTCCTGCGTCGCGGACACGCAATACATTTCCGTTGTCGGCATCCGGAGGCACTCGGGATGCGGATTGATATGATGTCCCGGATGCGCGGCGTGGACCCTTTTCCGAAGCTGTGGGCGAGGCGCACAACGATCGAGCTGCCAGACGGATCCCTCTGCGACCTTCTGTCCCTCCCAGACCTTGTCCAGGCCAAGAAGACTCAGCGTGACAAAGACTGGGGTATGCTCCGCCGTCTGCTCGAAGCCCACTATTTTCAGAACCGCAAGAAACCCACCGCCGACATGGTCCGATTCTGGCTCCTCGAACTGCGGACGCCGGAGTTGTTGATCGAGGTCGCCCAAGCCCACCCGCGGCTTTTCTCTAAACTTCCGGCTGCACGTCCATTGCTTGCCCTTGTCGCGCCGGGGCAGGAGGTCACATTAGCCAGGGCTCTGAAAGAGGAGGAAGAGCAGGAGCGTGAGCGCGACCGGGAATACTGGCTGCCGCTCAAGTCCGAACTGGAAACCCTTCGACGCTCCAGGTGACTATGGCCGAACAAAAACCATATCCCTGTCAATACCGAATTACCGTTGCCTAACACCAAATATCTAACTCTGAATAGTGCGGGTCCGACACCCCATCCCGATTTTTCCAAATTAAGAAATTTGTCATGCTTGCTTCTTAATCTCAAATTTGCCTTTGGAATTAAAAATTTAACAAACCCCATTTGTTGATTGTTGAGACCTGATTCCGTTGCTCTCCATTTCTGGGCCAAGGCGTACCGGACCAGAAATGGGATTTTTACAGATCTCTGTCCGGACTCCCTTGCCGTGAAAGTTCTCCTTCTTAGGAAGATTGACATTAAGCGATTCGATGATCATCATAGGGGCCTCTTTAGATCTGCGCTCAAGTCAAGAATAAAGATTTGACCCCATAGCCGCTGACTTAAGTCAAAAAGCGAGAATTTCTATTGCTTGGAGGCAGTGGTGATTCATCAGGCGAAGAAAGAGCGTATAGGAGAAGGGGAGGAGATTACTTAACGAAGGCGATCTTTTCGGAGCATTCTTTCGATAAATGGTAGGCGGAGCCCCCCTGTCTGAGGATTTTTAACATCAGGTCCGGGTTTAAGATGCGGATGCCTGCCATCACATCGATCCCCTTTTTAAAGAAGGCATCAGGGATGAGGCTGGCGGTGGGTCCAATGATGGCTGCCCGTTTTCCATTGGTGATCAAAGAGAGAATAGAATCAAAGGTATGATTGACAATAGCTGTCCCTGTGCTGATGACCACCTGCGATTTTTCAAGGGCTCCTTGGATTTCGGTTTCAGGTTTGAAATATTTCATCTCATCCGGCCTCAGGGTCTGACGGTCCTTTTCGATAATAAAGAAAGGATTTCCCATCACCTTCAGCCTCTTGATATAGGGAGTAAAAGCACCAATCAGGGAGACTGTCTCATAGGGTTGTATATCCAGAAGATCGAAGCCATCCCTCCCTTTGACCACTTCAAACTCTCTCCCGTTTTCCGATTCGATAATCCATTGGGAAAGGGCATTGAGCGTGGCAATTCCGATGGCGCTCTTGAGGACATTGGGATCTAAGGCGTAGGTTAGAATTTCTAAAACAGGCTTTCCTTCGAGATTCCCTGCCTGAGGCATTCGTGCGGCAGAGGTAGGGCAGCAGACCGCTTCCGGAATCTCACCGATTGGCGTGAAGGCACAACCCGCATGGCCGGTGGAAAGCTTCACGCCGGTGAAGAAGATACCGATCACTACATCTTCAATCCGCACTTCCTGAAGCGGGGCAGGGGATTTTTCTTTTAGGATCTCGATCGTCTCAGAAATAACGGACATATTGTTACCAGAGTTACTTGGGTTATTGGGTTACTTGGGTTGCTTGAGTTACTTGAGTTACTTGGGTTATTGAGTTGCTTGGGTTAACCCAATAACCCAAGCAACCCAACAAACCCAATAAACCCTCTGCTATCTATGCCTTTTTGGTTGCCAGGCTCAGCACATCGATGACGTAGATGAGGGTTCCAATTAGAAATACGATCCCTGTAAAAAATACCCCTGCGATCCAGGGTCTCATAAACCCTTGAACCGTGATAAAGTCTATTCCTAATCCTCTCTGAAAGTAGGACTGAATCAGTCCTGCGGCTCCAAAGGCAAGTCCTATGAGCATCATGGAGGTCGTTGTAAGCCAGAAAGCCCAGAACCCCTTTTTCTGATTGAACTGTTCCAATCCCTTCAATTTTGGCAGAGCGAAATAGACCGCAGTCAAAACGAGCATGGCATAAGCACCGAAGAATGCCATATGGCCATGAGAGGTCGTGACCTGTGTTCCATGGGTCCAGCGGTTGACTTGAGGAAGGGTATGGATCATTCCCCAGACCCCTGCGCCAATAAAATGGAAGACAGCGCAACCCACGGCCCAATAGAGAGCAACCCGGTTCTTAATTTCAAGTTTTCGATGCCTGACATGATTGAGTGTGTCAAAGACCATAAATAAGATTGGAAGGGGTTCGAGAGCGCTGAAGATTCCCCCCCACCAGAGCCAATAATTCGGTGTCCCAATCCAGTAGTAATGGTGACCCGTTCCGATGATGCCGGTGATAAGGACCAATCCGACCTCTACGTAGAGCCACTTCTCAATGACCTGGCGTTCCACACCAGTGAGCTTAAGCAAGATGAAGGCCATGATGGAGGCGGCGATCAATTCAAAGGCTCCTTCCACCCATAGATGGACGACCCACCACCAATAATAGTAGTCGAGGGTGAGGTTTTTAAAGAACGGAATCCCAAAGAGCCACATAACAGCCAGCATCACAATGCCCCCCAAGAGCATGCCCTGGATGGCCGTCCATTTCTTGGTTCGGATCATCGTCATGAAGACATTGAAGATGAAGATAAGGACAACTAAGACGATTGCCCATTTCAATTCTACGGGTAATTCCAAGAGGGGCCTTCCGGCTGTCCAGCCGAAGAGAAATCCTACCACAGCCACCAGGCCTCCGAGGAGGAGCAGCCAGAACTGCAAGTTTGCCAGCTTCGTGCTGAAGAGCTCTGTCCCGGACTCCTCTGGGACGATATAGTAAGTGCTCCCCATAAATCCGAAGATCAACCAGACCACGAGGAGATTGGTGTGGATAGCCCTGGCTGTATTAAATGGGAGAAATCCGATGAGGGGATCAGGCCAGACATATTTGGCCGCCAGTAGGAGCCCCAGGACGACCTGAAGGCCGAAGAAGATGGCAGAGATGACGAAATATTTAATAGCAACCTTTTGTGATTCGTAAGTCATA
>Ga0299915_10003682_pt1 | contig 11074 bp, 8 predicted proteins | sample RVTome_13_FD_200263 | JGI IMG/M metagenome (GOLD analysis project Ga0299915, IMG submission 200263) | Soil microbial communities from uranium-contaminated site in the Upper Colorado River Basin, Wyoming, United States - RVT92D227 (version 2) ... | reverse complement strand
GGCGAAGCGGAGATATTCAGAATCATTTGTATTGGATCGATGGTCCCGATAAAGTCGTGAAGCCATTCGATATTCCAGACATCAAAGCAGATGGTGACGGCAACATCGAGGTCTTTGAAGCTGATTCGCAGGGGCTCGTCGCCGGGTTGGAAGTATCGCTGCTCGTCGAACACCCCGTAATTCGGCAGCAGGGACTTGCGGTAAATGCCGCTAATTCGGCCACCCTGCAGTACGGCCGCCGAGTTGTAGCACGTCAGGTTGTCGTCCTCGGCAAAGCCAACCACAACGGTCTTGTCAGGGCACTCGGCGGCGAGTTTCTCCACGGCCCGCCGGCAATCTTTGAGAAAATGCTGCTTGTGGAGCAAATCTTCGGGCGGATAGCCACAAATAGCCAGCTCCGGAAAAGCCAGCAAATCCACGCCGGCCCGGACCGCCTCGGCATATAGTTGCCGCATCCTCCGCGCGTTGCCCGTCAGGTCACCCACAATCGCGTTGAATTGGCCCAACGCTACTCGCACTGCACGTAGCTCCCGGGAGAAAGTAATGAACAGGTCATGACATACTGACGCCCAAAAAGAAACGGAGAGGGCGGGATTCGAACCCGCGGTACCCAAAGGGCACACCGGTTTTCGAAACCGGCTCGATCAGCCACTCCGACACCTCTCCGGGTCTTTGCCGCTAAGCTACACCCAACGGGCCAAAATTGCAAGAGGATTAGTCCGGCAGGGCCCGCCGGATCATTGCCGGCGCAGCATTGCATTCGGGCAGCAAGCTCTCACAGCGGTTTAATGCGAACGTTGCGGAACCACACGTTCGCCCCGTGATCCTGGAATCCGATGTGACCTTCGCGCTCGAAGTCCTTCAAAGCCTTGCGGAACTTGTTCTTGGACCCGTCCGCGGGATTTTTGCCAGGCTCGGCCCATCGGTTTAAATCCATGTCGATGATCTGCTCGCCGTTCATAACGATGCCGATCTTATTGTCCCTGGCCGTGATCGTGATGTGGTTCCATTGGCCGTCTATGGTCACTTCCTTGCTGGGGGCGAGCGCATCATACACCGCCCCGCAACTGTGCGTGGTGGGTTTCTCGACCCGCTTGTACACCTGGATCTCGATCCCCGTCTGCACGGGGTCGTTCATGTTGTCCGTGCGGAAAAAGATGCCGCTGTTGCCCTCGGTCTTGAATTCGAGGTCAAGAATAAAATCGCCAAAGCGCTGCTTGCTCCAAATCATGCCGGCTTTAAGCCGTCGGGTCAGGACACCGTCGTCGATGATCCAGTTAGGATTCGGCGCGCCGCCGCCGGCGTCCTGCCACTGGCTTAGGTCCGTGCCGTCGAAGAGCACCTGCCAACCGCCTGCGGCCGTCCCGGAACTGGCGGTAGGTTTGCCGCCATTCAACAGAACATCTATACGCGGCGTCTTGTGACTGTATGGCTTCATCAAGATGTCCAGGTCGCCGTCGCCATCCAGGTCGGCAAGCTTGCCTTCATGTATGCCCTGACCATGGGAGGCCACGGTTTCTTTGAAGTGACCTTGCCCATCGCCGTACCAGATGTAGGTCTTGGCGTTGTCTCCTGCGCCGGGGTTGCCCATCTCACCGATGAAAACGTCCGGATTGCCGTCGCCATCGATATCTCTGATCTCACAGGTATGGCCGTGAATGACCTCCCGCAGCACGTGTGCAGTCCACTCGCTGCCCGTCCATTCGTACCACTTGGCGGGTCCATCCATGTCGCCCGGGGAAAAAACCACTTCTGGCCGCCCGCCCTTGACCAACTGACCGGCGGCGCATTGCGTAAAGGTCATCTGACCGTCGATGACATGTTCCTCGAATTCTTTGCCGCCCTTATGTTTGAACCAGCGGCCCCCGCCGACGATATCGACTTTGCCATCGAGGTCGATATCCACGGGGATGGACGGAAAGCCCTCACGCTCCTGGCCCGAGGACCATGAATAGACCGCTGTAGATGGCCAGGGCCCGGCTGATTTTGGGTCGGTTGGAATTTCAAAAAGAAGAAGCTGCTTGGCCTGCTGATTCCACGAGACAAGCTCGACCTGGCCATCGCCGTCGAAATCAGCAACGGTTTGATCGTGGTGCTTGCGGTCACCGGAGTTCTTGATATACCGGCACGTCCACGGCTTTGAGAAATCGGGATACGGATTTTCCCACCACCAGATGGCATTGCCGCTGGCGTCCTGGCCGAGGATGATGTCCAGGTCCCCGTCCCGGTCGATATCACAGGAATCCCCACCCGCCTCGGGATTTTTCCTGGTATCATCGATCACGAACCGGTCCCATGCCTTGCCGTTGTATTTGTACCACACCACCGACGGTGCCTGCGTCCGCTCGCCCACCACGAAGTCTGCAATGCCATCCTTGTCAATGTCCAGGACCACACAGCACGTTTGCTGCTTGCCGGCGTTTGGAACCAGCATGTCCCCTGTTGTGCTGCTCTTCCGTTCCCATGTAACGTCGCCGTTGGCCGCGCTCGCACACGCAGCGATGATCAGCAGGAAAAATGAAAGACGACGGACGACGGAGGAGGGACGATCGATCGATCGTCCATCGGTTCCTCTGCCTGACTCAACGGGTGCTTGTTTCGTGCGTGTCTTCATTTCTCTAACCTCCTGTAAAACGAGGTTCCAAGGGTTCCATAAATCGAAGCCAAGTACCACAAGTGCACAAGACTACGGCAATAGTATATAGACAGACGCCACCTTGCCGCTGCACATTATAGCGCGAGGTAGGTACCGCCGCAATGGATTCAGAATTGATTTGTGAAGGTTTGGCCCGTTACCGCTCCGATATCTCACAATGGCCGTCAGGTCCCCTTTCCCTCGGTGATGAACCACACTTCAACGGGCTCACGCGTAATCTCGAATTGCAGGTTTGTCTGTGGGCTCAGAGTATCCAAGAAGAAACGCAGTTTATCCTTTTTCTCCGAGATGTCCTTGACACGATGCAGTGACGGTGAGCCTAAATAAGCGCGGTAATTAATGATAGTATCCTCCGTGGTCGCAGCCCTGTCGATGACTGGGACGCTGACGAGCCACGCCAACTCCTGCAGGAATTGTGCCATCGTGTTTGTGCCGGAGATCACCGTTTCGCCTTTTCTGCGTACGGACTCATCCTCATCTGCGAACATGACGATTTCTTCATCGCTATACACCGGGGAGAATTTGAATTGGCCCGTCGCAATGATAACGTCGCGTTCGACGATGCGCTTCTGGACGCGAATGTGACGTCCGAATTCATCGGCTACGAGCTTCTCCAGCGCCCGTGCTTTAGCCTCTGGAAGAGCTTCGTTGCGGAGAATCCAATCGCCGGGAAGTTGAATACTGAGCAGTTGTTCCGAGCCCTCTGGATTGCCCGAGTAGTTTTTGACCTCCGCATACCCCAAAGTAGGAATACTGATCTCCAGAATGTATTCGACCAGGTTACCCAGACTGAAATTGCGATGCTCCTCTGTGTACGACAGATTCGCTTGGCTATCCCTCCAGTGAAAGATCATCACAGCAGGCCCTTCAGGGTGTCTTTCTGGAGGACCGGGACTCTCATTTGCGCAGTACTCTTTGCGCTCCGGGATAAACGGCGGCGCAATCCGTTTGAGGATCTGGCCGTCATCGAGACGATACACCTGCTCAAAGCGCTGTTTCCAAACATGTCGTTCAGATTCAGCTTTGACGCCTAACATGCTTTCCAGCTTCTCTCGCGCCCGACTGAGATTCAATGTCTCCACAACCTTTCCTTCCCGATCAATGAGAACGGTTGTGGGGTATGCCTTGATGTCATAAGCAGCGTAGGTTTCACCCGGCACCTGCCAATCTGTTCCTTCCACCACCCTGCCTTTGCCGCCATCGACAGCCAAGCGAAACGGAACATCAGACTCTCCGCCATGTTTCTTGGAGAGTTCTGAAAACCTCTCCTCCAACTGTTGCATGGATTCACAATTGTAAAGGCCAATGATAACCAGACCTGTTTCGTTGAACTCTTCGTGCAACCCGGTCAGTCTTGGCAAGTCGCGATTTGTGCTTGGATACTCGCCGCCAAAGTGAAGGATGACGAGCTTGCCGCGAAGATCAGCCAGTTTCATGGGGGAGCCATTCTTCCAAGCCTTGATCGGCCCAAGCTCCGGGGCCGGCTTGCCTATCAGCATGGTCAACTTCGTGGGAGGCAGGTCTATCACTCCCATATCCAATTCCGGTTGACCCGCCTTCACTTCGACCCTCGGTTTGGCGTTCTCTGTGCTTGTACCCTCGCCAAATCCATAGGCATTCAATTCGTACTGACCAGGCGGCACAAGAAAATCAAATCTGTACTCTTTCGAGTTGTGGGAGGTGTGTATAAGGACTCCGTGGCTGTCGCGATCCCAATACATGTAAACGTGGGTCAAAGTGAGCGGCCGGCCTATCTTGTCGAGGACCTCACTACTCAGCCTGCCGTGAACGTGGCAGACTGGTTCCAGCGTCAATTCAATCTCCTGCTGCTGATTATCTCTGGATACCTCACACACGGCTCCGATTTTCCGATCCTCGTGCAGAACATAAAGTACGGCCTTTCGGTCCGGTGGCCACGCCGCAGGAAAGAGGTTTTTGAGTGTCAGCTTGATTTCGCCCGATTCGTTGGAGACATTGTTCTCCTTGCTGGGAAGAAACCACGACAGCTTGCTGCCAAGGATCGACACATCACGGGTACTAACGTTGGTTCCCACCTTGGCACCACTTATGGGCCGACCGTCGGAATCGACCAAGTGGAGCACAATCGCCTCACTTTTCATGTCTTTGGGCTTCTCTGGCTCTGCCAAACCCATTGGTGGCATGTTTTTGCTCTGAGCAGTGCTGGGCTGCACCGAAGCCCTTGTTTGGGCAAACGCAACCCCGACGGCGATGCATCCGGTGATAGCCGCCGCGGCCAGACTCCAGCGGAAGCCACTGCGTGGATTGGCGCACTGGTCTTGCAGAATCCGGCGCACCCGTCCGCCCAGCCCTTTTTTCGTGCTGACGACCGCGGGCACAAACGCCATCCGCCCACCGGGCGCCAGGTTGAGCAGCGATTCGGTATATTCGGGGCCGGAGTGGCCGGTGGCCAAAACCCAATCATCACATGCCTGCTCACTTAGGTGTATCAGGCGGGATTTTGCCAGCCATAGGAGTAAGTGCCACGGCAAGATGCACACGGCCAATTCCGCCAATAACCCGCTGATGTGGTCCCGGCGCTTGCAGTGAGCTAACTCGTGGCACAGTACGCCGGTCCAGTCAATCCGGCCGTCGCCTTGCCCGGCGGCGCTCGGCACCAACAAGACGGGTCTGCGCCTCCAGCACCATATCACAGGACTGCGCACGTCCCGGCTGCTGCTTAGAACCTGTACATCCCTGTTTATTCCAAGTCTCACCTTGGCCAGATGCACCGCTTGTTCAATTATTTCGCAATCCAGCGGCAGTGCCCGCCCCAGCAGGTGCACGCCCAACATGAAGCTCACAAGCAATCGGACAGCCAGGATCGAGCTTGCTGCAATCCACCCGCACAGCGCGACAAACCGCCACGGGAATTCAGGATCGCGCGAAACAGATGCAGATGAGGACACAACCTCTTCAATAGGAGCCGCCTGGCGCTGAGGCTCTTCAGCCGCCACTATACCGGTCGCTTCGCGATTGTCGGACATGACCCAACGCTCGTCCTGCGACTTGATTGCCGTCGGCTTGGCTGCAAACACACCGAGCTCATAGTGCTTCACCAGTATGCTGGCAATCGGCACAATCACTGCTGCGATCATTGACAGAAGCAGGACCTGATGCGCTCGGGATGACCGGCGCCCCAGGATGAAACTGGCAACCAAACCAACCACGACAAAAACCGTGCTCTGCCATGCGCACACCCACAGGGGAAAATTTGCTGAGAATATCTCGCTTGTCATTTTTTCATCTCCTTCCTCTTATCGTCAATCATTTTTCGAAGCTCTCGAAGCTCCTCATCGCTCAACTGACCTTGGCGCATTAAATGCTGAAACATCAAGAGGGCATCCCCGTCGAACATACGCTCCATGAACTTCCGCAGCGAGGTGGCCCCCGCTTCTTCGCGTGTTCGGGTCGGTACATAGACATAGACCTTGCCCTCGGCGCGGTGCCGCAGCCAACCGGCCTTTTCTAACTTCTGCATTGCCGTCAGCACCGTTGTGTACGCCAGCTTCTTCCTGCGGCTGATTCGCTCGCGTACCTGATGGACGCTCGCTTCGCCAAGCTCCCAGACCGCCTCAATGACCACACGCTGCAACTCGCCCAAATCATCAAGCAACCTGCCACGCATAAGATTAACCTCCATATCACAGAATGAACTTGCTTCTTGCTACGTTATATAAAGTACTATACCCTATAGTACTTGTCAACAGGAAAACCACAAAGTTTCTTGGCAAAATTTTCTACTCCGTGTTTTGGCCTCAAAAACGAAGAAAAAAGGCCCAAGAGGCAGGTGATTTGGAATGAAGGCGTCAAATCACGGTGGCGACAAACAGCAGCAGGACGCCGACGGTGGCAGCCGCGAAGGTGATTCTTGACCATCGTGCATACCGCGCGACATCGGGCTGCTGGTCCTCGAACTCATAGTAATAATCCTCTGAATCCGGGCCTTCCTTCGGGCGAAGGCGAAGCTTTACGTAGAAATGGGCGGCGATGGAGATTAAGAAAAGCGGGCCTGCAACAATATAAAGAACCGTATCCATCAGTACGAAACTGAAATGAGAAAATCAAATATCAAAACTATGGAGGCCCTTCGGGCCGACTGCCTTAATTTTGCATTTTGGTTTTTGACTTTTGAATTTGTTCGGACTTTCAGAGTTTCTGGGGGCCATCAGCCGCGGGCTTGGGCGGCAGGTCAACCTTTCGGCAGAGAATCCGTCTCTCTCCGAGCAACTGGCCGCCGGCGAGGAGCTGAAAGCGATACTCGCCGGGCCGGGGGAAGACCAGACCCTGCAGGTTCACTGCTAAAGTCACGATTTGTTTGACGTCCTCGAACCGGACGGTTCCCGCCCGCTCGAATATGGCTTTCTCGTCTTCCTGGGCATCGACGAGTCTAACTTTCGTTTCCGTCGTGCCGTGGCCGTTCGTGAGCTCGCAAAAGAAAACGATTTGCGGATGGCGCGCCGGATATCTCTGAGCGTCGATCGTCTGAACGATGTCGATGACGCTCGGCATTCCGGAGATCTTGTCGAAAATCACCCTGCCGCACGTAACGGCGGATAACAAAATCGGTTGTATGTCTGTCATCGGTCAGCGCGATTCCTGACGTTTGGCGGTGCCAAGTTTCTGCTTCATCAACCGGCCCATCTTGAACCTGACCACCCGTGCGGCCGGAACTTGCACGTCTTCAAGAGTTTTTGGATTCCGCGCCGTCCGAGCCTGACGCACCTTGGTCTCAAACACGCCAAAATCGCGGAATTCAAGTCGGTTGCCCTTGACCAGCTCGCGGATGATTTCATCAAGGAAAGACTGGACCACGGGCTTGACCATCCCCGATCTGGTATGGGTGTTACCGGCAATCCGATCTATCAACTCTTTCTTCGTGATTGTTGACATCGCTGACCTCCAGCGCGATTCATTACGGCCCGTACGCCACAACACACAGCGATTATTTTAACAAAAGACGTTCCTGCAATCAAACATATTGTTTGGCTCGCTCCGGCCCGATGGGCACGCCTCGCGGCAGATGAGGCCTTACGATGAGGGCGGCTGGGCCGAAGTTGTTTTCGCGGTCGTTTTCCTTTGCGAGGACTTCTTTGTCTCCACGATATCTACCGCCAATTTTCGAGGTGTTGATTTCGGACATTTACCGGTCCAGCAATAAAGGCAGAGCTTGTCTTTGGGGCACCCGATGGCCTTGACCATATCGTCCACCGTCTGATATCGAAGCGTCGAGACGCCCAAATCCCTGGCAATCCATTCCACCATTTTCCTGTATTTCTCGGAATTGCAGTCCATGTACGGGGCAACGTCCTTGATATCGTGCCCCTCAAGCGCGCGAATGGCCCTGCGGGCGGCCAGCTCGCTGGTCGAACGCGTGGAAAAGTTGAACCTGCATGGAAACATCAGCGGCGGACAAGCGGGCCTTACGTGGATAGCTCTGGCTCCGCAATCCCACAACTTCTTTATTGTGAAGTTCTTGAGCTGCGTTCCCCGAACGATGGAGTCCTCGCATACAACAATGCTGTTGCCCTCGATGACCTCTTTGATCGGAATGAGCTTCATCTTTGCGATCAAGTCCCGCGTCTGCTGGGATGGGGGTGTATAACTTCTGCCGTATCCCGGCGTGTACTTCACAAGGGGGCGTCTGAAGGGTTTGCCCGATTCCATGGCATACCCCAGCCCATGACCGAATCCGGAGTCAGGAACGCCGGTAACCAGATCGACATCGATATCCGTATCGCGTTTCGCAAGGAAGCGCCCGGATCGTTCTCTGACTATTTCGACGTTTATTCCTTCATAGCTCGATGCCGGAAAGCCGGTGTATATCCAGAGAAACGCACAAATCTGGTCCACACGTCCGCCACCCGGTCTTCTCTGGACGATGCCATCCTCGTTGATCAGGACAATTTCGCCCGGTTCCAGGTTCCTTGCTATTTCAAACCCATTATTTGGGAAAGCGCAGGTTTCGCTGGTCACAGCCCACGCGTCCTGCCGCTTTCCAAGAACAAGCGGCGTGTATCCAAATCGGTCCCTGGCCGCGTAAATGCCCGCCCGATTGAGCAACAACAGCGAGCAGGAACCCTCGATGGCGTCAAACATCTTCTCGATGCCGTCTATCAAGTTGCTTCCCTGGCTAATCAGCTTGGCTACCAGCTCGGTGGTATTAACGCCGTTGCTGCCCACTTCGCTGAAGGACATTCCCTGGGCCAGCAACTTGGCCGTCAACTGTTCGGCGTTTTCGACAATCCCATTCGTCGCGATGGCGAAGGGCCCAAACTTCGAGTTGAGATAGATGGGCTGCTCATCGGAGGCACTGACAACCCCGATTCCCTTATTGCCCTTCATATGCCTGTAGTCATCGTAAAATTTCGACTTAAACTGACTCTGACTTACATCACGGATATGGCGAGTAAACCCTTCGCCCAGGACCGCCAAACCGCCGTATTCCGTTCCCAAATGGGAATGATAATCCGTGCCGTAGAAGAGTGTTTCCACACAATTCCCCTTCGAGACCACTCCAAAAATGCCACTCATACTCTGTCTCCTTCAGGACAAGCTTGATACAATTCGGTTGCCACTTCACCGAACTGCACCTTTCCTCGAGGTTGTCGCGCATATCAGAACGCGCCTGATAATACAGATATCCTCAGCTGCAATCAAGAGACTTCCGTCCGGCACCAGTAGTCGTGCGTGTGATACTTCGGCCAACGATGGGCGTAAGGACCACCGTCGGCGGGCCATTGACGCAGGGCGGGGACTCATTTGAAGCAATACGAAAAACGCTCGATGGTTGTGGTTTTGGCGCGGATTTGGTATGTAGGTTGAACCAATATTCACAGCCGCGTTGTGAAAACATCCTATGCCGGAAAGGCCGGAGCAAATGATGATTGAAGGAGCGCCGCCATGAGACCGACCGTCCGATTTCTGACCGAAGAGCTTATAAGGCAGATTATTTCCGAAGCCACCGACATCCTGTCCACCCTCGGAGTAGAGATTCACAACCAAGCCGTTCTGGCAATGCTCGCCGACTGCGGGTGCCGGGTGGACGCGGAAAAAAATCACGCGGTCCTCACCGATGCCGTCATTGCGGAATCCCTCAAAACCGCTCCCAAATCGTTCAGCCTCTACGACGTCGCCGGAAAGCAGACACACGATCTTTCGGGGCACAACGTCTATTTCACGCCCGGCTCCACGGCACTTCACATCCTGGACTCCCAGACGGGAGCAATGCGCAGGCCCACCACGGCCGATTACGTCAACTTCGTAAAAGTCGCCGAGCAGCTCGATCACATCGCCTCGACGAGCACCGCGTTGATCCCCGCCGACGTGCCGGCGGAAATCTCCGACAGCTACCGTCTGTTTCTCAATCTTCTTTACGGCAACAAGCCCGTCGTGACCGGCGCCTTCACAATCGAATCGTTCGAGGTGATGAAGGATTTTCAGCTCGCCGTCCGAGGGTCGCCGGCGGCTCTTAAAGAAAAGCCCCTTACCATCTTCTCGTGCTGTCCCACTTCGCCTCTGAAATGGAGCGAGGTGACTTCGCAAAACCTGCTGGACTGCGCGCGGTATTTCATCCCCGTGGAGCTTATCGCCATGCCATTGGCCGGCTTCATGGCCCCCGTGACGCTTACCGGAACGCTGATACAACACACCGCCGAAACCCTCAGCGGTATCGTTATCAGCCAGACAGCCAGCCCGGGCAGCCCCGTTCTCTACGGCGGCTCGCCGGCCATTTTCGACGTCCGGCATGAAACCACGCCAATGGGCGCGATCGAAACCATGATGATCGACTGCGCATATAACGAGATCGGCAAGCACCTTCACCTGCCCACCCAGGCGTACATCGGCCTGAGCGACGCCAAAGTGCTGGATGCGCAGGCGGGACTGGAGAGCGGCATCGGGGCGGTGCTGGCGGTGCTATCGGGCATCAACAATGTGTCAGGCCCCGGCATGCTCGATTTTGAAAGCTGCCTGTCTCTTGAGAAACTCGTGCTGGATAACGAAATCTGCGGGATGGCCTTTCGCATGATTGCCGGGATCGAACCGCGCGAAGATTTCCCGGCGCTGAATATCTTTCAGGAACTGCTCCGGGAAAAGCATCTGCTCATATCGGAGCACACCCGACGCCATCTCAGGAAAGAGCACTTCTTCCCGGGCCCCGTCATCGACCGGGCCCGCAGGTCGCGCTGGGAAGAGGCGGGCGCCCTAACGCTGGGGCAGCGTGCCCACCGCGAGGTAGAGAAATTGCTGGAAACCTACAAACCCACAGAACTGGCGGAAGACGTCAAAAGGGAGCTGAGAAAGCTCATGACTAAAGAGGCCCGCCGGTACGGAGCAGACAACCTGCCGCGTTCGTAGTGACGCCGTAAGGTGTTATTTCCGACATGCCCTTACCACCGT
>Ga0299915_10003681_pt1 | contig 11076 bp, 12 predicted proteins | sample RVTome_13_FD_200263 | JGI IMG/M metagenome (GOLD analysis project Ga0299915, IMG submission 200263) | Soil microbial communities from uranium-contaminated site in the Upper Colorado River Basin, Wyoming, United States - RVT92D227 (version 2) ... | reverse complement strand
ATACAGCGATCAACGATCTTCTTGCCCTCAAACTCCAGCTCACAGCCGCAGAGGAGCCCCTTGCCCCGCACTGCCTTAATAAAGGCGTATCGCTCCTTGAGGCCAAGGAGCCCTTGGAGCAGGTAGCGACCCATCTCCTGACAGTTCTCCAGGATACCGTCCTCAACCAGGGCGTCGATGACGCTGCATCCTGCCGCCGTGGCCAGGGGGTTGCCGCCGAAGGTGGAGGCGTGGTCACCGGGGACAAAGGCCTCTGCCACCTCAGCCGTGGCCACCAGGGCGCCGATGGGCACCCCATTGGCCAGGGACTTGGCCAAGGTCATGATGTGGGGAGGGGTTGCATAGTGCTCATAGGCAAAGAGTTTGCCTGTCCTGCCCATCCCTACCTGGACCTCATCGTAGATCAGCAAGATCCCTGTTTGATTGCAGAGCTGCCTCAGCCCCTTGAGATAGTCCGGCGAAGGGAGGATGACCCCACCTTCCCCCTGAATGGGCTCTACCATCACGGCGCAGGTCTGGGCACCGATGGCCTGGGCAACGGCCTCGAGGTCGTCAAAGGGGCAATAGGTGAAACCCGGCAGCAGGGGTTCAAACCCCTGGTGGAACTTCTTTTGCCCGGTGGCACTCAAGGCCCCCATGGTCCTGCCGTGAAAGGAGTTTTCCATCGTTATAATCTCGTAGCGCTCAGGGCCATAGTGCGTCTTCGCGTACTTCCTGGCCAGCTTGATGGCTGCCTCGGTTGCCTCGGCCCCGCTGTTGCAGAAGAAGACCCGCTTTCCAAAGGAATGCTCGCACAGGCGCCTGGCCAGCTCCACCTGCGGTCCGTTGTAGTATAGGTTAGAGCAGTGGATGAGCTGCCTGGCCTGTTTCTCCAGGGCCTGGACCACTTTGGGATGGCAGTGTCCGAGGTTGCATACCGCAATCCCCGCGACAAAGTCGAGGTATTCCTTGCCGTTGCTGTCCCATACCTGTGCCCCCTTTCCCCGCACGAGGAGGATGGGGTTGCGGGCGTAGGTGTTGGCCAGCACCTGGTGCCCCTCGCGGATCAATGCCTCTCCCTTTATGACCATAGTTCCGTTCCCACCCCTGTATCGGTGAAGATCTCCAAGATGAGGGCGTGTTTCACCCTGCCGTCGATAATGTGGGCCTTGCCCACGCCCCCGGCCAGGGCCTCCAGGCAGCAGGTGATCTTGGGGATCATCCCCGCGGATACGACCTCCTTGGCTATGAGGTCTTTGGCCTCTTTAGCCTTGAGGCTGGTGATGAGATTGTCACCCTTGTCTAAGACCCCTGGCACATCGGTGAGGAGGATCAGCTTCTCCGCACCCAGGGCTGCTGCTACCTTTCCCGCCACGAGATCTGCGTTGATGTTGTAGGTCTTTCCATCCGCGCCCACCCCGACCGGCGCGATGACGGGTATGAAGTCACCGTCATCCAGGGTCTTGATGACATCGGAGTTGATCCCCTCTACCTCCCCTACCATCCCCAAATCGACGATCTCCGGCGGGGCATCCTTCTCCCCTTGGGGAGAGAGGTGCAACTTTTTCGCCCTAATTAGGCCGCCATCCTTGCCGCTCAACCCCACGGCCTTTCCCCCACAGCGGTTGATGAGATCAACGATCTCCTTATTCACCTTGCCCACCAAAACCATCTCTACCACATCCATCGTCTCTTGATCGGTGACGCGCAGCCCCTGTACGAAGGTGGATGTCTTGCCCATGCGCTCAAGGACCTGCCCGATCTGCGGGCCGCCGCCATGGACCACCACCGGGTTCAAGCCCACATACTTCATGAGGACGATATCCATGGCAAATGCCTCTTTGAGCCCCTCGACTGCCATGGCTGCCCCCCCATACTTTATCACCATCGTCTTGCGATAGAACCCCCTGATGTAGGGGAGGGCCTCGATTAGGACCTCCGCCTTGTCAATGAGCTTTTTCATCACAAGATATACCTGCTGAGATCCTCATCCTTGAGGAATTCTTCGAGCTTCTTTTTTACATAGCCGGCATCGATGGCTATTTCTTGGCCATGGAGCTCAGGGGCATCGAAGGATACCTCATCGAGGAGCCTCTCCATGATGGTATAGAGCCTGCGGGCCCCGATATCCTCCATCTTGTCGTTGATCTTTGCGGCAGTCTCGGCGATCTCCTCAATGGCCTCCTTATTGAAGGAGAGTTGCACGTTTTCGGTCTTCATCAACTCTACATACTGGGTGATAAGGGCGTTTTGAGGCTCGGTAAGGATCCTGATGAATTCCTCCTTGCCCAGCGGCTCTAACTCCACCCTGATGGGGAAGCGGCCTTGAAGCTCGGGGATGAGGTCGGAGGGCTTGGAGACATAAAAGGCACCGGCGGCGATGAAGAGGATATGGTCGGTCCTTACCATTCCATATTTGGTCATTACCGTTGTGCCCTCCACGATGGGCAGGATATCCCGCTGCACCCCCTCGCGTGAGACGTCGGGGCCGTAGGTCTGCTCACGGCTGGCAATCTTATCGAGCTCGTCAAAGAAGATGATCCCCGACTGCTCAACCCGCTGGATAGCTTGTTTTACCACCTTGTCCATATCAATGAGCTTTTGTGCCTCTTCTTCGACGAGGATCTCCAAGGCCTCGGGCACCTTGACCTTCCTCCTTTTAGTCTTCTTTGGAAAGAGACCCGAGAGCATATCCTTGATGTTGAAGTCCACCTCCTCGAGCCCGGCGGTGGAGAAGACCTCGACGACAGGGAGGGCCCTCTCCGATACCTCTATCTCTACCAGCCGCTCATCAAGCTTTCCCTCGCGCAAGAGCTTCCTCAGGCGCTCCCTGGTCTTGTGGGCGGCGTCGGCCTCAGCCGGCTCCTCGACAGTCTCGACGGCCCCAGGCAAGGCAGGGGAGGCGGATGCTGCAGGGGGCGAAGGGGGCAGGAGGAGATCCAACACCCGTTCCTCAGCCATGTCACGGGCCTTTCCCTTTACCTTCTCTTCCTCTTCCCTCCTCTCCATGTTTATGGCCAGTTCCGTCAGGTCCCTGATCATCGATTCCACATCCCTGCCGACGTACCCTACCTCGGTGAACTTGGAGGCCTCGATCTTTAAGAAAGGGGCCTGAGCGAGCTTGGCCAGACGACGAGAGATCTCCGTCTTCCCGACTCCGGTGGGGCCGATCATGATGATGTTCTTGGGAGCGATCTCATCCCGCAGCTCTTTCGGAACCTGTTGGCGGCGCCAGCGGTTCCGCAGGGCAATGGCCACGCATCGCTTTGCCTCGCCTTGGCCGATGATGTACTTATCCAGTTCGACCACGATCTCTTTGGGGGTCAAGGGCCGTTCCATCTCCGTTCCGTCTCTCTTTAGAGCTCCTCGATCGTTATCTGGTCGTTCGTATAGATGCATATCTCCGCGGTTATCCGCATCGCCTCCTGGGCGATAGTCTTGGCATCCAGCTGGGAATGCGCGACTAGGGCCCTGGCCGCTGCTTGGGCGTAGGGACCACCGGAGCCGATGGCCACGATCCCATCGTCGGGCTCCACGACATCACCGTTGCCGGAGATGATGAGGGAGTGCTCCTTGTCCGCCACGACCAGCAGGGCCTCGAGCCTCCTCAGCAGTTTGTCGGTTCGCCAATCCTTGGCAAGCTCCACGGCTGCCCGCAGGATGTTGCCGTTATACTGCTCCAGCTTGGTCTCAAAGCGCTCAAAGAGCGTAAAGGCGTCGGCTGTGGCACCGGCAAAACCGGCAAGCACATTATCGTTATAGAGCTTGCGCACCTTTCTGGCCCGGTGTTTCATCACCGTCGTGTCGAGCGTTACCTGCCCGTCTCCGGCTATCACGATCTTTCCTTGGTGACGCACGGAGAGGATCGTCGTTGCCTTAAGCATCTTTTTGCCCTTTCCTGGCCCGCGGGTGGGTGCGATCGTAGACCTCCATCAATTTCGCCGAGCTCACGTGGGTGTACTTTTGGGTAGTGGAAAGGCTGGCGTGTCCCAGCAATTCCTGTATACCACGCAGATCAGCCCCGGCATCCAGCAGGTGGGTGGCAAAGGAATGTCTGAAGGTATGAGGGGTGGTCTCCTTCACGATCCCTCCTTGGAGCAGATATTTTTTAATCATCCTCCCCACGCTGCGGGCGCTGAGCCTCCCCCCTCGATGATTGAGGAAGAGGTATTGTGGGGCACGCTCTCCCTTTGCCATCAGCTCGCCCCTGCGCGTCAGGTATAGTTTCAATGCCTCAACGGCCTTGGAGCCGATGGGCACCAACCTCTCCTTATTCCCCTTTCCCATCACCCGCACCATCCCTGCCCCCAGATCCAGATCATGCAGGCTCAGTGAGGTGAGCTCTCCCACCCTGAGCCCGCTGGAGTAGAGGAATTCCAGGATGGCCCGATCCCTGCTACCCAAAGGGCTCGCTGCATCGGGGATATCCAGGAATCTGAAGGCCTCATCGACGGTGAGGGTATGAGGGAGGTCTCTTCCCCCTTTAGGGATCGCCACCATCTTGGCGGGATTTTTTTCGACAATACCCTCCCGCTTCAGATACTTAAAGAACGTCCTCAAGCTCGCCAGCTTTCGCACCACCGAGGCGCGCTTGATCCGCTTGCCCTGGTAGAGATGTCCCAGGTAGAGCCGGATCGTCAAATAATCTATCTTGGTCACGTCAGAGGGCAGTCCCTGTTCCCCTAAATAGGCCGCAAAAAGCTCCAGGTCCTTGCGATAGGCGCGACAGGTATGCGGTGATGCCCCCCTCTCCAAGGCAATGTAGTCGACGAATCGGTTTATAGTTGCTGAGATATGCACCTCTTCCCTCAACACAGAAAATAAACATTAATCGTACACTTAATTTATAGGATATTCAACACGAAAAGTCAATGAAAGCACCCTTTCTCCTTATATTTCGGTAAAATAGTTTGACAAGAGGGGGAAATTGTAGAAAATAGGGGGAGACGTTTCTGTTTGGCGCAATGCTGCTCAATAATGGGGATAGGAGGGAGCAATGATGAAGGAGTTGCTGAGAAAGGGCGTGATAGCTTTTGTTCTTGTCGTGGTTTTCTCCTGCCTTGCCTGTACACGGGAAAGGCCGCAGCCGCGCCTCATCACCGTTACCGGCGAGGCCGAGGTACGAGTTACCCCGGATGAAATTACCCTCGCCCTCGGGGTGGAAACGTGGCATAAAGAACTTAGCATAGCAAAAAGGCAAAATGACGAACGCGTTAAAAAAGTGTTTGCCCTGGCCAAGAGGTATAACGTAGCACCAGGGAATTTTTGGACGGACCGCGTCAGCGTTGAGCCCCGGTATAAAGGTGGGGATTCACGAGAAGAGCTCATTGGTTATGTGGTGCGCAAGACCATTGTTTTTACTGTTCGGGACATATCGAGGCTCGATGATCTGCTTAATAGCGCCCTCGACACCGGTGCCAACTATATCTACGGGGTCCAGTTCCGCACGACGAAACTACGGGATTACCGTGATCAGGCGCGTGCACTGGCCCTGAAGGCCGCTAAGGAGAAGGCAAAGGATATGGCCAAGGAGCTTGGTCAAAAAGTGGGGAAGCCTTACTCCATTGTTGAGGAGGAGTACGAAGAGAGCACGGCGGCAAACGTGACGCCGGGTACCGGCGGCAGCTTGAGGGAGGCGGACAAGAGTATTGCCCTCGGCCAGATGAGCATCAGCGCGCGGGTCAGGGTAAGCTTCGAGCTGAGATAGACCGAGTCGGCAAGGAAGGATTTAAGAGAGGCAAGCAGGGAAACGCTTTGGCTAAAGGAGGTACTGGGATAACAGCAATGAGTGAGAAGGACGCAAAGACATGGGCAATGCTCTGCCACGTCGGGGCCTTTGCCGGGTACATTATCCCCTTCGGCCACATCATCACCCCCTTGGTTATCTGGCTGATCAAGAAGGATGAGTCGCCTTTTGTTGACGATCAGGGCAAGGAATCCCTTAACTTTCAGATATCCATGAGCATATATGCCATTATTGCAGCATTGCTTACCCTCGTTGTCATCGGTGTTATCCTCCTGATCGGCGTGGTGATCTTCGATGTGATCATGGTGATTATTGCCGCGGTGAGGGCCAATAGCGGGGAGCGGTATCGTTATCCCCTGTGCATGAGATTCGTCAAATAAAAGATTGCCAAGTATGCAAAGGCTGATCGTGAAGAATTGCCGTGCCGGAGTCCCGCTCTTTTACAAAGAGGAAGGTTTGGGGACTTGAGCATCACACTTACCATGACAGCCGGTCTCCCCAAGATTGAGGGGAAGAGATAACCCCCTGGGACCATCATCGCATCGATTGCGGCCTTCTGTCTGTCTGTGTAGCGCACCCTATGCTCGGATGCATAGGCTGGTTTTGTCTTGAAAACAAGAAGGTAGATGCTTATACATACCAGTAAGGCGGATAGGTGCGAGACAGGTAAATTCTTTAATGAGACGAAAGAAGGAGATTGTTAGATGAAAAAGCAAGGGGCTATTTTTTTTGTAGTTTTTTTGGTTTCTGTGGTCATGGCGCTGAATAGTGCCTGGGGCCAAGAAAAGAACCTCGACGTTAATAAAGAGGTGACGACTAAGATCAGGGCCTTTGATCGGGAGTTCTTCAAGGGCTTTGACGTCTACTCGGCAGGGGAAAAAGAGGCACCCACGGCGCTGCTCTTCGATATCAAGGATGATTATCAACTCCCAGACCGTTTTTGGGGACCCCCCCTCAGTGGAGAGCAAATCATCTATGCAATTCAGCGCCTGGATGATCAATATAACGACATTAAGAGAATACCTTTTCCGCCCCGCGCCCTCAACGTCGTCAACCTCAAGGGTAAGGTTTTGGGATATGTCTATACGGGTCTTAACTCCGTGTCCATGGATCGTAAAAAGAATGGCAGCGTAATCGTGTATTCCCCCCGCCAGCTGCCACGTTTTCCGATGCGATAAGGGATTCCTGGTTGCATATCCTGGTTATTGCTCGGGGATTTTCTGCACGATGAAGCGGGTATTAGTCATCGGCCGGGCGGGGTTCATCGGCTAACACCTCAGAGCGGACACGTGAGATGGAGCTGAATTTTCTGATGAGGCAAAAGAAAGAGGTTGCAAGATGAAGAAGCAATGGGCAATTTTTTTCGTGGTTTTTTTGGTTTCTGTCGTCTTCGCCCTGAATCTTACCTGGGGTCAGGAAAAGAACCTTGCGGTAAATAAGGAAGTGACGGCTAAGATCAGAGCCTTTGATCGGGAGTTCTTCAAGGGCTTTGACGTCTACTCGGCAGGAGAAAAGGAGGCACCCACGGCGCTGCTTTTCGATATCAAGGATGATTATCAGCTCCCAGCTCAGCATTGGGGACCCCCGCTCAGTGAAGAGCAAATCATCTATGCCATTCAGAGCCTGGATGGTCAGTACAACGACAATAAGAGCCTCCCTTTTCCGCCCCAGGCCCTTAACATCGTCAATCTCAAGGGTAAGGTCTTAGGATATGTCTATACGGTTCTGAACTCCGTGCTCATGGATCGCAAAAAGGATGGCAGCGTAACCGTTTATCGTCCTCGTCAGGTGCCGCGGCTCCCGATGCGATAAGGGGTCCCTGACGGGATATCCTGGTTATTGCTCAGCGTTTATCTGCATGATGATGAAGCGGGTATTGGTCACCGGCGGGGCGGGGTTCATCGGCTCGCACCTCTGTCAGCGCCTCCTGCAAGAGGGGTATGAGGTTGTCTGCCTGGACAACTTCGATGCGTATTATGATCCGGCGATCAAGCGGAGGAATCTGGAGGAGATCAAGGCGTCCAGGGGTGCACAGGGTTTTCAGCTGGTGGAGGGTGATATCAGGGACAAGGGGCTTCTGGATGATTTGTTCAGGAGATCATCGTTTGATTTAATAATCCACCTGGCGGCCAGGGCCGGGGTGCGGCCCTCAATCCAACAGCCTCTGCTCTATGAAGAGGTTAATGTCACGGGGACATTGAACCTCCTCGAGGCCTGCCGTGAGTTCGGCGTCAGGGACTTCATCTTCGGCTCCTCCTCATCCGTCTATGGCAAGAACCGCAAGGTCCCCTTTGCCGAGGAAGACCGGTTGGAGGCGATGATCTCCCCCTATGCCGTGACCAAGAGGATAGGGGAGCTTTTCTGCTATACCTACCATCACCTCTACAGCCTGAACATCTCCTGTCTCAGGTTTTTTACGGTCTATGGTCCGCGCCAGCGTCCTGAGATGGCCATCCACAAGTTCGCGCGCCTCATCCACAATGGCGAAAAAATTCCCGTGTACGGTGACGGCACGTCGCGCCGGGATTACACCTACATCGATGACATCATCGAGGGGATCATTGGGGCAATGCGGAACCTGCAAGGTTATGATATTTTTAATCTGGGTGAATCGCAAACCGTCCCCCTACGAGACCTCATCTCTTTGCTGGAGCAAGCCTTAGGAAAAAAAGCCCAGGTGGAAGAGCTCCCTGAGCAGCCTGGTGATGTACCGATCACCTACGCCGAAATATCCAAAGCCCGCCGCCTGCTTGGTTACGATCCCAAAGTAGACATCGCAGAGGGGGTTGGGTGGTTCGTGCAGTGGTTTCGGGACAAGGGATGAGGGAAGGGCGTCCTAGAAGTTCCCGTATCGATTCGTTAGGGGGAGGCGTCCATCTTTCCCCGCGTTATCTGTTCTCGTACATCTACATCAGAGATCGTCGTGTCAAGAGGATATAGCACGGCGACGAATCCTTGACAAGGAGGGGATGGGGCATTATAATTTACGAGCCTTATCGGGAGAATGAAAAGTGCCTATCTACGAATATCAATGTACCAAGTGTGGTCGCAAGGTAGAGATGATGCAGAAGATTACCGATGAATCCCTGCAAACCTGTCCCTCCTGTAAGGGGCCGCTGAGGCGACTCATGTCCCTCACCTCTTTTCAATTGAAGGGGAACGGCTGGTACGCCACCGACTACAAGGATAAGAAAGAGAAAAAGAAAAAGAAAACGGACAAGGGGGAGGAAAAAGCGGATAAGAAGTCGGAAAAAGCAACGACGGCCTGATTCTTAAAAAACGAAAAAAGGGAAGGTTCTTTTTCCCCTTCCCCATCACGTATCTACCTTAAAAATTATTCTATCCCCTTTCTCTGCCCTTCACCAGCGACGCTCACTGATCGCTTTCCTCCAAGTGCAGATGGTGGAAGAGCCGATGCGCAACGGGCGCTACCAGGATGCCCACCGTGGCCAGAAAGGCCACTCCGGAGAAGAGCGCGTATGCCGAGGCAAAGAGCTTGCCGGCAACCGTGTGCAGCTCGCTCACCGGGCCCATACCACCCAGGATCATCGAGGCATTGAGCAGGGCATCGAGCCATGACATGCCTTCGGTAACGCGATAGCCGACGACCCCGATGCCGAGTGAAACGAAGACGAGGCAGAGCGCGAAGAGACCATGCCTCAGCATCCGAAGCAAGAATAGATGCTGCGGCAGCAATGGTTGTGTGCGGTGCTCGTACATAGATTTCCCTTTTAGGGATTCCGCCTTGCAAATCTTGACCGCACATATTATACAGATTCTTGAAGGAGAGGACTACCCCTTTTTCTATCATTGCCCCCTTCCCTGATATACTTTTGGGTTGACTTATGAGGGGTTTGCAGGATAAATAATAAGCAACAAGGACAGACCACTGAAATAGGATTTAGGGATACATGGCTGCAAAGAAGCACGCGACAGGAAAATTGATTTCGGTCTCTGTCATGGGGGATGACCGGCCCGGCATCGTCGCCGGCGTCTCCCAGATCCTCTACGAGAACGCCTGCAACATTGAGGCTTTGTCGCAAACCGTGATGATGGGGCAGTTTGCTATGATCGTGGTTGTCTCTCCCTTAAAGGGATCAAAGCCCGAGGCACTGGAAAAGGCCCTTGCAGTAGTGGCGCGGGAAATGGGGTTGGAGATCCATGTGCGGTTGCTCGACTCAGAAGGTCGGCCGGGATTTGACCCGGGAGAGGCAGAGCCCTTTGTGATTACCGTTCGCGGGCAAGACCGCCCAGGCTTGGTCTCTGTCATCACGGCGATCCTGGCCGAGCAGGGAATCAATATTACCCGCCTGGGGGCAGAGGTGGTCCCTTTGGGGCAGCAGCTGGAGTACATCCAGATCTATGAAGTGGATATCCCGAAACAGGTGGATTTTGCCCTCATCCAAAAGGTCTTGCGCGACAAGGGGGCGGAGATAGGGGTGACAGTCGATATGCAGCACCGGAATATCTTCCGCGCCATCAATCAGATATAGGCAGATAGAGGTTCTTATGCTCAGTTCAGAGGAGATTATCCGCACGATCGAGATGCTCAAGAACGAGAATCTCGATGTCCGCACCGTCACCCTCGGCATCAGTCTGAGGGACTGCGTCAGCTCTTCATGTACGGAGCTGTGCACGCGGATTCGCACCAAGATCAAGCGGGTTGCCGGCGGCATGGTTGCTGTGTGCGAGCGCATCTCGAACAAATACGGGATCCCAATCGTCAATAAGCGTCTTGCCGTAACCCCCATTGCCGCTGTTGCGGAGGCATTGGAACAAGAGGAGTATTGCGCCGTTGCCAGGGCGCTCGATGAGGCGGCCCAAGAGGTAGGGGTCAATTTCATCGGCGGATATTCGGCACTGGTGCAGAAGGGTTTTACCAAGGGTGATCGGCACCTGATTGCTACCCTTCCTGAAGTCCTCTCTTCAACACGCCATATCTGTGCCTCGATCAATGTGGCCTCCACCAAGGCAGGGATCAATATGGATGCGGTGCTGCTCATGGGGCAAGCGATTAAGGAGATCTCCGTTGCCACAGCCGATCATGACGGGTTTGGCTGCGCCAAGCTTGTTGTCTTCGCCAATATGCCTGAGGACAATCCCTTTATGGCCGGGGCCTATCTGGGATACGGGGAGCCGGAGTCTGTTATCAATGTCGGGGTAAGCGGGCCCGGCGTGGTCAAGAAGGAGTTGGAACGAGCGCTCCAATCCGGCAAGCGGCTGACCCTCAATGACCTCTCGGAGATCATCAAGAAGACGAGCTTTCGCGTGACCCGGGTAGGGGAACTCATTGCGAGAGAGGTTGCCGAACAGCTCGGGGTGAGCTTCGGCATCGTCGATCTCTCCCTGGC
>Ga0299915_10003680_pt1 | contig 11078 bp, 10 predicted proteins | sample RVTome_13_FD_200263 | JGI IMG/M metagenome (GOLD analysis project Ga0299915, IMG submission 200263) | Soil microbial communities from uranium-contaminated site in the Upper Colorado River Basin, Wyoming, United States - RVT92D227 (version 2) ... | reverse complement strand
CGGAATGAAACCCGAATAACCCATGCCCAAACGTACGCTTACCAACCGCCTGAACGATCTCGATCCGAAGACCTGGCTAAAATTCCAAAAATCCTGGTTCGTACACAACCCGCCTCCGCGCCGAAAAGATGTCCTGCGCCATCCGGCAAAGTTCCCGGAAACGCTGGCGCAAGAGTTCATCGAATTCTTCACCAAGCGCGGACAGGTGGTGCTGGATCCAATGGCAGGCACCGGCAGCACATTGGAAGCAGCATTGCGCTGCGGGCGGCACAGTTATGGCATCGAACTGAATCCGGCTTATGCCCAGATCGCACGCCAGGTGCTCGAATCGGTGCGTCTTGAGCTGGGAGAAAACGCTCAGGATATCCAGGCGGAGATTATCCATGGGAACGCCGGACAGGCTGTCAAACTGCTGGAGGGATACAACCTGCCGCCCGTCGATTACGTGCTGACCTCACCACCCTATTGGGATATGCTGCACGCTCGAGGAGCTGAGACTCAAAAGAAACGCCGCGGCAGTACCGATCTCGACATCGTTTATTCAGATGATCCTGACGATCTTGGAAATATTGCCGATTATGATGACTTCATCGCCCGCCTGGTGCGCGTTTACCAGGGGTTGCAGCCCCTGCTGCGCCCCGCGGCCTATTTGACGATCATCGTCAAGAACGTGAAGAAAGGAGGCAAGATCTACCCATTGGCATGGGACCTGGCGCGCAGCCTGGGCGGCATCTATACGCTCAAAGACGAGCGCATCTGGTGTCAGGATAACCAACACCTCGCCCCTTATGGGCTGGGAAATGCCTGGGTCAGCAACACTTTTCACCATTATTGCCTTCAATTCAGAAATTCTATATAATGAAGGCGTGAGGAAGAGTCTTCACAATTGGAAAAATATAGTGTACAATTGTTCTGTGTTCGGTGAGTGAACCGATCCTATCAATCCAGATGAGTTACATCTGGGACCCTTCACATAACATTCACCAGAAAGGAGCCTTTCCATGTCTTACCATACGATTATCTTAGTGGGGAATCTGGGCCGTGATCCGGAGATGCGCTACACGCCTTCGGGACAGGCCGTGACGAATTTTTCCGTCGCAGTCAACGACAATTACACCAACAGCAGTGGCGAAAAGGTGGACCGCACCATCTGGGTGCGCGTCAGCACCTGGGGGCGTCAGGCGGAAACCTGTAACCAGTATTTGAAGAAGGGGCGCAAGGTTTTGGTCGAAGGCCGGCTGCAGGCAGACCCTGCAACGGGCGGACCGCGCGTCTGGACCCGTCAGGATGGCACTCCCAGCGCCTCCTTCGAGGTCAGCGCCTCCACCGTGCGCTTCCTCTCCTCACGCGGCGAAGAAGAGGGCGGGGCCTTCCCCGCACCCGAATCCGCTGCTGGTGAGGAAGACATCCCATTCTAAAGCCATGACCACCCCTCCAGCTCGCCCACCGATCCATGGCGTGCCAGCTCTGGACATGCCCGAAGACCTCAAGGCGGTCTATGCGAACCTGGTGCGCATTGCCCACAGCCCATCCGAGATGGTGCTGGATTTTGCACACCTCCTGCCAGGGGTTACCCCCGCGCAGGTATGCGCCCGGGTGATCATGTCTCCGCTGGCGGTCAAGCTGCTGCACCGCGCCCTGACCGAGAACTTAGCCCGTTATGAGACAACTTTCGGCGAGATCAAGCTCCCCGGAGAAGCCTCCCTGGCAGATTACCTGTTCCGTCCGCCTCACCCGCCAGGCAATCCACCTGCTGCCCCGCCAGAGGAACCACCCAAAGAATGAGGCGCTATGTCCCGGCTGGAAGAAACCGCAGAACGTATCCACACAGCCTTTGAAACGCGCACGGCAGCCCGCGACCGGGCTTTGACCCAGGCGCGGACATTAACCCGACACTGCGCCAATGCTATCCGTGCCATCCATCGCGAGGAATCACCTCTCGTGAGCCAAAACCTGCTTGAAGCGAGCAGGCTGGCGCAGGAATTACGCTGTGAGCTGGCAGATTACCCTGATCTTTACTACGCCGGATATACCCAGGACGCACTCAAGGAATATGCGGAAGCCAACCTGGTCAACGCGCTGGTCAATAACAAACCTCTGCCAGGCCCCGAAGACCTGGATCTGGAACCCTCCACTTACCTGCAGGGTCTGGCAGAGGCTGTCGGTGAGCTACGCCGCCGCTGCCTGGATGTCTTGCTTAACGGTCATTCCACGGAGGCAGTGCGGCTGTTGGAGGAGATGGATGACATCTATGCCATCCTGGTCACCATGGATTACCCGGACGCCATCACGGGCGGGCTGCGCCGCTTGACGGATGTTGCGCGCAGTATCATCGAGCGCACCCGCGGCGACCTGACCCTCAGCTTGCGACAGGAGCGCCTGGAAGCCACCTTGCGCGAATTGGAGACGCGGCTGAACCACACCGACCAGCCGTAGATTAGAAGAAATTGCCAATCAAAACGATCCGCGCTTCTGAGATCAGCGCCTATGTGTACTGCGCCCGCGCCTGGTGGTATCGCCAGCAGGGCATCGAAAGCGAAAACCAGGGCGACCTCGCTGCTGGAACCGAAATCCATAGCCAGCACGGTCGTACCGTCCTGGCAAGCGGCTGCCTGCGCGCCGCGGCTTACACTCTGCTGCTGGTATCCATCCTCCTGCTGACCGCCGCGCTGGTCATGCGTCTGGTTAAATAAATGACCTGGCTTGCGCTCCTTGCCCTGCTCCTGGCCTTAGCTCTCTTCTGGATATCGACCCGGCAACGTCACCAGGCTGGACTGCCTGGTGGGCAAGTGATCTATGCCGATACGCGCGCCTGGGGCAAGCCGCTCGAAAAGCCGCTGTATGACTCTTTCCTCGGCCTGACCGGCAAACCAGATTACCTGGTCGAAAAGGACGACGAGCTCATACCCGTTGAAGTAAAGTCGACCAACGTCACCGATGCCCCCTACGATTCACACATCTTCCAGCTTGCAGCCTATTGCATGCTCGTGGAACGCACCTTTGGTAAACGGCCGCGCTACGGCATCTTGCACTATCCAAAGCGCACCTTTGCCATTGACTTCACCCCCGAGCTCGAATCAAAGGTCATGCAAATCTTGATGGAAATGCATGAAAGCAGAAAGGAATTCCCCAGGTCGCACAATTCCCCGCAGCGCTGTGTTCGCTGTGGATTTCGCTCTGTCTGTGATCAGGCGCTCGGTTTATAATTGGCAGGTATGAACGACCTTAATCCCTCAATCCAACGCGTAGCAGTCATTGCGCATCCCAAACTCGCCGGCGCAATGGATGAAGCAGAAAATATTGCTAAGGCGCTTACCGAACACGGACTGACACCTGTGACCGGCTTCCTCTATGATGAGACAATCCACCGGCGGGTTAAAGCCGGTGATTTCGACCTGCTGATCGCCCTGGGTGGGGACGGCACCATGCTGCGCGCCGGGCACTTGTGCGGTCCCAGCAACGTCCCAGTATTGGGGGTGAATATTGGGCGTTTCGGCTTCTTGATGGAAATCCACCATCAGCAATGGAGTGACTTCATGCCGCGCCTGATTGCTGGCGACTATTGGATTGAAAAGCGAATGATGCTCTGCGCCGAACAATGGCGGGCAGGGGAGAAGCTAGGTTCATGGGACGTGCTCAATGAGGTGGTAGTCAGCCGCGGTCAGTTCATCCGCCCGGTGCATCTGTCGGCGGTTGTCGACGGACGCCACCTGACCACCTACGTTGCCGATGCCTTGATCGTTGCCACACCCACCGGTTCCACTGCTTATGCCCTGGCAGCCGGAGGCCCCATCTTGCCGCCCGAATTACGCAACATCTTGCTCGTGCCTGTCGCGCCACACCTATCTCTGGATCGCGCCATCGTGCTGGCAGAGAAATCTACAGTTAGCATCACCATCCAGGCTGACCACCAGGCAGTCTTTAGCGTCGATGGGCAGGTGTCAATTGGTATGAGCGACGATGACCGCGTCGATGTATATGTCGGTAAGCACACGGTGCAATTCGTACGGTTCCAGGACCCGGGGTATTTCTACCGTAACCTCACCCAACACATGAGCCAGAATCCTACTGCCGGTAATTTTCGTTGAGAGGTTGTAATGTCTGACGATTCTGTTGAACTGTTCTGTACCAATCATCCTACCGTTCCAACCTCGCTGCGCTGCAATCGCTGCGAAAAACCGATTTGTCCGAAGTGCGCTGTCCTGACTCCCACCGGTTATCGCTGCAAAGAATGCGTGCGCGGCCAACAGAAGACCTTCGAGACGGCAGTGAATAGCGATTACATTGTGATCTTCGTTGTTGTAGCGATCATGGCCTTCTTGGGGAGCCTGTTAGCCTACCGCCTGGGATTCTTCACCATCTTCCTGGCTCCGTTGTACGGAGGCATCATTGCCGAAGCAGCTCGCGCAGCCACTCGCAAGCGCCGTTCGAAAAACCTGTTCATCGTGGCAGCCGTGGCAGCCGTGTTGGGCGGGCTGCCCATGCTGCTCATTTTACTCACCTCCTTGTCTATTTTTACGATCATATGGGAAGGAGTCTACTTAGTGTTGATGACCTCGGCACTCTATTATCGTCTTTCTGGTATACGAATCGGTTGAAATCATGTTTTGAAGGTATGAACTATGCTTACCGAATTACGCATTGATAATTTTGCGATCATTGATCACCTGGAATTGAACTTCCACCAGGGTTTGAATATCTTCACCGGCGAGACTGGTGCTGGCAAGTCCATCATCATTGATGCGGTAGAAGCCTTACTTGGCTCGCGCGCTGATGTCACCCAGGTGCGTGCAGGGGCTGAACGCGCCGAAGTTGAAGCAGGATTCACCATCCCTGATGCCATCCGCACGGCTGTCACCGAGATCCTGGAACAAGAAGAGCTACTGGACGAAGAAAATGTAGTCAGGATTGGGCGCGAAATCCGTTCAAATGGGCGCAGCGTCGCGCGCGTCAATGGGCGCAGTGTCTCGGTCGGCCTGCTCAACCAGCTTGGCGGACTGCTGGTCGACGTTCACGGGCAGTCAGAGCATCTTTCATTGCTGCACGTCTCCCAACATCTCAGATTATTGGATGCCTATGCCGGTGATGAATCTGAGTTGGAAGCCTATCGCAAGACGTATCATGCCTTGTTGGCATTACGCAAAGAACTACAAGCGTTACGTCAAAGTGAGAGTGAAGCTGCCCGGCGCATGGATATCTTGACCTACCAGATCAACGAGATCGAGTCAGCCCGCCTGCAGCCCGAAGAGGAAGACGAGCTTCGCGCCGAACGTACCCGCCTGGCAAACGCGGAAGGATTGGCAACTCTGACACAGGAGGCAATACAACTGCTTGATGAAGGATTGCCCGAATCACCTTCGGCAACCGACCTTCTTGGTCAGGTGGTCAGCGCCCTGGGAAATCTGAGCCGTCTGGACGCAAGCCAGACTGCCATGAGTGAGCAGGCAGGGGCGCTTTTTGAGAGCCTTGAGGAGCTTGCCAGCAACTTGCGCAGTTATCTGGAGCGCATCGAATTCAATCCGCGCCGGTTGGATCAGGTTGAAGAGCGTTTGAATCTGATCCAAAACCTAAAGCGTAAGTATGGTGAAAGCATCCAGGCGGTGCTGGCATTCGCCGAGCAAGCCCGCCAGCAGCTGGATAAGATCACCCATGCTGGCGAGCGCATTGCCGAGTTGCAAGCCGATGAAACCGAACTCCTGGAACAGCTAGGCAAGGAGGGGTCAGCACTGACCCAAAAGCGTCATGCAGTTGCAGCCGCGCTTGAAACCGCCATGGAGGGTGAGCTTTCATCGCTTAACATGGACGGGGCACGCTTTAAAGTAGATTTCCAGGAGCGTCCAGACCCGGAAGGCATCCCCACACCCGACGGACACCGTCTGGCATTTGACTCAAACGGGTTGGAAAAAGTTGAATTCCTCGTCGCCCCCAATCCCGGCGAAGGGCTCAAGCCGCTGGTTAAGATCGCCTCAGGCGGTGAGACCTCGCGCTTGATGTTGGCGATCAAGAATATCCTGGCACGCGCAGATCAGGTGCCTACATTGATCTTTGACGAAATCGACCAGGGCATTGGCGGGCGCGTCGGTGGTATTGTAGGGCAAAAACTGTGGGAGCTGGCCCGCCAGCACCAGGTGCTGTGTGTCACCCACCTGCCGCAGCTTGCCGCTTATGGCGAACAACATCTGTGTGTCCAAAAGCAGCTCAAGGACGGGCGTACGATCACGGTCGTGGACACCCTGCATGGAAACGAGCGCCTGTTGGAGCTTGCTCAGATGATGGGCGATATCAGCGAGGGCACCCGCCGCTCGGCGGAGGAACTGCTCAAAGCAGCCCAGAAAAGTTCATGACCCGCTGGTGATGCACACAGTTACACGGGCCTTCTATCTCTTACCCCATGAGAACCCCTTCCCGCATCCTCCAAGCCCGCCGGAAGCGCATCCTGCGCCAGGAACGCGGCCCGCTTGGGCGAATTGGACTGGGATGCAGTGCGGCTGTAGGCATTTTTCTCTTACTGGTCATCTTCGCCGCTCTGGCAGGCTACGCCAACCTGACGCGTGACCTGCCCTCCCTGCAGGCGCTGCCGGATTTGCTGAATCCTCCGAACGGCAGCTTATTACAGCCTACCCGCCTGTATGATCGTACCGGCACACACATAATATTGACCCTGGAAGACCCGGGAGCCTCTGGGCGTGAATATCTGCCGCTCGTATCCCTACCACAAAGCCTGATCGATGCCTACCTGGCAGTTTTTGAGCCAGCATTTTGGGAATCTCCTGGATATACCATGCAGGGACTGTGGGACAGCGAGGAGGAGCCGGTAGCAAGCCAACCCATCGCCCAACGCTTGGTGTCTGAGCTATTGCTCTGGAATGAAGCCCCCTCTCTGCGCCGCAACCTGCGCGAACGTCTATTGGCAGCCCAAGTTGTGGCGCGGTACGGGCATGAGCAGGTGCTCGAATGGAGCCTCAATACGCTCCAGTTTGGTCCGCTAATCTATGGAGCGGACGCGGCTGCCCGCGCATTTTTTGGCAAATCTGCCACAGAGCTTGACTTGGGTGAAGCAGCCTTGCTGGTTGCCGCGGCTCAATCACCCGGCACCAATCCGCTGGAGGTTCCGCAGGTAGTGCTTGAGCAGCAAAAAGCGGTGCTGCAAACCATGCTCCTGCAAGGACGAGTCACTTCCGAAAATGCCGTACAAGCCAGCCGGGCGATCTATACTTTCCGCGACCCTATTCCAGCAACTGACCCCGCACCGGCTTTCACCAACCTGGTGTTAGAGCAGGTATCAGCTTATTACCCGCTCGAACGCATTCAGCGCGGCGGTCTGCGCGTGATTACCACGCTCGATTACAGTCTGCAGATCCAGGCCTTGTGCACTACCGCAACATTCCTGGGACGGCTCGAAGGCGTGCAAGAAAGCGAAGTCACCATCGACGGACAGCCCTGCGAGGCCGCCCGCTTGCTGCCCACCCTGACGCTGGAGGGGCAAACCACTGTTAGTGGATTGGCTGCTAATGTGATAATTTTGGAACCGGCGACTGGACAAATTCTGGCGATGGTCGGTGAGCTTACTCCTGGGCTTGACCCCGCTCACCAACCTGGTCACGCCGCCGGTAGCCTGCTGACTCCTTTCATCTATTTGGCAGGTTTTACGCGCGGAATAGGCCCCGCCAGCCTGGTTTGGGATCTCCCCCCGGCACAACCGGAGACCCTGGGTAGCCAGTCCGCACAAAGCCAGACGGAGTATCATGGTCCAGTGCGTTTGCGCACTGCTCTAGCTAACGATTACCTGGAACCAGCTCGCAAGATCGTTCAGCAGCTAGGTTCGGAAACTATCTTACGACTGGCACATGAGCTGGGTCTCGACTCGCTGGATCTGGCATCCGGGGACGAGGGTATATTCGACCAACCAACCCTTCTGCTAGATGTCGCCTATGCGTACAGCATTTTCGCTAACCAGGGCTTCCTGGCTGGACAACCCCAAACCTCCATCGAAAGTAGCTCGCGCCGCAATGGCAGTCAACAATCCCTCGAGCCTGCCGCGGTGATCTATCTTGAGGATTTGCCTGGCAGCATCTGGCTGGATTTGTCAGTTTCGCAAAAACATGCTATTCTCGCCCCCCAGCTTGCTTACTTGATGATTGATGTGCTCAGTGATGAAACCGCCCGCTGGCCTTCGCTAGGACATCCAAACCCATTGGAGATTGGACGTCCTGCAGGTGCTAAAATCGGGCTCGCATTCGATGGCTCCTCGGCCTGGAGCGTAGGCTTTACTCCTCTGCGCCTGACCGCAACCTGGTTGGGTTACGCGCAGGAAAGTTCTGAAAAAGTCGCTCCAGAAATGCCTGCCGCACTGTGGCATGCCTTGATGCAGTATTCCAGCCGCAGTCTGCCTTCACAAGACTGGGAGGAACCGGTGGGAATTAGTAAAGTCGCCGTCTGTGACCCATCCGGCATGCTGCCGACTGAGATATGCCCCAACATTGTAAATGAAGTCTTTTTAAGCGGCAGCGAGCCGATCCACACCGACACCCTCTACCAGACCTTTCAGGTAAATCGTGAAACCGGGCAGCTTGCCACGGTCTTCACACCAGCCGAAATGATAGAGGAACGCACCTACCTTGTCCTGCCGCCTGAGGCCGTGGAATGGGCACGTAAGACAGGTGTTCCCATCCTGCCTGACTCTTATGATACGATCTATGCCGCACCCGCCGTCTCGACAAATGTAAGCATCAATTCGCCTGCCATGTTTGGGCATGTGTCTGGCAATGTACAAATCGCCGGCAGTGCCAGTGGCGAAGGGTTTGATTATTACCGCCTGCAAGCCGGGCAGGGCTTGAATCCACAATCCTGGCTGACGATCAGCGAGGATATCACCACCCCGGTGGAAGACGGCAACCTCGGCGAATGGCAAACCACAGGCCTGAATGGGTTATACATCTTACAACTCCTGGTAGTGCGCCAGGATCAAACGATTGAGAAATCTATTCTGCAGGTGACGGTAGATAATACTCCCCCCCGGCTCACTTTGGTCAACCCAACCAGCGGAGAGCAGATTAAGATCAAGCCTGATCTAAAAGTCCCGTTACAGGCAGAAGCATCAGACGAACTGGAACTCGCCCGTTTGGAATTTTACATCGATGAGAAATTGATCGCCACGCTGACTGAAGCGCCCTTCAACATCCTCTGGCAAGGGCAGGCAGGCAAGCATACCCTGCTCGTCATTGCTTACGACCTGGCGGGTAACCTTGTTCAGGCTTCTTCAGATTTCGAGCTTGTCCGCTGAGACGTCCGCATCAGCTCCGCTGATGCGGCTTTCAGTCCAGCAAGCGGCGAATTTCGTCAGAGATAACCGGCACATCCAGCGAGTTGAACAGCTCCCACTCTTCAGTGTGTTCAACGCTCTCTCCCGGTTCCAAGCGGGTCAACGGTCCCAGGCTCTCCAGCTCCACAAACTGGTTATTACAATAGCACTCGTTGTTACAGCCTCCATCCGGATATTGCGCCTCTGGCACAGAGATAGCATGCTTGACGAACAACACTCCCTTGCGCCAGTAGGCGATCCACTCATGCGGGTTGCAATAGCCTACTTTGCAGGGCTGAGTGGGAGGGATACCTTCACGCCGGGTGTCGATCAGGATGGCAGGCTCGTCCAGGTGTAGGCGCGGATCATGCCAGCGCGTATAAGGCCACAAGACGAGCTTACGGTTGGACAGCAAGCCGGTTGCATCTAGCGGTCCTTGCTGCTGAGGCAGGATGACAACCCCACCCAGGGTAAACTGGGTGATCGCCCAGATTGACAATTCTACCGGCCATAAACCCTGATTGGTCAGTGCGTGGTGCACTGTCAGCGCTGGTCGGCTGTCATGCAAATGGACCTCAAGCGTCTTCTTAATGCCAGTTCCAGCCTCTACAGGCTGAGACAGGCGCACGCCGTCGGCAAGCTCCTCCACGACTAACCCCTCGTTATCCGGTATATACGTGCGCGGCATGGCTTCAGGCGAGTGCCAGAGGCGATGGCCCCCGCGAAAATAAAAGTCACCATAGGGAGTTTCAATAACGAATTTTGGCAGTTCAACGAACAGGTTTTCATGGGAGCCAGCCAGGAAAAGCCTGACCAGCCGCGGCCCAGCCTGCGCCAGATACTCCAAACGCAGAAAGCGGTTCTCAATATATTTCGTAGGAAGTCCGTGGAAGTCGCTCATATTCTATCTCCAAGTAATTTTTCCTTTTTACGGTAGCCATCTGCCTCGGCGAAATATGCACCATAGAGCAAGATGAAATAACTGAGAAATACCCAGAATAGCAATGCAATAATTGTGCCCAGGGAGCCATATAAAAACTCATAATTCGCCAGGCCGCTTTTTATCACCCAGGTAAATCCCACTGTATTGATTTCCCAGGCGGTGCTGGCAATAAATGCGCCCAGCAGTGCCGACATGCTGTTTACCTTACCGCCCGGCACCAATCGATAGATCACCCAAAAGATAATCGTACGGGTAAGAATTGGGAGCAGGTGTAAAGTGATGCGACCTCCAAATGCTAGCTCGCGCCCTAAGATGACCGCAACCACCGAGGAACCCATCAATAACACCATGACCAGCACCACCAGGCTGGCTACCATTCCAAGCCCAAATAAACGGTTAATCAAGGCGCTGCGCGGCTTAGCTGGATTCCATACACGATTCAAGCTCAACGCCAGGGCATTGAACGCCCCCGAAGCCGACCAAAGGAAGCTGACCAAAGCCACCAGGTTAACTGTAGTGGTACGTACCTCGATCAAATTTTCGATCTCAGCCAGGATTGCATCAGGAACGACAGGCAGCATACTGGTCAGCCAGACGAGCACGTTGATCCTGACCACACTGCTGTCCAGGAACAGGCTGGCTGCTGAGGTGATAAAGACCAGCATCGGGAAGATAGAAAATATTGTGTAAAATGAAAGACTGGCAGCCGATTCTGCCCCCCTGTTCTTGGCAAAGCGGCGAAAGGCACGGCGAATGAGTGAAAGCCTGTATCCACTGAGCTTATCTAGCCAGTGATAAAGCTGGCGCGCCTCCGCCCACCATTTCCGAGCATAG
>Ga0299915_10003679_pt1 | contig 11078 bp, 8 predicted proteins | sample RVTome_13_FD_200263 | JGI IMG/M metagenome (GOLD analysis project Ga0299915, IMG submission 200263) | Soil microbial communities from uranium-contaminated site in the Upper Colorado River Basin, Wyoming, United States - RVT92D227 (version 2) ... | reverse complement strand
CGCTGTGCGTCGCCAGCGGGACGCCCCTCGGAGAGGGAGCTGGATGACGCCCGGAATGGCCCGCCTCTCGGCTGGGGCTCGGCATCTCCATCGCAGACTCCCCCAATTCAGCGTAGACTCACTTACCGGATTTCGGCTATACTAGAGCCTAGTGTCGGTTGCGCCGGGGGCCGCGATTGTGCCCTCGGCCTTGCCGTAGAATGGGAAGGGAGGTGCTGCAGCCAGGATGGTCGACGGTCGGCAGGGAGCGTGTGCTGACGACCGGGGCGCTTGGGAGCGTCCAATACGGTAAGCAAGAGACGTAAGGAGGAGTGGATCATGAAGGCTCGCTATCTTTTCAGTTTGGTCGTCGGGGTAGCACTGCTCCTGGCGGCCTGTGCGCCGGCTGCGACGCCGGCCCCTGAAGCAGTACCGCTCAAGATCGCCATCCTGTCGCCCTTGAGCGGCGCAGTCCCGACCTTCGGTGTCTCGAACCGCGACGGCGCGCTGCTGGCCATCAAGGAATGGAACGCCAAGGGTGGCGTCCTCGGCCGGCCGATCGAGGCCATTGTCGAAGACAGCCAGTGCTCGGCGGATCCGGCCGTGAATGCGGCCAACAAGGTCATCGGCCAGGACGGCGTGAAGTTCATCGTCGGCGAAGTCTGCTCGAGCGCGTCAATCCCGGTGTCCGAGATCACCGAGGCGAAGCACGTAGTCCAGATCTCCGGGACTTCCACCAACGCCCAGGTCACGCTGAATCTCGACGGCACCACCAAGCAATACGTCTTCCGCGCTTGCTTCATCGATCCGTTCCAGGGCAAAGTCGGAGCGGCGTTTGCTTTGAAGCAGGGCTTCAAGACGGCCTTCGTCATGTACGACCAGGGCAATGACTACGTGGCTGGCCTAGCCGAGAACTTCGAGAAGTCGTTCACCGCGGGCGGTGGTACGATCGTCGGCAAGGAAAGCTACACCGGGACCGACACCGATTTCTCGGCGACGCTGACGAAGGTCGCAGAGGCTGCCCCGGATGTCCTGTACGTGCCGGACTACTACAACATCATCAACCTGGTCGGCGCCCAGGCCAAGGAAAAGGGCGTGACGGCGGTGATGATGGGTGGTGACGGCTGGGACTCGGCCGACCTCGACCGCGCCGCGGCCGACGGTGGGTACTACACCAATCACTACTCCGATCAGGACACGCGCAAGATCGTTCAGGACTGGGTGGCCAACTACAAGGCCGAGTACGGCTCCGTCCCGGATGCTCTGGCGACCCTGGCCTATGACGCCACCAACCTTCTGATCGCCGCGATCGACAAGGCGGGCACCGATGATACCGCCGCCGTCAAGGATGCCTTGGCGGGGATCTCCTGGGAAGGCGTCTCAGGTACGATCACCTTCGATGCACAGCACAATCCGATCAAGGCCGCCGTGGTGTTGCAGGTTAAGGACGGCAAGATCAACTACGTCGACACCGTCGCTCCGTAAGGCGGAATCGACCCTACCGGGGGGCGGCACTGTGCCGCCCCCCTCTTTTGAAGCGGGCAGGGAGATGGCTATGAACACCGCATCTATGCCGGCCAGAAGACCTCTGACCGGGCAGTGGCTGGTTCGAGGCCGGTGGCCGGGGAGGCTCTTCCTCGGTCTGGTCCTGGCGGTGATTGTGTGGAAGCTCACCGTCTCCGTCCTGGCGGGCCCCACGATCTTCGTCCAACAGCTGATCAACGGACTGCAGTTGGGGTTCGTGTATGCGTTGATTGCCCTCGGCTACACGATGGTGTACGGCATCGTTCGACTGATCAACTTCGCCCATGGCGACGTCTTCATGGTTGGGGCATTCATCAGCTACTACGCCATCGCCCAGTTTCGCCTGCATGAATGGCCTGGTCGCTTGTTCACCGGCATGGCGCCGGCGGCCAGCATCGCAATCGGGACAGTCACAGTGATGGTGCTCTCGATGGTCGTCTGCGCCGTCATGGCCGTGGTCATCGAACGCACGGCCTACAAGCCGCTGCGCGATGCGCCCCGCATCTCGGCCCTGATCACCGCCATCGGTGTGTCGTTCTTCTTAGAGTACTTCGGCGCGCTGGACTTCGTGTTCTCTCCGTCGTTCATCACCTATGTCCGGCCCTTTCCAGTCCGAACCTGGTACATCCTGGATGGCATCCACCTTCTAGAGGCTGGCCAAACGCGGCCTGATGGCAGCATTACCTTCTCGAATATCCTGGTCATCATTATTGTGGTGTCCCTCCTCCTGCTTCTTTTGCTGACCGTCTTTGTGCGCCGAACGAAGACCGGCAAAGCCATGCGGGCGGTCGCCTTCGACAAACCGACGGCCCGCCTGATGGGGATTGACGTGTCGCGGACGATCTCCGTCACATTTGCCGTCGGCGCGGCGCTGGCGGGAGCCGGCGGAATGCTGTACGCCATCGCCTTTTCTTCCATTGTGTTCTGGATGGGCATCATTCCAGGCTTGAAGGCGTTCATCGCCGCGGTGCTGGGGGGGATTGGCAGCCTGCCTGGAGCGTTCTTGGGGGCGTTGATCATGGGCCAGGCAGAGACGTTGGCCGGGGCCTACGTCTCCTCACCGATGCGCGATGCGATTGCCTTCACCTTGCTGATTCTCGTTCTGCTGTACCGGCCTCGAGGCTTGTTCGGTGAACCCGAGCGAGAGAAGGCCTAAGTTGGGGAGGAGAGCATGAGACTCGGCTTCAACCGCAGCACGGCGGTCTTCATGCTGGGCTGCGCCGTCGTGTTTGCGGTTTTCCAGTTCCTCTTCTCGGCCGGGATCTTGAACGATTTCTGGTACACCCTAGTTCGCATTGGCGCCGTCATGGCCATCGTGAGCATCGGACTGAACCTGATCTACGGGTTCAACGGCCAGTTTTCGCTTGGGCAATGGGGCTTCTACGCCATCGGCGCCTACGCCGCCGCCGATATTACCTACCGCTGGACACAGCTTCACAATACGTCCGGCCTGATGGTCTTGCTGCTGGCGGTCTTGTTCTCGGGCCTGGCGATTCTGCTGCTGGGCAAGTACCTTAACCAAGTGCGCGGGCTGGACGCCATGTCGGCCTTCGCCATCTATCTGCTCTTCGTGGTGCTGGCCATCCTTCTGGGCGCCTCAGTCGCCCGCCCGCTCATCGCTCCGACCACTGCTCTGTTGAACGCCCTGCCCGAGGCGGTGTCTGGGCAGGTGGTTTTCTTCCTGGCGGTGAGCCTCGGGGGGCTGATCGCGGCCGAGGTCAGTTTCATGTTCGGCCTGCCGATCCTCACGCTCGGGTCCGATTACTTCGGCATCGCTACCCTGGGTTTCACGATCATCATCAAAGTGCTCCTGGACAACACGGACACCATGTTCGGGCTGACGGAGATGAAAGGTGCCCGTGGAATGGTGGGCATCCCCAAAGAGACCAACTGGTTCTGGGTGTTCTTCTTCTTGTTCGTCGTCGTGGTCGTCACGCGGAACATTCTGCATTCCAGCACCGGGCGGGCCATCGTCTCGGTGCGCGAAGACGAGACGGCGGCCAAAGCCATGGGCATCGACGTGGCCCAGATGAAGACCCTGACCTTCGTGGTCGGCAGCCTGTTTGCCGGCCTGGCCGGCGGGCTATATGCCCACACCAACGGCTTTCTACACCCGCAGAACTTCAACTTCATCCGATCCTTCGACCCGATGATCATTATCGTCTTCGGGGGCCTGGGCAGCATCACCGGGACCGTCATCGCCTCCTTCGCCTGGGCCCTGGTCCTGGAGGGCGTCCTACGCATCGTCCTGCCGGAGGGCTTTGAGACCTGGCGGTTTGTGGTGTACCCGCTCCTGCTGCTGGTGATGATGCTCTTGCGCCCCAAGGGCCTGCTGGGAACCTATGAGATCCCCTTCCTGCGAGCCGCCCTTCCGAAGCGCCGCAAGCGGGAGACAAACTCTACCTCCGGTGTCGCGCAGGCCCCAGTCGGCACGAGCACCGGGGAAGGGGGGTAGGAGGTCATGGACACCGCGCCCAGCACCCAGCGCCTGGCCCGGATCGAAGTCCGAGAGCTCACGAAGATGTTCGGCGGCTTGAAGGCCGTCGACAGCTTCGATGAGACGATCTACCCCGGCGAGCTGGTCGGCCTGATCGGACCGAACGGCGCCGGCAAGACGACCGTGTTCAACATGGTGACCGGGTTGTATGAACCGACCTCCGGGCACATTGCATTCGATGGCATCTCGCTGGAAGCCCTGGCGCCGCACGAGATCACCCAGCTGGGCATCGCCCGTACCTTTCAAAACGTGCGCCTGTTTCCCAACCTGACAGTCCTCGACAATGTGCGCATCGCCTATCACCCGCACGCTGGATACGGGATGGCAGACGCCATCCGCCGTTCTGCCCGCTTCAGCGACAAGGAGCACGAGTTGACCGAACGGGCGCAGGACTTGCTGGCCGTGTTCGGCCTGGACCAACGGCAGGATGAGATCGCCAAGAACCTGCCGTACGGCGAGCAGCGGCGCCTGGAGATCGCCCGGGCCCTGGCGGCCGAGCCAACGCTGCTCTTGCTGGACGAACCGGCAGCTGGGATGAATCCCAAGGAGATCGCCCTCCTGATGGACCTGATCCATTTCGTCCGGGAGAAATTCCATCTGACGATCTGGTTGATCGAACATCAGATGCGGGTGGTCATGGGGATCTGTGAGCGGATCACCGTGGTCGACTTCGGCGAGGTGATTGCTCGCGGCAACCCGCAAGAGATCCAGTCAGACGCCCAGGTGATCGAAGCCTACCTCGGACGCGGGGCGGCGGCCGTCGCCCAACATCTCAGTGAGAAGCGCAGCTATGTTGCTCGAAGTTAATGAGCTCAACGTCTACTACGGCGCCATCCACGCCCTGCAAGGGATCAGCTTTGGTGTCGGGGAGGGGGAGATCGTCACCCTGATCGGGGCCAATGGTGCGGGCAAGTCCACCACGCTGAACTCCCTCTCCGGTTTGTTGCAGTCACGCTCCGGATCAGTGCATTTCCGCGGCGCCGACCTCAGCCTGGCGATGGCGGAGGAGATTGTCCACCGCGGCATCATCCAGGTCCCCGAAGGGCGCAAGATTTTCGGCACCCTGACGGTCATGGAGAACCTGGAGATGGGCGCCTTTACCCGTTCCGACAAAGAAGAGATGAAGACCAGCCTGGCGCGGGTGTTCAAGAGCTTCCCACGGCTGAAGGACCGGCAGAAGCAGCTGGGCGGCACGCTCTCGGGCGGTGAGCAGCAGATGCTGGCCATTGCCCGAGGCCTAATGGCCAAGCCCCAATTGTTGCTTCTGGACGAACCGTCGATGGGTCTTTCGCCAATCCTGGTTGAGGAGATCTTTGCCATCATCCAGGAGATCAACCGTAGCGGCACCAGCATCTTGCTTGTCGAGCAGAACGCTCAGATGGCCCTATCCGTCGCCAATCGGGGGTATGTGTTGGAGACGGGACGGATTGTGCTGGAAGGCTCCGGCGAGCAGCTGTTGCATGATCCGGAAGTGGCCGCGGCCTACCTCGGTATCGCCTGATCACTTCCGCCTCAAGCTCCACAAGATCGAAGAGTCAACGACCCGCCAGTTCGGCGGGTCGTTGGTTTCTCGAAACGAGTGAGAAAACTTAGGCCAGCAGCGCCTTGCGGACGTCCGGGCGATCCAGGCGAAAAAGCAGCCAGGTGGAGATGGCGACCCCCAGGAGCATCGCCGTCACGAAGGCCGTATTGAAGGCACCCTCGGCGGACAGGGCGTTGGGGAAAAGCATCATCAGGCGAACGATAACGTTCATTCCCTGACAGAAGAGGCTCATGGTCAGTGCCCAGGCGCTGCCGCGCAGAGCCAGTATGCCCATGAAGACGAAGAATACGGCCACCAACCCGATCAATACAGGTGCGCCCGTAAGGGATCCGGGCGGGAAGATCAGGAGTGGTATGAACTGCAGCAACAAGATGGCGGAAACGAAAGGCGGAGTTCGCATTGGTCATACCCCGGTGGATTTCGACCAATATACGTGATGTGCCTCCGTGTGTCAATCCTGGTCGCCACGGTCGGGCCCGGCGTCGAAGATTGTGTGATAGCCACGGTCGAGCTCGTCGTCCGAAAGGTGCGCATAGCGTTGTGTGACGCTGATATTGCGGTGGCGGGCCAGTTCTTGAGCAAGCTTGAGGTTCCCGCCGGAGGCGCGCAGCACCGTGGTCACGAAGTAGTGCCGGAAGGAATGTGGGGTTATGGTTCCGTCGTCCTCAGAACCCAATGCCTCCGCCACGCGTTGGTGGACGATGGCGCGTCCCGTGCTGGTGGTGATCGGAAGAACGCGCTCGCCGGCCCGCCGATCATGGCGGGCAAACACGGGCAGAGACGAGAGCGGCTTGGCGGAGCGGCCGTCGAGGCCGAGGCGGGCCTGCAGGTAGGCGCGCAGAAAGCGCAGCGCGCGGGAGGAGAAGCGCACGACTGCCTGGCGGTTGCCCTTGCCGATGAGCAGAGCCCGCGATTCCTCCCAGTCGATATCGCCGCGGCGCAGTCCGCAGGCTTCGTGGACGCGCAGGCCGGTGTCAGCCAGGACGTACAGGAAGGCGACATCGCGTTTCTCGCGCAGCAGTTGGCGCTCATCGGCGCCCGGAGAGGAAGGGAGTCTGGCGGCAAAGCGCAGCACTTGCTCGATGGCTGCCCTCGGAAACTGCGGCAGACGCTGCCCGGGCCGGCGGGACCGATGACGGATGAGCAGGCGCAGCCGGGCGAGGTTCAGGCTGGCCAGCCCTTCGGCCGAGAGGTATTCGTACCACCCGGCGACCGCCACCAGGTAGAGCTGTTCGCTGGTCGGTGCATAGCCTTTGAGGTAGGTGGCGAATTCCGAGATCCAGGCTTCACTGGCTCGCTTGGCGGGGAGCTGGTCCGGGTCGAGACCCAGGCCGCGCAGGCATTCGAGGAAGGCCTGCAGGGCGTTGCCATAGGTGCGGGCAGTGTTCCCGCTGCGCGCCAGGCGGACCGTCTGCAGATACGCATCGATGCTTTCGGCCAGGGTCATCGGGGGCACAGGCGCTTCCTTGTGACGGATGACGGGTCGCGCCAGTCGGACCGAGCTTCCGGCCGGGCCAGGGCTTGATTGCGCTAATTGCACTTATCAACAGTGTAAAGAATACCCGAATCGGGGGGCTGTGTCAATCCGCCCCTCCCCGCTGAATCGTCCGCTCCGGCACACGGCCTGGCTCACGGACAAGACGTGCGTCAGCGGGTGCAACGCGATGCTAGGCGTCGGAGAACGGTGCAGCCGCCTTGGCCAGGGCCCCCCGCTCCCAGCATCGGCGAAATGCCTCCACCATCGCGGGGTCGAATTGGACCCCCACCAGGTGGACGATCTCGTTCAAAGCGTCCTCCGGCGAGGCGGCCGCCCGGTACGGTCGATTGGAAGTCATGGCATCGTAGGTGTCTACCACCGAAAGCAGGCGAGCCCCCAGCGGAATGGCCTCCCCCAGCAGGCCATTCGGATAGCCAGTGCCGTCCCACCTCTCGTGGTGATGCAGGACAACCGGCACGGCGCCTGCCAGGTATGGGATGCGTTCAATCATGCGGGCGCCGACCTCGGGATGCTGCCGCATCTCTTCCCATTCGTCGGGGTTCAGCCGCCCGGTCTTGCACAGAACGGCCTCACGGACGGCGATCTTGCCGATATCATGCAGGATGGCCCCGAATTCGAGTGCGTCGCGGGACTCATCTTCCCATTGAAGTTCGCGGGCGATCGCCTGGGCATAGGCGTTGACGCGTTCGACATGTGAGCGCGTGGACCGGTCTCGCGCCTCAATCGCATTCGCTAGGACGCTCAAACTCGCCTTGTAGGCGGCTTTGAGCTGGGCCAACATCAGTTCGTCGGTACGTTGCAGGCGGGCGCGCACCGCCGCCAGGAGCTCCTGACTGGTAATCGGTTTGGTGATGTAGTCATCCGCTCCGAGGGACTTGGCGGCAAAGATGTCTTCGCGCGTGCCGCGCGCCGTGAGAAAGATGAACGGGATCGCTGCGCCCATCGGTTGCTTGCGCACAGCCTCGAAAAGCTCGATCCCATCCATAATCGGCATAGAGATGTCGGACAGTATGAGAGTCGGCATGTCCTTGCTGAAAATGTCCAATGCCACCTGCCCGTTGGGTGCGGTCAGGACGTGATAGCCGGCGCCTTCGAGGATGTCACGCAAGGCAACCAGCATCGCCGGATCATCCTCGACGACTAGCAATGTGATCGGGGAAGAAATTCCTGGAACGGGCAACATGCGAAAGGGTTCTCCTCGCCTACTTAGCCTCAGGCTGATTATCCGGCAGGAAGCGTCTGCCGACAAGTCCACCGATTTGCGGCCCGTCTAGGAAATCCTCGCTATCGGGAGAAAGATGGCGAACTCGCACCCCTGCCCCGGCTGACTGGTCAGGACAATCTCACCGTGATGCTGCCCGATGACCTCGCGTGCGATGGCCAGTCCCAATCCGGTGCCCGCCGCACCGCTCGCTCGGCCGGAGGCCCCGCGGTAGAAGCGCTCGAAGACCTTCTCCTGCTCTTCCGGCGAGATGCCGGGGCCGGTATCGCGAACGGCGAAGACGACGTGTGGCTGGCCCCGGCGTTCGGCGCATTGCGTCCGGATGAAGATCCCCCCTCCGCTGGGCGTGTACTCCATGGCATTGCTGAGCAGGTTAGTCATGGCCTGCATCAGGAGTTGAGGATCCGCCGCGACTGCCGGGAGATCCTCTTGCTGTTGAACCTCCAGGTTGAGACCCCTGGCTCGGATCAGACGCTCCCGGTCCCCGATCAAGACCTGTGTCAATTCGTTGAGATCGGTGGGGCGAAACTCCGGGCGAGCCTGTTGAGTGTCCAGATTGGAGATGGTCAGGAGCTGCTCGATGAGTGCCCCCAGGCGCTCTGTCTCTCTGCGCATTGTCCCCATGTAGGTCTTGCGCCGGTCCTCGGCTCCGATCTCGAGTAGGTCCAGATACAGACCGATATTCGTCAGGGGCGTGCGCAGCTCGTGGGACACGTCAGCCACGAACAACGCCTTGGCGCGCTCGGCCTCCTGCGCCCTGTTCAAAGCTCCCTCGAGCTGGAGCGTCCGGTCTCGCACACGTTCTTCCAGCGTCGTCAGATTGGTGCGGATCTGCTCATACAACGTGGCATTCTGCAGCGCGATGGAAAGCTGGTCGGCAAGCATTCTCAGAAGCTCGAGGACACCCGGGTCCAACTGCTCGGGATCGGAGGTCTCGAGATTGATGGCGCCGATGACGTCTTCGCCCAGGAGAACCGGCACACAGGCGACCGCCCGTGTCCCGATCAATCCGGCGACGTAGTCCGGATCGGTTCGAACGTCCGAAACGTAGGCCGGCTTCCCCGTCCGCACCACCCTTCCGACGATCCCTCGATCGAGGTCCGCTCGTTGGGCCACCGGTTGCGGGCCGCTGACTCGAGTCAGGATGAGGTGGTTGCCTTCTCGAAGGAAGAACTGCACCGCCGGGAAGCCGAGACTCGTGTGGAGCTGTTCGGTGACCTCGGTGAGCACGGAATCGACCTCGAGCCTGCGCGCAACGGCCCCCACGACGTTCTGCAGAAGGGTCATCTCCGCCAGACGTCGTTGGACCTGGGTGTGGCGGTCGGCGTTGGCCAGGGCCAGGCCCGCTTGCTGTCCAATGGCCGCCAGCGCGTCCAAGAGGGGATCATCGATGACAGCTTCGGATCCCATCCACAAGGCGATCGCGCCATACGCCCGGCCGGCTGCGGCGAGCGGCAGCGTCAGAATGGTGACCGGTTGTCCGTCGCCGATCTCGCGATGCTGTAGGACCTCGCCTGAGTCGATGGACTGCCGGGCCAGGTCGGAGCCGCGCGCCCAGGCCGAGGGGCGGTCTGGCAGGGAGTCGAGGGGAGCATGCGATGAGCGCGCCAGGGGGCGATCCGGCGCCTCCATCCGATAGACCGCCACATGGCGTGCCGGTGCGGCGCGCTGCAGTCCCAGGGTCAACTCACGTTCAATCTCATCCCGGGAGAGTGTCCCGGCGATGGCGTTGCCAATCCGGTAGACTTGCTCCAGCCGGAGATGTTGGATTTGGAGGGCCTGGTACAGCCGGGCATTGTGCATGGCAGAGGCGGCATGGGCGGCGAAAGCGGCCAAGCGGCGCTCCGTCTGCGCATCGAAGGCGCCCGGGCGGGCGCTATCCAAATTGAGAAAGCCCAGCAGCTGGTCGCCGAAACGCATCGGTGCGCCTGCCCAGGAGCGGATCCACTCCAGTCCGCGCCGATTCACCCAGGCCGGATCGAGCTGAGTGTCCTGGACGACCATCGCCCGACCACCGAGCATGCGAGCCAGGGTGGCATGGGCCGTGACGCTCAGGCTGGCGCTCTTGAGGAACTCCGGTGACAAGCCGAAGGCCTCGTAGCCGCGCGCCCGGGCGATCTGGCTGCGCTCCCCTTCCAGTGTCTGGAAATTCGCCGCGTCGCAGGGAATGACCCGCATGACCTGGTCCAGGATGGCTTCCAGGACCTCCTCAAGATCGAGTCGACGGGAGATGGAGAGGGAAGCCAGCTCGAGCGCTTCCGCCAGGCCTCGCTGTTCCCGCTCCGCTTCGACCAACCGCGAGATCCCCAGCGCGCTGGCGGCCTGGTAAGCCACGAGGCGGGCGAATCGTAAGTCGGATTCGCCGAAGGGGTTGGGGTCGAGTCGCGAAGCGAGCACCAGCACCCCCAGCACGTCTCGTTGCCAAATCATCGGCACGGCCATGAAGTGCTTGACCCCAGGGATGCCCAGCGCAGCGTGGACGTCGTCCGGAGAAGCAGGCGGCGACTCGATGAACAAGGTCTCGCCGGTGGCCGCCACCCACCCCGGTGCGCCCTCCCCCAGCCGGAATGGCGTGAGCGGCTCAGTTCCGGGCGGAAGGCCGAGGGCAGCCGCGGGCGACAAGCAGGCGGTCCCGGGCTCGGTCAGGTATGCGGCGGCCGTTTCGCAGGCCGTCACTCGCACGGCTCGCGCCAGGATCTGTTCAAGCAGGCCAGGCAGCGCTGGCCGGTCGGCGGCGGCCGCGGCGGTCTCGTAGAACATGCCCAATTCGGTGGCTTGCAGGACGGCCGCATCGTGAGTCCGGGCGGTCTCGAGA
>Ga0299915_10003678_pt1 | contig 11079 bp, 8 predicted proteins | sample RVTome_13_FD_200263 | JGI IMG/M metagenome (GOLD analysis project Ga0299915, IMG submission 200263) | Soil microbial communities from uranium-contaminated site in the Upper Colorado River Basin, Wyoming, United States - RVT92D227 (version 2) ... | reverse complement strand
CGCGCAACGGCGTGGGGTCGAGACTCTGGCGCCAGGGCAAGACGGCCACCGGCACGATCCCCCGCCCGGACGGTGAGGATACGGATAGGCGCCACATCGACAGGGCGGGTACCGCACTCGCCGTCGAGGCCGACGCAGCATTTCGAATCTGTTTGGCATCGGCCCGCGTTGGTGCCGGCCGGCGTGAGAGAGACAGAGCTGCCGTGGATCGTCCCAGAGTGCCCAGGCCCGACACGACTTCCCGTCTCGCCGCGTCCCTCTGCAACGCCGTCTTTCAACCGCATCTTGAGAGTACATAACCCCTACCGCCGACTCCCAGAACTACCCGGCACACATCGGGGAAAACCGGAGCACGCCAGCCCAGTCGAGCCGCCGCTTGGGGCCTTTCTCCATCCTCGGCGCCCTCCCAGACCAGGGGTGTCGATGAGGGCAGAGGATACCACGACAGGGGCTACTCTGGGGCCCTGCACTGCAGATGAGTCTCCGGACAGCACGCGGACACGCGGGTCACAGCATTCCGGCTGGCGGCGTGATGTCAGGCCGGCGCCATGAGCCCCTGACAAGGGCATCTGGCCCACCTGGGTGCTCGTTGTCCTACCCAGGAACTCTACCCGGGCGTCCTGACGGCTCTCAGGCATGTCCCATTCGCACTTGACACACGCACTGTGTGTCATCGCCATTTGCCTGTCATAGCGCATCCCGAAAGGAAGGAGGAGCCGCGCCGTCGGCGCGACCCCTCCCGTGAACGTGCCGGCCAGGAGGAACTCTCCAGCTAGGTTCGTCGCACTACGGTAGCACCGTGTACGGCCGCATCATCTCATTGTCCTCGTGGTCGATGATGTGGCAGTGCCAGACGTAGCCGGGCCCTTCCCACGGGTCGAAGGCGAACAGGTTGTCGCCGGGCACAGGCGCAAGCGGGCCCGTCGCCGGCCAGTCCTGCGGCGCGAACCGCACGACCACCCAGGTCACCTCCCCCGGGTTCATCTGGACCGTGTCCTTCCATCCCTGCTCGTTCGCCGCAGGAGGCATCAGCGCTCCCTGCAGGTACGGCGTCACATCCGGGTTACCACCCAGCACCGGGTCCACTCCCGCTGTTCCATAGGCCAGCGGGGGTCCATAGGCCGGCATGTAGACTCCTGGCGGATATGGCAGGCCGGTCATGGGGTCTGTGCCTCCGCCCGGGAAAGCCGCGGAATAGGCTTTCCAGTACTTGTTCAAGTTGAGCCTCTGTCGGCTCAACAACTGGAACTGCACCAGGTGAAGGTGAATGGGATGGGTGTCGGCCGTGAGGTTGACGATCTCCCACACCTCAGTCGATCCAACCCGCGGGGTCTCGGTCACAATGTTGGGGTTTCCCATCCCCGACTGGTCCGGCGGGTATCCGTCCCACTTCGTGTTGTTGACGAGGATCTCGAGGGGACCACCCATACCCATAACCTCGTTCAACGTCAGACCCCGGACGACGTCAGGCGCGTTGGGCGCGGCGACTGCCGGGGCCAGTTGGACGATGGGGTTGGCTGGGCGCAGGCTTCCCGCGCCCGCAACCGCGGGGTCGAAACTCGTGTCCGCAACCGGCGTGGCGCCGACCTTGAACAGCATGATCTGGCCGGTGGTCTGTGGATGCACCGGAACTCCCTTGGGATACGGCGCGCGGGCGTAGTTGCATAGGATGAACCACTTCCCCTCATACCCCTTGAAGTCGATGATCACATCGGCGCGCTCGCCCGGCGCAAATGTGAGTCGGGGAGATGCCAAACCAGCTAGGATGGCAGCCGGGTCGTTCAGCTTGACCGGTGTGTCAAGCAGGCCGCCATCCGTGCCGATCTGCCAGAAGGCGGGGCCGGGGATTTGCATCACCTGTTTGCCCACCTTCGTGGTGACGGGGGTCAGTGTGACTGGCGTCACCTCCCCTAGCGCCATGCTCAGGAAGCGGGCATTGCACCCGTCAAGGAAGCGGAACCGGTAGCGCGCCGGTTGCACCGTGAGGTACGGCCAGACCTTGCCGTTGACGAGCATGGTATCGCCGTTGAACTCCGGCAACCAGTAGGGATGCTCCGGGTTGATGCCGATGTCAGGGAATGCCAGTTGACCGTTCGTGTAGAACATCCGGTCCTGGATCACGAGGGGTATCTCCCGGTACTTGGGGTAGTTTGCCGGGTCATTGGGGTCCTCGTCTGCCACCGGCGCCGGGCCGGGCAGGTTGAGTGCTGCCTCACTCGCGTCCCGGAGCAGGTAGAAGCCGGCCAGACCGGCGTAGACGTTCAGGCGGGTCATGCCCAAGGCGTGGTCATGGTACCAGAGGGTCGCGGCCTCCTGGGTGTTCGGGTAGTAGTAGTAATAATCCCACCAGCCAGGGCCCATGACGCCCCACCCAGGGGTGAACCACTGGTCCGGCCCACCATCACTCCAGGATGGCACCTCCGCCCCATGCACGTGAGTGACAATCGGCACCTCTCCCATATACGGCAGCATGCGATCCGGATCGCCCATGGGCGTCCCGTCCGGGTTGGCCCAGTGCAGCGTCTGGTCGACCGTGAAGAGGTGGGGGAGTCCGTCCAGTTCGTTCGTCCACAGCACCCAGATCGGGTTCCCACGAGTGACCTCAAAGGTTGCCGCAGGATAGCTCGCGGTCGCCTGACTCGTGCCATAGCCCCATACCGTCGTCGGCAAGAGCTGACTATGCAGCTGCTGCGAGGTCTCATAAGCCCCCACCTCGTAGTAGCCCTGAGCCGCCTCGGACATTACCGGGGGGATGGGAAGCGGGTCCAGGTACTTCGTCAGTGTCCTCGGGTTCAGCGGCAGGGGCGCCTGCGCCTGAGCAGGCGTGCCACCGTTCCCCAGCAGCAGCACGGCCACAAAGAGCGCCAGTACCGCCGCTGTCCAGTTCGGCGCCGTCCGCCTCCGGGCGACCAGACCACACAGCCTAGGCCTGCTGCGATCCGGCCCACAGCACCTCCCGTCCATCTGCTTCCCTCCTGCAAGCTTGGGGTTCGCGCGGTGTCGCCTGACTGACGCCGCCTGCAGTGACCCTGTGCCTCAGCCCATGCAAGAGACGTGCCGTTCGCCTGCAACCTGGACGCCAGTCGCCGCATTGCGAAGCTCTTTTGGAACACGGAGCACCGTTGCCCTGCGATCGAAGGACCATTATTGTGGTCAGCACCAGCGCTTGTCTCGCGAAGTGGACAATCCGAATGGGTCCATCGCGTAGAACGCCGGGCCAAGGCGAGTCCAGGACAGGTCACCAGCCTGCCCACCCATCCCGCGGCAATGGGCCACCATGATCCCCCAGGGCCCACCGGCTAGCATCGGGGGTCCGGCAGGTGCCGGCCGAAGATCTCGCCGGCGGGGAGGGGCGGGCACCACGCGTCGGCTTGCGATCCTGTGACCGCCGCTGCTCGGGTCGGTGGGACTGGCAGCGATGGCGTGCGGCGCACTGCCCGGGAGCACGGTCTCGCGTCAGAGCACCATCGTCAGCCACTCCCCACTCACCGGCACGAACTCTACCGCTCGCCGTCTGCTCCACTGCCTCATCTCAGCATCGACGGCGATCATCCGCACCTTGGAGGGGTAGAGTGCCCGCGCTACCAGCCTACGACCTCGACGGTAGCAGTCGCCTGCGGGCATCCTAGCGGGGTCCCGATTCGAGCCTGCGACTCTGAGCTCACATGCGCCTTTCTGTCCCCATGTGTCCGTGTCAACCGCCCGTGGAGCCGGCCCCGGCCACCCCCGACTCCGGCTACCCCCTCGGCTGGGGGTTGCTGCTCGGGGTTTCGTCGCGTGTGCGTCCGGCATGGCACAGCAGCCACGTGACGGTGGCGATCACCGGCAGCCCAGCCCAGTCCAACCCCAGCTCAGCACCCTCGCCCATCCTCGGCGCCTCCCAGAACAGGGGTGGCAGCGAGTGCAAAGAAGACCACGGCTGGGGCTGCACGAGCGTGCTGGGAGCCAGATGAGTCTCTGCACATCGCGGGAACCGCGCGCTCGTGGCCGTCGTATAGCCAGGAGGGAGCGAACCCATCCCCCTGTGCCCATGCCTGGAGTCGGAAGCTGACATGCGCGCCTTCGCCGAACGGATCGCTCTGACCCTGTCGACCTCGGCGTTGTTCGTCGTCTTCTCGGAGATGATGTTCTGGGGACGCTTCGACTACGCCAAGCCCGGTCTCGTGCTCGGCTATCTCGGGGCCTGGGCGCTGTACTCGGTCATCACCTACGCCGTGCTGTGGATGCTGGCGACCTTCCACGTGGCGGACTTCCGAGCGCTCTTTCTCGTCGGGGCGGTCTACGGCTGGCTGGCGGAAGGAGTCGCCGTCCAGACGATGTACGAGCAACTGCCGCTGAGCATTTCGTTCACCGGCCTTGCCTGGCATGCGCTGCTCACGGTCGGGGTGGGGTGGTATGCGCTACGGAGGGCCCTGCAGAACTCGCTGGCGCGGACGGCGCAGACGGCAGTGCTCATCGGAGTCGGATGGGGCTTGTGGTCCGTGTGGTGGTGGACCGATCAGCACTTAGTCACGCCGCTGCCGGAGTTCGTGTCTTATGCCTTCATCACCACCCTGGTGTTGGTGGCGGCGCTGTGGCTGGTCGCCCGGATCAGTCCAGAGTTCCGGCCGTCACGCGCAGAGCGCCTGGTGGTGTTGACGGCCTTTGGGCTGTACTACGTCTTCGTCACGGTCCCAGGCGACTGGCGTTCGCTGGTCATATTGCCGCCGTGTCTGACCGGCGCCCTCTTGGCCCTTCGGCGGAACCAGGAGGTCGAGTATCGCCACGATCTCCTTCACAGCGTAAGCGGCCCCATCGCTGTGGAGCGGCTCGCCGTGCTGGTGCTAATGCCGCTTGCGGCAGTCGTGGTCTACGGTCTTCTGCTCCTCGCCGACATCGCGCTGCCGACGGGACCAGTGCTGTACGCAGTCACGGTCCCAACGGGGTTCGTGCTGTTCGCCGTCTACGCTATCGGGCTGCTGCGGCGCCAGCACGCAACTTCCGGGCGCGGCTGAAACCGCGACGGCTGCACTCGCACCACACCCTCTCAGCGTCTGCTGTCGGTCTCGCAAGCAGTGGAGCTTCACGTCCAGCAGAGCATCGGCGCGGCTCCAACGGGATGACGGCCGGTCGTGTGGGGCCGCGATGCACCGTTGAGAGGGGCGCTATCCGGCCTCGTACGGGCGCCTAGGATGCTTGGGCCAGCGCGTGAACAACAGGGATGCTCCAAGCACCACAGCGGTCTCACGCGCGCTATTGCGCTTATGTGCCCAGTAACGTCCGCAGTCGCACCACCGTGGATGGACTGTGCCCCTCGAACTGGTTGTTGACGAAGATGAAGGCGCGCGTGACCTGCGATGGCAGTGACCTCAGGAACCCGGCCCACTCTCTCAGGGCGTCATCCTGAAGCCTGTGCACGCGGCCGAAGTCAGGGAACACATCGCGGCGGCCCAGCAGGCGGAGGTACGCGAAGTCACTGGTCACTTCTCGCAGGCGTGCGTACCAGGGGTGATGGGCCATTGCCAGCCCCATCTTCAGGGAACGCAGGAGCTGCAGAGCATCGGGCTGGTCCACCCACGAGCGGTGCCGGAACTCGACCGCGTACCGGAACTCCGCGGGCAGACCCGACAGGAACGCCTGAAGCTTCGGCAGCTGGTCGTGGTCGAAACTGGGATGGAGCTGAACCAGGATCGGGCCGAGCTTGTCGCCCAGCCGGGAGATCACATCGGTGAACGCGGCGACCTGCTGGTCGGCCCCCTCCAGCAGCTTCTCATGGGTGATCTCGCCGGGCAGCTTGGGAGAGAAGAGAAACCCCGGCGGGGTGCGCTCCCGCCAGGCATCCACGGACTTGGCCGACGGTATCCGGTAGTAGGTGCTGTCGATCTCGACGACGTCGAACTGGCCGGCGTAGTAGGCCAGGTCGTCCTTGGTGCCTGGGGGGTAGAAGCTCCCTCTCCAGTCGGGAAAGGACCAGCCGCAGGTTCCGAGTCGCATCTCCATGCCTGATTCGTCCAGGGCAAGACGTCTGTGGTGTCAGTGTAGGCGAACTTGCAGCCACGCACAAGCACACGAGACTGCCCGTCCCGGCTCGGAGGCAGGAAGTACCGCCTCGGCGAAGGAGGGAGGGAAGGACACCGCCGGGTCTCGGTTGCGGCTTCGCGCTTCGCGTCCCTGCTCTGGAAGGCGATAGGGTCCTGCGATGCGCTCCACAGGAGAACAGAGGCGATGGATCTGACCGGCAAGCGGGTGGCGATTCTGATCGCTACAGGCTATCACGAGCACGAACTTCTCTACCCCTACTACCGGCTGAAGGAGGCGGGAGCGGAGGTCATCGTGGCCGGCCCGGAGGCCGGAGGGACGGTGTACGGGGAGGGAAGACACGGGATGGACGGGTTGCCCTTCGAAGCCGAAGCGGCCATCGGGGACCTGAGCGCGGGTAGCCTCGACGCGCTGCACCTGCCGGGCGGGATCTACGGTCCCATGGCACTGAGGGCCAGTGATGACACTTGCCGACTCGTACGGGAGATGGTCGAGGCCGATAAGGTCGTGGGGGCGATCTGCCACGCGCCGTGGGTCCTCATCTCTGCAGGGGTGGTCAGGGGGCGCACGATCGCGTGTCCCGACGACATCGCGGTCGACGTGACGAACGCGGGTGGAACCCTCGTCCACAAGAGGGTGGCGCGCGACGGTCCGCTCGTGACGAGCGTCTACTTCGGGTACCTGCCGGAGTACATGACGGAGTTCATGGAGGCCATCAGGGAGAGGTAGCCAGGCTATTGGGAGCATATGGAAGGGCGGTCGGGGTAGGTCGCCAGTGCCTCCCTATGCGTCCTCTGAGCCTGGCTCGGAACCCGTCTCCGCTTTCCGTGCCTCCCGGAACAGGGTCATGCACGAAGGGAGTGAATGACACGAGATGGGTGACGGGGCCGTTCTGGGCGACAGATGAGTTTCCGGACAGCGCGAGCGAGCTTGGTTTCGATCGGCGAGTGGGTCAGGCCGCGAGTCGGTAGGCGGTAATCCGGTCTCGGCGAAGACGCGACGCTCGAAGTGGCGTGCGAGAGTGTTGCCTGGCTTCTTTGGCTCAGTCCGCTCTCCGACGTGACGAAGGGCCCTGGGTGCCCCCCGATTCCTGGCAACCCCGACTCCGGCTACCCCCTCCGCCTGGAGTCACTGGGCGGGGTTCCGTCGCGCATGCGATGTGAAGGGCTGCCCGCGATGAGCAGCGAACCTGGGCGTGGGTGGGGAGAAAGCGAGTCCCTGTGAGCTGCCGGTACCAGCCCGACGTGAAGATCAGCCGTCGGGGTTTCCTGCTTGGCGCCGGGGTGGCGGCTGGGGTGCTCGCCGCCACTGCAGCAGGTGTGACCCGTCCGGGCCCCTTGGCTCGGGAGCCGGAGAGGCGACGCCGATCTCTGAGTCCGACACCATCGGAGAAACAGAGGCGCGGGACGGAGGCTGGTTTCGGCAGAGCATCGTTGTCGGGCACGTGGCAGACGAACAAGACCTTCGCTGATGAGGTGGAGGTCCGGACTCTGCTGGTGCGCCAGGACGAGCAGATCGGCGCGCTCTCGGTGGCCGATCTTGCCCTGATGTGGCCGTCGGCATCGGCGCAGCTCCGCGAGAGCACCGCCGCGGCGCTCGGGATTCCGTCAGAAAACGTCGGCCTATTCGTCACTCAGAACCACGTGAACCCCGGTGCGCCGCACTATCACGGAGTCGTTGATATGGCCAGGCTCGAGCGCGCCTTCGTGCAGGCCGCAAAGGAGGCGGCCGCCGCCCTCCAGCCGGCTGAGGTCGCGCACGTGAACGCCCGGCCCGATCCTCCGCTCACCTTCCGAAGACGTGTCCCGATGGGCGACATGGGCGAGTTCACCTGCTACTACGGCTTCCTCGTGGATGAGAAGGGAAGGGCGAACTGCAGTCCTGTCATCAGAGCGGCGCTGGCGGGGCTGGCCGGCGGCCAGGCCTTCCCGATCAACGCGGTGGAGTTCGACAACGAGGGACGGCCAGAGCAACCCGAGGCGGCGATGCCGGTGCCGGATCCACTCTACCTGCCGCGAGCGGCGGACGAGCTGGTTCAGGGTCTGTTCTTCCGCAGCCCCGGCGGGAAGCCGATCGGATGCCTCATCCGGTTCGCCTCTCACCCGAACACCTATGGTGCAGCCGGCGACTCGCAGCATTCCGGAGACTACCCGGCCTACGTACGGCGACGCGCAGAGCAGGCCTTCGGGGGAATGGGGGTCTTCCTGACGGGGCCCTGCGGCGACCAGGTCTGCCCCATCCGGCGAAAGTCGCTCCAGCTAGCTGAAAGCATCGGCCGCCAAGTGGCCGACGCGGTGTTAGGACGACTCGCCGGCGCGAGCTGGCAGCGCGACGCGGTTGTCCGCGCGGCATCTCCCGAGGTGCGGCTGCGAGTCAGAGAAGACTACCCAGAGTCACGAGTGGCAGCCCGGAAGGAGCGGGACGAGATCAAGGCCGCCTTCCCGGAGGCCGCCCGTGCTGGCGCGAGTCTGGCCGAACTGAAACGAATGTCAGACCGTTACGAGTTCCTGCTCTGGGTGGCGAACACCGGCGACAGCCATCGCGACTGGACAGGACTTGAGGTCACGGGAAGAGCCGGGCAGGAGGTCTCGCACCCACTGTTTCTGCTGCAAATCGGGCCGAGCGTGATAGCCGGTCTGCCGGGCGAACCGTTCGGCGGGTACAGCGCAAGGTTGAGAGCCGAGACCATCGGTGAGGCACTGATCACCGCCGAGGAAGCGAACGGGTACTTGAGCTACTTCCCGATGGCGGAGGACTACCCCAGAGGCGGCTATGAGGTGACGGCCGCGCTCTTTGGCCCCGATAGCGAGGAGGCGCTGGTCGGTGCGGCCGGGCGCGCCGTCCTCAAGAGCGTCGGCAAGACCGGAGCGAATGACTGAGCAAGACAACTTGCACCTCCGGCATGTACGTCGCCAGTGGCTTCGGGATGTGGGACAAGCCGCGCTCTGAGCTGATGCGCCCGGCGTTCCTGCTCCCAGTTGCCCCTGTCAACCGCCGGTGAAGCCGGCACGAGGGCACCCTCAACTCCGGCTACCCCCTCGGCTGGAGTCACTGTCCGGGGTTCCGCCGCGTGTGAGACGTGACCAGCCGGGGCACGAGAGGGGCCGGAGCGCTGGAGGCCCTACCCAGTCCAGTCCGGGATCGACATCCTCGCCTATCCTCGGTGCCTCCCGGAACAGGGGCGTCAGCGACCGCCGAGAACACCACGATTGGGGCTGTGGCAAGGCCTCAGCGGGCGGATGAGTTTCTGGACAAGACACCAACAGGCGCATCCTCGCCCGCGTGCACGCGCAGGGGCCGCTCGCGCGCCTCATCGCCATCTGTCACCTACACTCAGTCCATCTTCGCCGGCCCGCCCCGCAGCCGCTGCGTCACCTCCAGGTTACGGCGCAGGGACTCCGACCACAGCTCCAAGCCCAGCTCGCGCACCATCTTCATAGTCGGAAGGTCTGGGTCGTTGGACCAGAAGATGCCGCAGTCCTCGGCCTCGCTGTAGCGGTAGCCGACGGCATCACCATACTTGTCAGTGAGAGCCCTGCCGTTCGCCAGCCCTGGCTGCCAGCCGATCAGTTGGTAGGTCAAGTCAACCTGCTCGACGAGGATGCCTTCAGTTGCCCTGAGCTGGGCGACCAAATCGCCCATGGGGTCAAAGATCGAGGCGTTGTTGCGCCAGGTTGAGGAGACGATGTAGAACCCGTTCTCGAGCGCCCGCCAGCGCGGCTGGATCGTCTGCGGGGACTGCGTCGGCCAGACCACGATCTCGGCGCCCTTTCGGCGGTACGCTTCCCACACATCATCGAACGACATGTCGAAACAGATGGCGATGGCGAGCTTGCCGAAATCGCACTCGAAGACCGGGAACTCCCTCCCCGGCATCACGCCACCCTCGCAGGTGTCCTTGCCCATGTCGGCGACCGCATGTACCTTGCGGTAGACGCCAGCCAGCTTGCCCTCCCGGTCCAGCAGGGCGGCCGCGTTGGAATAGGTGCCGTCGTTCTCCTTCAGGATCATCCCGAAGACCACGTAGGTGTTGTTCCTTCGCGCGGCGGCGCCCATTACGTCGAGTACCTTGCCCACGAGTGGCACCGCGCGGTTCGCGAGATCGCTGGTCTCGCCGGTGACAGCGTACTCGGTGATCACAGCGAGATCGGGGTGCGTGCTGTACTCGTGCTTCGCCTCGGCGCCCATCCTGTCAACGATGCTGGCGAGGGTCGCCAGCCGTGCGTCGAGGCCCTCGTACTCGTACCAGAACTGCTTCATCATCGTTCCCACGACGACTTTGCGCGGCGGGGCGTCTGCGGGCATGGCCGAGCTGACCTCCTCAGGGGTTCCCTGTGCGACCAGACGAGGCGATGGGAGCGCGGTGAGCAACAGCAGTAGACTCATCAGCGCGACAGGCTTCCTCATGGTTCTGGACCTCGTAGACTGGCTTCTCAATCTGTTTCAGTGTGGCGGGCGGGATGTCCTGGCGAACCACGACGGTACAGGCTGTGCGCGCCTGGCAGGTCTTGGGACACCGGTGGGGCGACTCAGCCGGCGCCCTGCGCCTGACGGGTGATGACAGCACGGTGGGCCTGGTTGCGAGGATCGGACTGAGGTCGACGGCCCGGGTGGTCCGGGGGACGGTTCGATTCCCACTTCCCAGCCAAGACGCCCTGGCATCGAGAGCCCGGACCTCGTCCGCATTTTCGCAGTTCCGATCCCAGGTCAGTTTCCTCGACCAGGTCCTCGAGCATGACTTGCTCAGCGTACGCCCTGGTCCCCTCCCCTGGAGCGAGGGAGGTTTCTTCCAGGCCCCCGATTCGGCCCAGTGGAAGCAGAAGCTCGGAGTCACATGTGCGACGGTGGACATCAATGGGCAGTACACCTTCAATCTGGAGGGTCGGACCGTCACCTTCCAGAAGCAGGAGGGTGTCACGTACCAGCCGGCCGACCTGAGGACGGTGGTAGAGGCTGAACTGAAGAGGGCGGGGTAGTCGGGAGTCGGCTGCGACCGCCGGGGGCTCTGAACCCCGATTCCTGGTCCACCTGGAATGAGAGGAAGCAGAAGGGAGGGAGATC
>Ga0299915_10003677_pt1 | contig 11080 bp, 8 predicted proteins | sample RVTome_13_FD_200263 | JGI IMG/M metagenome (GOLD analysis project Ga0299915, IMG submission 200263) | Soil microbial communities from uranium-contaminated site in the Upper Colorado River Basin, Wyoming, United States - RVT92D227 (version 2) ... | reverse complement strand
CTCAAAATCGTCGGCGGACGCTACGGGCTGTCCTCCAAGGAGTTCACGCCGACCATGGTCAAGGCCGTCTACGACCATCTCAACGGCCGCTGCAGCCACAATTTCACCGTGGGTATCGAGGACGACGTGACGGGCCTGTCCCTGCCGCTCGGCTCCGATATCGACACCGAGCCCGAGGGCACGGTGAGCTGCAAGTTCTGGGGCTTCGGCTCGGACGGCACGGTGGGCGCCAACAAGAACTCCATCATGATCATCACCGAGCGCCCCGACCTCTATGGCCAAGGCTATTTCCAATATGACTCGAAGAAGTCGGGCGGCGTAACGATTTCCCACCTCCGCTTCGGCAAGAACCCGATCCAGTCCCAGTACCTCGTCCAGAAGCCGACGTTCATCGCCCTTCACAAGCCCTCCTACATCGGCCGCTACGATATCCTCGAAGGCATCCGCCAGGGGGGGACGTTCCTCATCAACTCCAACTGGCCCGCGGACAAGGTCTTCGAGAACCTGACCGAGGACATGCAGCGGACGATCATCGAGCGCAAGCTCAAAGTCTACAATGTCGACGCGCTCAAGCTCGCCCAGGAGCTCGGCCTGGGAACGCGCATCAACACCATCATGCAGGCCTGCTTCTTCCAGATCTCCGGGATCCTGCCCGAGAAGGAGTCCATCAGCCTGATCAAAGCCGGTATCAAGAAGAGCTACCTCAAGAAGGGGATGGAAGTCGTCGAAAAGAACTGGTCCGCCGTCGACAAAGCGACCTCCGGCCTGGAGCGGGTGCCGGTGCCCGCCAAGATCACGGTTTCGGCCCCGGTCCCCAAGCTCTTGCCGGACGACGCCGACGACTTCACCCGGAACGTCATCGAGCCGATCATGCATTTTAAGGGCGACACGATTCCGGTTTCGAAGATGCCGCTGGACGGCCAGGTGCCGAGCGCAACGGCCAGGCTGGAGAAACGTGGCGTCGCGCCGGAGATCGCTTGCTGGATCCCGGAGAATTGTATCCAGTGCAACCAATGCGCCCTCATTTGCCCGCACGCCGCGATCCGGGCCAAACAGATCGAGCCCAAGAATCTGGCGGGCGCGCCGGACGGCTTCGTGACCAAGAAATCCACCACCAAAAATACCCGGGAGCTCCAGTATCGAGTCCAGGTCTACGTCGAGGATTGCCAGGGCTGTGTGAACTGTGTCCATGTCTGCCCGGCTAAGGTCAAGGCCCTCTGCATGGTCCCCATCGAGGAAGCCCGCGCCTCGGGCGAGAACGCCCGCGAAGCCTTCTTTGAAAAGCTGCCCTACGACGTCACGGAGGGGACCCGACGAGATACGGTCAAGGGAAGCCAGTTCCTCCGGGACCACTTCGAATTTTCGGGCGCCTGCGCCGGCTGCGGCGAAACTCCCTACGTCAAGCTCGCGAGTCAGCTCTTCGGCGACCGAATGATGATCGCCAACGCGACAGGGTGTTCGTCAATCTACGGCGGCACCTTCCCGACGATGCCCTACACCAAGAATGACCTCGGCCAGGGTCCGGCCTGGGCTAATTCGCTCTTCGAGGACAATGCCGAGTACGGCTTTGGGATGCGGCTGGCCATCGATGCCAACCGGCGGCAGCTCTTGGCCGCTCTCGAGCAGGCGCTGGGCTCCGGCACGACCCCCGCCCTGGGCGATGCCCTGACCAAGATGAAAGGCCTCTGGACGAAGGTCGATGACGAGGCCAAAGCCGCCGCTCGGGCCGTCAAGGCAGCTCTCCCGGAAGCACTGACCAAAGCCAAGGGCGGCAACGCCGCTCTCCTCAAGATCAAGGAGCTAGAGGATTTCCTCGTTGAGAAGAGCATCTGGGCCATCGGCGGGGACGGGTGGGCCTACGATATCGGCTTCGGCGGGTTGGACCACATTCTGGCTTACGGCAAGAACGTCAATGCCCTGGTCCTCGACACGGAGGTCTATTCCAACACGGGCGGGCAGGCCTCCAAGTCGACGCCGACCGGGTCCGTGGCCAAGTTCGCGGCCTCGGGCAAGAAGACGGCCAAAAAGGACCTGGGCCGGATGGCCATGACCTATGGCTACGTCTATGTCGCTGCGGTCGCTATGGGCGCCAATCAAGCCCACTGTGTCAAGGTTTTCAACGAAGCCGAGGCTTACGATGGCCCTTCGCTCATCATCGCTTATTCGCCCTGCATTAACCACGGCATCGACATGCAGAAGTCGCAGCAGGAGGAAAAGCTGGCCGTCGATACGGGCTATTGGATCCTCTATCGCTACAACCCTCTGCTGGCGAAAGAGGGCAAAAACCCGTTCCTCCTCGACTCCAGTGAGCCCAAGCTCGATTACCAGACCTTTCTCAATAACGAGATCCGCTATCGGACCCTCGTCCAGACCTACCCGGATATCGCCAAGCAGCTCTTTGCCCAAGCGGCCGAGGAGGCCAAGAAGCGCTGGCTCGACCTCAAGAAAATGGCGGAGTAGGGAAGGGGTCGGCGCCGGCGGCCGTCGCGCGCTGCGCCGGGCGACTGTCCAAAGCCGTTACAGACAGAAAACCGGGTTTTTAGAATTCATACATTATAAACGGTTTAGAATCCAATATTCTGTAAACTAATTATTTAGTTGACAAACTAATAATTTAGTTTCATATTGAGACCGCGATGAAAGAGCTGACCCGGGCCGAAGAGCAGATCATGCACGTTCTCTGGGAGCTCGAGAGAGGCTTCGTGCGCGAGATCCTCGAGCGGCTGCCCGACCCCAAACCGGCCTACAATACGGTCTCGACCATCGTCCGCATCCTCGAGAAAAAGGGTTTCGTCGGCCACGAGGCCTTCGGGAAGACGCACCGCTACCATCCCCGGATTTCCAAGGAGCGCTATACCCGGGCGTTCCTGCGGGGATTCGTCAGGGATTTCTTCCAGGATTCCTACGGGGACCTGGTCTCGTTCTTCGCCCAGGATAGGCAGGTGAGCCTGGCCGAGCTCGAGAGCATGCTGACGGCGCTCCGTCAGGAGATCCAGAAACACAAGGTGGAACGCCTTGAATAGCTTCCTTCTGTATCTCGCCAAGTCGGGGCTGTGTCTCGCCCTGCTCTACGGCGTCTACTGGCTGTTCCTGCGGAGGGAAACCTTTTTTGTCCTTAACCGGGCCTACCTGCTGGGTACCGCCGCTCTCTCGCTCATCCTGCCTCTCATCCGGGTTCCGTCGCCCTTCTTGACGACGGTTGTTATGGGCGGCGGCCCGGCGGCATCCGCGGCCCTTAACGTGCCGGCCGCGGCGACGCAGACCCCCGCGGACCCCTGCCTCGCCCTCGTCTTGATCTATCTCGCCGGCGCAGCTCTCTTTTCCACGCGGTTCGCCCTCCGGCTCGTCGGCCTGGTCCGCGCCGTTCTGAAATGCGGCACTGAGCGCCGCGACGGATTCCACGTCGTCGTCTGCGACCACCCGGGCGAGCCCTTCTCGTTCTTCAACGTTATTTTTCTGGACCGGTCCCGGGGGCCGGCCCGGGATTGGCGCCGGATCCTGGCCCACGAGCTGGCCCACGTCCGGCAGTTCCATACGCTGGACATCCTCCTCTCGGAATGCCTTGCCATTATCCAATGGTTCAATCCTTTTGTATGGCCGTACAGGGATTCACTGCGCGAAACCCACGAATACCTGGCCGACCGCGCCGCCGTCGCGCAGGGCGGCAGTCTGGCCGGGTATCAGCTGCTCATCCTCGAGCAGTCCGTGGGCGGAAACCTGCTGGGACTCGCCAGCAGTTTCCGGACGTCCCAGGTCAAAAGGAGATTACAGATGCTGACCAAGAAAAAATCAAAAGGATGGACCCGTGTCAAACCGCTTTTGATCCTGCCCCTGGGCGCGGCCCTGCTTCTGGCGTTCGCCGAGGCCAAGGTCGTTGTCCAGCCGGGACCGGAGGCGGTCGTGCCCCAGACGCAGCCCGCGTCGAACCCCCCGGCCCAGGAGAAGTCGGAGGAGGAGATGATCAAGGCCCTCAAGGAAAAGTCGGCCAAGCTCGCCCAAATGAAAGAGGAAAACGCCGCCCAGATCACCAAGCTGAAGGCGGCCCTGGAAAACTCCACCGACGGGGATAAGGCCAGGCTCACCGAAGAGCTCAAGGCGGCCAAGATCACCTCGCTCGAGCTCGACCGCAAGGGCTTCGGTCTCGAGATGAAGAAGCTCGAACTCGCCCTGAATAAGGAAACCGACCCCGTTAAAATCGAGCTGCTCAAGAAGAAGGGGGCTGAGCTCAAAGCCAAAGACGAGGAGTACGCCCAGAAGCTGGCCCAGGTTAAGCCGAACGGCACGGAAGCGAAGAAGAAATAGCTCTTTCCCAAGGGGACGCTCGCCGGGGGTCCGAGACCCGGGCGCTTCCGGGAGCGTCCCTTTTCTATTGGGTGCTTCTGCCAATTTCAGCGCGATTTGCGCGACGATGGAATCCCCCTGAAGCCCCCCGTAGCGGAGGGGGCCCGGGGTCGGGGGGAGAAGGGCGGATTTCATCGGCGTGCTTCTTTGACGCGCTGAAGAAATTGGGAGGAGAACCTTTTTTTTACCCCGCCCGACTCCGGCGGATGCTGTTGTAATCCTCGATCATCCGGGCGAGGTCGGCCCGGCTCAAAGACTCGCCTTCCGCCGTCTTCTCCTCGAAGAACCTCTCCGGGAGCCAATCGTCGGCGGCCGTCAGGCCCTCGCGCAGATTATAGGCCCGGGTTTTTTCGGTCGTGGCGTTGGCCAGCCGGGCCAGGTCATCACGGTCATAAGCGAGTCCCGTCGTGGCCGCGACGATCGCCTCAAGCTCGTCCCAGAGGATGATATCCCGGAAGAAGCGGCAGAGGATCAGGGAGTCGAAGAGGGCGGCGCGGTCCTCGAAGTCGATATGCAGGGCGGCCTTGCCTTCGACCTGCTCCTTGGGAATGAGCCCCGCCAGCTCCGCTTTGTAGAACGTGCCGCGCAGGTGGCAGGCGCCCCGCGCCGCCGTGGCGTAGGAGAGGGCCATCCCTTTGAGGGCGCGCGGGTCGAACCCGGCCGGCTCGAGACCCTTGACATGGACGGCCAGGCCGGCGAGCCCCAACTCCTCCGCCGCTCGCTTGATCCCGAGGGCGAACAGAGCCCCCTCATCCTTGGCCCCGGCGATCAGGCGGAAAAGCTCGGCCATCCGGTCGGGCTGGTTGTAGTCGATGGCGAAGCGGAGCTTGCCCCGCCGGCGGGCTTCGACGGCGAAGGCCGCGATGTTCCCGGCGCTCATCGTGTCCAGGCCCAGCTTGTCGCAGACGTCGTTGAGGTAGGCGACCTCCTCCAGGCTGTCCACCTCGTTAAGCCCGCCCAGGGCATAAATCGTCTCGTATTCGGGGCCTTCGATCTCCAGCCCCTGATGGCGGCCGTGCCTGACCCGGGAAAATTTCGTGCAGGCCAGGAAGCAATTCGGACACGGGTGGGGTTTGACGTCAAAGCGCTCGAGCAGCGCGTCGCCGGAGAGAGCTTCCCACCCGGCGAAGCGGCCGGATTGCCAGTAGCGCGTCGGGAAGCACTGCTGGGCGTTCGTCACCGCGACCTGGAGCGGCGTCCCGTATTTCTGGTACAGCGCGGTTGTGGGGGATTCGCGGCCGGCGCGGGCGATCCGTTTGGCGCATTCCCGGAGAAGCGCGTCGTCGGCGATCTCGGCTCGCGCCCGGCCGGCAAACGAGATCCCTTTGACGTTCTTGGCGCCCAGAACGGCGCCCAGCCCGCAACGGCCAAGGCTCCGCCAGCGGTCGGACTTGATGCAGGCGAAGCGGACGAGATGCTCTCCGGCGGGACCGATGGTCATCGCCCGCGCCCCGGCCGCGGACAGGCGGAGCAGAGCTTGTTCGGTCCGGCCCGTGTCGACCCCGCTGAGCGCGTCCGCGTCCCGGAAGATGACACCCTGCTCGTCAACGAGGAGGAAAGACAACCCGTCCGACCGGCCTTCGAGAATGACGGCGTCGACGCCGCAGCCTTTGAGCTGCAGGGCCAGCGTGCCGCCGCAGTACGATTCGGCGAAGCCGCCCGTGGCCGGGCTCTTGCTGAAGGCCGCGAAGCGGGAATGGCTCCACAGGGCCGTCCCGGTCGCGGGGCCGACAGCCAGAATGAACCGGTTTTCCGGCGAGAGGGGGTCGACAGCGGGAGGATTCTCCTCCGTCAACAGGTGGATCCCCAAACCCTTCCCGCCCAGCGTACGGGTCAGGGTCTCGTCCGTCAGGGATTCATACTGGAACCGGCGGCGGGTGAGGTCCACCCTCAGAAGGCGGTTGAAAAAGCCCTTCATGGCGTTCCGCGCCTTCCTTCAAGGCTCGGCGGGACGGCCCGCCCTTCCCCGGCCGGATATCAGCGCCGCGTCCAGCCTGTCGGCCGGCCGGGGCGCGGCATTCGTTCAGGCCATGAACCGGGCGTAGAAATCGTTCCCCTTGTCGTCCACCAGAATGAAGGCCGGGAAGTCCTTGACCGTGATCTTGAAGATGGCCTCCATCCCGAGCTCGGCGTAGGCGAGAACTTCCTGGCTGGTGATGCAGTCCTTGCCCAACCGGGCCGCGGGCCCGCCGATCGAGCCGAGGTAGAATCCGCCGTACGTCTTGCAGGACTCGGTGACAACCTTGGAGCGATTCCCCTTGGCCAGCATGACCAGCGAACCGCCCGCCTTTTGAAAGATCGGGACGTAATCGTCCATGCGGCCGGCCGTGGTCGGCCCGAGCGAGCCCGAGGCATATCCCGGCGGCGTCTTCGCCGGGCCGGCATAGTAGATGATGTGGTCCTTGAAATAGGCCGGGAGTTCTCCGCCCTTGTCGAGGAGTTCCTTGAGCTTGGCGTGGGCGATATCGCGGGCCACGACGATCGGCCCGCTGAGAGACAGTCGCGTCGCCACGGGATACTTGCTCAAGATGGCCCGGATCTCGCTCATCGGCCGGTTGAGGTCGATGGCCACCGGCGGCGCCTTCATCTCCGGGGCCTTGGTCAGGTACATCGCCGGGTTGGTTTCGAGCTTCTCCAGAAAGATCCCGTCCCGTGTGATCTTGGCCTTGATATTCCGGTCGGCGTTGCAGCTGACGCCGAGCCCGATGGGGCAGGACGCCCCGTGGCGTGGCAGGCGGATGACCCGGACATCGAGGGCGAAATATTTCCCCCCGAACTGGGCGCCGAGCCCGAGCTTGCGGATCTCTTCGAGGAGCTGGCCTTCGAGTTCGACGTCGCGGAAGGCGTGTCCGGTCGGGCTCCCCTTGGTCGGCAGGCCGTCGAGATAGCGGGCCGAGGCCAGCTTGACGGTCTTGAGGACGAGCTCCGGCGAGGTCCCGCCGACGACAACGGCGATATGGTACGGCGGGCAGGCCGCCGTGCCGATGGCCTTGATCTTCGACATCAGGAATTTCGGCAGCGTCCCGGGGTTGAGGGTGGCCTTCGTCTCCTGGAAGAGATAGGTTTTGTTGGCTGAGCCGCCGCCTTTGGCGATGAAGAGGAATTCGTAGCGGTCGCCGTCGGTCGCATAGAGCTCGACCTGGGCCGGAAGGTTCGTGCCCGTGTTCTTCTCGTCATACATCGTGAGCGGGGCGTTCTGGGAGTAGCGGAAATAGTTCTTGGTATAGGCGTTGAACACGCCGCGGGAGAGCGCTTCCTCGTCGCCTCCGCCGGTCCAGACCCTCTGGCCCTTCTTGCCGATGACGATGGCCGTTCCCGTGTCCTGGCACATCGGAAAAACGGCTTCCGCGGAGATGATGGCGTTCTTGATGAGCTCGAGGGCCACGTACTTGTCGTTGTCCGAAGCCTCCGGGTCGTCGAGGATCTCCTGGAGTTGCTTCAGGTGGGACGGCCGGAGCAGGAAAGCGACGTCCCGGAAGGCCTGTTCGGCCAGCAGGGTCAGCCCGGCCGGCGCGACGATCAGGAGCTCCTGGCCGGCGACCTCCGTCGCCGCCAGGTGGTCCTTGGTCAGCAGGCGGTATTCAGTCTCGTCCTTCCCTTTGGGAAACATCTCTTGGTAAACGAATTCCGGCATGGCGTACGTTCCTCCTTCCCCCTGAATCGTTTTTCCTCGCCTCTCGCCTCCGCCTCGCGGGGGCCACGGCGACATCCGCGCGGCCCGTCACCGGCCGGCGGCCGTCGTCTCCTAGTTGGGGCGCTTTTTCAGCCCCCATTCGTAGCCTTTTTCAAAGGCCATGAGGTTCAGGGGCTCCGTTCCCTTCGGCACGGAGGTCTCGATGGCCTTGCGCATGGCGTTCTTGGTCACGAGGTCCGTCATGGCGGTGAAAAACCCGGCCATGACCATGTTGAGGACGACCTTCTTGCCCAGCTCCTCGGCGATCCGGGTGGCCGGAATGCCGAAGATCTTGACGGTCGGGGGCAGGCCCTTGACCTCGACCAGCTCTTCCTCGATGAGGAGGGTGCCGCGGGGGTCGAGCTGGGGAGAGAATTTGACGAAAGCCTCCTGGCTCATGACGACCATGACCTGCGGCTTCTTGACGTAGGGGTAGAGGATCGCTTCATCGGAGATAATGACCTGCGAGCTGCAGGCGCTGCCGCGCGCTTCCGGGCCGAAGGCCTGGGTCATCGTCGCGTGCTTCTGGTCGAAAATCGAGGCGGCCTTGCCGATGACGTACCCCGTCAGGATGACGCCCTGGCCGCCGAACCCGCCGATCTTGACTTCGGTTCTTTCCATCTTATCCCTCGTAGGGCTGGTATCGTTCGCCCAGGACTTCCTTGAAGTGGGCGTTCATGGCCTCTAGGTAGGTCGGACGCGTCGTGTCGACGAACTTGCCGACGATGATCCTGTCGCGCAGCCGGATGTCGAGGTCCTTCGTATGGGCCTCGTTGTTGATCTCGCTGTTGTCGCAGTACCAGCGCAGCCGGTCCAGGCCGTCGCCCATCTTCTGCGCCCGCTCGTAGATCGTCGGACAGGGGGCGACGATCTCAATGAACGAAAAGCCCGGCTTGTTCATGGCTTCGACCATGGACTGGGTCTGGTTGTAGATATGGAGCGACGTCCAGCGGGCGACATAGACGGCGCCGACGGACTCGGCCAGGAAGGGGAGGTTGAAGGGGGTCTCGAAATTGCCGAAGGGCGAGGTCGTCAGATAGGCCCCCCCGGGCGTCGTCGGGGCGAACTGCCCGCCGGTCATCGCGTAGTTGAAGTTGTTGATGCAGATGACGGTGATGTCGATGTTCCGCCGGGCGGCGTTGATGAAGTGATTGCCGCCGATGGCGATGATATCGCCGTCGCCGCTGAAGACGACGACTTTGAGCTTCGGATTGGCCAGCTTGAGGCCGGTCGCGAAGGGGATGGCCCGGCCGTGGGTCGTGTGGAACGAGTCGACCTTGACGTACCCCGCGACGCGTCCCGAACAGCCGATGCCCGAAACGACGGCGACCTCGTCGAGCGGGATCTTGCACTTTTCGAGGGCCTTGGCGAAGCAGTTGACGCTCACCCCGATGCCGCAACTCGGGCACCAGATGGACGGCATGCGGTCCATGCGCATGAAATTGTCCATGGGGTGCTCGGCGCAGCCCGTGAGCGGCGCTTCGGCGGTCGCTTTTTCGAGTTCTTTCAGGACCGACATTTCTGGGCCTCCACGATCTTCTGGATGATGTCTTCGGTGTTGTGGACCGTGCCGCCGCCGTGTCCGGCCAGGATGACCGGGGCCCGGCCGCGGGCCGCGCGCTCGACCTCGAGGACCATCTGGCCGTAGTTCATCTCGGCCACGACGAACGCCTTGCCCTGACTGGCCAGCTCGAAGATCCGCTGCTCAGGGAAGGGCCAGCAGACGATGAGACGGAGCATGCCGACCTTGAGCCCCTGACGGCGGGCCTGGGCGATGGCTTCGGTCGCGACGCGCGAGGTGATCCCGTAGGACACGACGACGACATCGGCCTTCGCGACATCGATCTCCTCGGTGCGGATGATCTTGGGAGTATTCACCCGGATCTTATCGACCAGCCGATGGACCAGCTGCTCTTGAACCTCGGGGCTCATGTCCGGATAGCCCCGGAAATCATGGGTCAGGCCGGTTACATGAATCCGGTACCCGTCGCCCGCCTTGAACATCTCGGGGACGAGGTCCGGGCCGGGCTTGAAGGGGAGGAATTCGCCCGGGGGGACCTTCGTCATCCGGCGCGGATAGAGCTCGATCTTGTCCGCCGCCGGGATGACGACGCGCTCCATCATGTGGCCGACGCACTCGTCCATCATGAACATGACCGGCACCCGGTACTGCTCCGAGAGGTTGAAGGCGTCGATGGTCAGGTCGAAGCACTCCTGGGGAGAATTGGGGGCGAGGGCGATGATCTCGTAGTCGCCGTGCGAACCCCAGCGGGCCTGCATCATGTCGGCCTGGCCGGGCAGCGTCGGGAGGCCGGTCGACGGGCCGCCCCGCTGGACGTCGACGAAGACGCAGGGTGTCTCCGTCATGGCGGCCAGACCGATGTGCTCCATCATCAGGGAATAACCGGGCCCGCTGGTCACGGTCATCGCCTTCTTGCCGGCCCAGACGGCGCCCTGGATGGCGATGGACGCCGCCAACTCGTCTTCCATCTGGATAAAAATGGCGCCGGGGACGAGCGGGGCGCGCCGGGCGAAGCGCTCGACGACCTCCGTCGAGGGCGTGATCGGGTAGCCGGCGACGAAGCGGCAGCCCGCGGCCAGGGCGCCCTCGCAGCAGGCGTGGTCCCCGTCAAAGTAGTGGGAGCCGGTCAGGACTCCTTTGGGGTCGGGTTTCACGGGACATCCCCTTTCACGGACGCGCCCCCCGCGCTCGCAGCGTCCGTCTTCGGGTTTTCATAGGTGTAGATGGCGAACTCGGGGCAGATCATCCGGCAGAACCCGCAGTTGACGCATAGCTCGGGTTTCTCGATTTCCGGCGGGTGATAGCCCTTGGCGTTGTACTTTTTCGCCACGATCAGGACCTTGTGGGGGCAGTATTCGATGCAAAAACTGCAGCCCTTGCACCGCTCCTCGAGGATGACGATCTCCCCCCGCGGCACCTCGGGCTTGGGCCGGCCGAAAGGTTTTTCTCTCTGCCTTACGCGCATCGGATGACCTCGCTTATGGATTAGCGCAGCGTGCCGTGATACTTCGTCGTCAGCTGCTTCTCGCGCACCTCGGGATTCG
>Ga0299915_10003676_pt1 | contig 11082 bp, 8 predicted proteins | sample RVTome_13_FD_200263 | JGI IMG/M metagenome (GOLD analysis project Ga0299915, IMG submission 200263) | Soil microbial communities from uranium-contaminated site in the Upper Colorado River Basin, Wyoming, United States - RVT92D227 (version 2) ... | reverse complement strand
CCTTTCGTCTTCATGTCGAACCATCAGGGAAGTTATGATATCTTTGTCCTTCTCGGCCATCTTCCTTTTCAATTCAAGTGGTTGGTGAAAAAGGAACTCTTCGCCATTCCTTTCTTTGGGTGGGCGATGGCTGCTGCTGGTTATATCAGCATCGACCGAAAAGGGACGCGGAAGACTGTGGAGGCGATGAATCAAGCCGCCCAGAGGATTCGAGAAGGGATGTCTGTGGTTATCTTTCCCGAAGGATCGAGAAGCCCGGACGGGTCGATCCAACCTTTCAAAAAGGGAGGATTTACTCTGGCGATGAAATCGAAAGTTCCTATCATCCCCATTGCGCTTAGCGGAACCCGGGAGATCATGCCGAAGGACCGGTTAACCGCTTCCTCCGGAGAGATCCGGATAATGATTGGGAACCCCATTGAGACGGAGCCTTATTCATTAAAAGACAGAAACGCCTTGATGGAGAGGGTGAGTGAAACGATTTCGAAGAATTTTCAGTTGATTACTCGGAAATAGAAACTGCTTCATACCCCCTCCCCAGGTGGGAGGGGAGTAGGGGGGAGGGGGGCACCCTCACCCCGACCCTCTCCCGTCAAGAGACTGTGTCGTAATCGCAAGCAAAGGGAGAGAGGCAGTCAGGTTCCCAAGCTTTAGAATGCGGGTCTTTTAGATTATGGGAAATTGTCATTTGTATAAAATTGAATGTTTTCATGGGCTTGGAACACCTGAATCCGAACGGCTAAAGGTTACCGCTCTAAATCTTTTCCACCCGACCGCCTCTCCCCCTTTTCAAAAAGTCGGTTTTTTCATATTACGACACAGTCTCCAAGGGAGAGGGGGATATTTAGACCGAGGAGGGGTGTGATCGAAGATTCCATCAAAGAGAGACTGAAACGTGAGATCATCGGGATTTTACTGATCGCCATAGGCCTCTTCCTTTTTCTCAGCCTGGTCTCTTATAATCCTGCAGATCCTTCCCTTTTCTCCTATGTTTCTTCCAGGGCGAAAGGGATCCACAACTGGATGGGCATCGTAGGCGCCTATATCTCGGGTTTCCTCTTCCAGGGGTTTGGATTTCCTTCCTTCCTCATTCCTCTTGTCCTCGGGTTCTATGCTTTCCGTTTCATCCTTCGCTGGGAATGGAAGTATCCTCTGGTCAAGTTAGCCGGATGGCTGGTCATCCTGTTGGCGACCTCTGCCCTGTTCAGTTTATGGATGAAACCCCTTCAGGCTTATAGCCGGGATCTCATGGTAGGTGGATTTATCGGTGAGATCCTATCAAGGAATGTCGTCCGATACTTCAATCTTCCAGGAGCCACGATCGGTTTTCTGGTGATTTTAATTCTCGGCTTTGTTCTGGGAACAGGGATCTCCTTCTTTGTCATTGTCCGGCGGTTGGGGAAAGGTGCAGGTCAACTGGCTGAGAAGATTGGAACGCTGAAGATGGTCAGGAAGGAACAGGCCAAGAGGGAGAAGAAATTAGCCAAGCAGAAACAGGAGAAAATTGAAGAAAAGAAGACGACTCCTCCGGTGGTAGTTGAGCAACCTGAGCCTTCCACCAAACGGAAGGAGGTGAGGGAACAGGAAGCCTTCGAATTTTCAGAAGAGAAAAAAGCCTTTCAGCTTCCTCCTTTCTCCCTCCTGGAAGCTGAGGTAGAGAAGAGACAGAAGATCGATCGGGACAGCCTGATCATGAACTCCCGTATTTTAGAGAAGAAACTGCTCGATTATGGTGTGGAGGGGAAGGTCGTCGAGGTCAGGCCCGGTCCGGTAATCACGGTCTATGAATTTGAACCCGCCCCTGGAGTGAAAGTCAGCCGCATTGTAAATCTCTCAGATGATCTGGCGCTGGCTTTGAGCGCCATTTCCATTCGGATCGTCGCTCCCATTCCCGGAAAAGCCGTCGTGGGAATTGAGGTTCCGAACGCCATCCGGGAAACGGTCTTCCTCAAGGAGATTGTCGATTCGAATCCTTTCCGGGCCTCCAAATCGAAACTCTCCTTCGGAGTGGGAAAGGATATTTCAGGAGAGCCTTTCATTGTCGATCTTGCAAGAATGCCCCATCTTCTGGTTGCGGGATCAACGGGATCCGGAAAAAGCGTTTCCATCAATTCGATGATCTGCAGCATCCTCTTCAAAGCCACTCCCGAAGAAGTCCGCTTCCTCATGATCGATCCAAAGATGCTGGAACTTTCCGATTACGAAGGCATTCCCCATCTGCTTCTCCCTGTTGTCACCAATCCCAAGAAGGCAGCGGCAGCTCTGAAATGGTTGGTGAGCGAGATGGAGAGGCGATATACGTTGTTGGCCGAAAAAGGGGTTAGAAATATTGAGCATTACCATCAGAGAACTGAGAAAGAATTGAAGGAGAAAGGAAAGGTCTATAAGCGGAGAGGGGATACCCTGGAAGGGGACGAGGAAAAAGTGATAGAAGGGGGGTTGGAAAAACTACCTTATATCGCTGTGGTCATTGATGAATTGGCTGACCTGATGATGACTGCGTCGAAAGATGTGGAGGAATCGATCACGCGGCTTGCCCAGATGGCCAGGGCCGTCGGCATTCATCTTTTATTAGCCACCCAACGGCCTTCAGTAGATGTCCTGACTGGAATCATCAAAGCCAATTTCCCTGCTCGCATCTCTTTTCAGGTCACATCAAAGGTGGATTCCAGGACGATCTTGGACACCATTGGTGCGGAGCATCTCTTAGGAGCAGGGGATATGCTCTTCCTTCCCCCGGGTAGTTCCAAACTGATTCGCCTTCATGGCGCTTTCGTTTCGAGCACAGAGATTAAACGGGTTGTCGAATTTTTGAAAAAGCAGGAACAGCCTGTCTATGATCCGTCCATCCTGCTGGAGGTGAAGAAAGAGAAAGAGACCTCCGAAGAAAATGGAGAATATGACGAGAAATATGATGAGGCCCTTGCCTTTGTTGCAGAGACAGGCCAGGCCTCGATCTCCCTCATCCAGAGGCGGTTTCGAATCGGTTACAACCGGGCAGCCCGCATCATTGAAAAGATGGAAGAGGAAGGGGTCGTCGGCCCCTCTGACGGGGTGAAGCCGAGGGAGGTATTGGTTAAAAAGATTGAGGCCTAAGGAGGAACGAGTGAAAAACATTTCTCTGTTGATCTGCTTTATCCTTTATCTTTTGGGAGGGGCTTTCCCTGGTCTGGCCATTGGTGCGGCTGACCCATCGGTTCTTGTGGAGATCCAGAACCGTTATGAAAAGACGAATGACATTGAAGCCAGTTTTGTACAGGAGTATATCGGCAAGGTGATGAGACAGTCTCAAAAAGGCGAAGGGAAAGTCTTCTTTAAAAAGAAGGGGATGATGCGCTGGGACTATAAGGTTCCCAATCAAAAATTCATTTCGGATGGTCAGACGCTCTGGTTTTATCAACCCGAAGAGAAGCAGGTTCTCGTCTCGAATGCTGAAAGGATGATCAGGGAGTTTGGCTTCCTGGTCGGAGAGGGAGACCTGAGACGGGATTTCAAACTCTTAAGCACACATGAGTCTTCCTCATCAAAAGAAGATCAGATCATTGTAGAACTGGCCCCGAAGGAATCCCACCCGGCTGTTTCCAAGTTATCCTTGACCATTGACAAAAAGAGTTATTTCATCGTTCAGGTGGATGTCTACGATGGCCTGGGAAATGTGACGCGGACCCGCTTCTCCCAAATCCGAACGAATATAAACTTCTCCATCTCTTTCTTCCAATTCAAAGCTCCACCCGGGACAGAGGTCATCAAGATGCAAGATTCTTCCCCCGGTGAAAAGAGACCCTAATAGTTTGGTTAGGATATGGTTAGAGGGCGCTTTAAACTCGCTTTTTAAAAAAAGTTATCTAATCCCCCTTTATCCCCCTTTGTCAAAAGGGGGAAATATTTTCTCCTCCCTTTGGCAAAGGGATGTGGCCTGCCTGCGCGAAGCCGCTTCGGCGAAGGCAGGGGAGGGATTTTCAAAGATTTATTTCAAACCGCCAAATTGATATGAATTTTTAAATTGTTTCGGATTTCGATTTTCGAATTTCGGATTTAACTTGGTTCTGGTATGGCGCTCTTCAAAACACAGGCTATTGTCACCCGCTCCCTCCATTATGGAGAGTCAGACAAGATCATCACCTTCTTCACCAGAGATTTCGGGAAACTGAAGGGGATCGCAAAAGGAGCGAGAAGAAGCAAGAAACGGTTTCAAAATGTCCTGGGCCTCTTTTCCCATCTCCGGCTCATCTTTTTTGATCGAGAAGGGATGGGACTGGTCAGAGTGGAGAGCGGGGATCTCCTCCATCCCTTTCCAAAAATCAGAGAGGATCTGAAAAAAATTTATTACGGGAACTACTATCTGGAATTGGTCAACGAAATGGCTGAAGAAAGGGAGGCAAGTCCGGAGGCGTTCGATCTCCTTCTCTCTTTTTTATTCGATCTTGAAATGACCGAAGCAAAGGAAGAACAGTTGAGAATGTTTGAAACCCGAATGCTTTCCCTTCACGGGTACCGTCCCAACCTGGTCCGATGCGGTGAGTGCAAGCGAAACTGGGATGATTTGGCGGAAAGGGGCATGGCCTTTTTTTCGCTTGGGAAAGGGACACTGGTCTGTGATCAATGCTCAAGAGGGTGGCAGGATCTCTTCCCTCTCTCCCTGGGAACAGCCCGATTAATCGACCAGATCTCGCAGACGGAATTGGTAAAACTCAATAGGCTCAGGTTCACTCCCCAAGCTCTTACAGAGAGCCGGGAAATGCTTCCCAGATTCATCCGGCATCAAACGGGAAAGGAGTTGAAGTCGTTAAAGGCGCTGAGGGGCATTAAGAGATGATATCAACAAAGGAATCAGGTGGTCAGGATACCAGGTCACCAGGAGATCAGGAGATCAGGGTTGCCTAATACCCTGATACTCTGATTCCCTGGATCTTCTCAGGTGTTGACAAAGAAGAGTTGAAAGTGCTAAACCCTACACCATTGCTATCAAGATTGAGGGCATTAAAATGAATTTTCAGGAGTTGATCTTTTCTCTGGAAAGGTTCTGGGCAGATCAGGGTTGTGTGATTCAACAGCCTTATGATCTCGAGGTAGGCGCGGGAACATTTAATCCCGCCACCTTTCTCAGAGTTCTGGGTCCTGAACCCTGGAGGGTGGCCTATGTGGAGCCTTCCCGGCGTCCTACGGATGGCCGATATGGAGAGAACCCTAATCGACTCCAGCACTATTATCAATATCAGGTGATACTCAAGCCCTCTCCCATCGACATTCAGGAGATCTACCTCAACAGTCTGAAGTCCTTCGGTATCGATTCTCTCAGCCACGACATCCGTTTCGTCGAGGATGATTGGGAATCTCCAACCCTGGGGGCATGGGGATTGGGCTGGGAAGTCTGGCTCGACGGAATGGAGATCACCCAGTTCACCTATTTCCAGCAGGCAGGCGGAATCGAACTCAGCCCCATCCCCGTAGAAATCACCTACGGCATTGAGCGGATCGCCATGTACCTTCAGGGCGTGGATAATGTCTATGACCTCGAATGGACCAGGGGAATCAAGTATGGCGATGTCCATCACCGGGGTGAGGTGGAATTTTCAACATACAATTTCGAGGAGGCGGATGTGGAGATGCTCTTTCGCCTCTTTGAGATGTATGAGAAAGAGGCAAAGAGATTGATTGAGAAGGGGCTCGTCTTTCCGGCCTACGATTATTGTTTGAAGACCTCCCATACCTTCAACCTTCTCGATGCCCGGGGTGCGATCAGCGTCACCGAAAGGATGGGCTATATCCTGAGGGTGAGGACCCTGGCGAGGTTGTGTGCAGAAGGATATTTCAAACAGAGAGAAGAAATGGGATTCCCGCTGTTAAAAAATCAATGATCAATAGTCAATTAGCAATTAGCAATGATCAATGACAATTGACTAAAGCAAACGTGATTTATTGTCATTGCCAAATTCGAGATTCCGAAACAAGTTCGGAATGACACACTTATTCCTGTCATGCTGAACTCGTTTCAGCATCTCATTTAATGCAGTTGTATTAATAATTGTATCAGGGGACTTTTTTAGATGAAAGAACTGCTTCTGGAGATCGGTACAGAGGAGATACCAGCCGGATTCGTCCCGCAAGCCTTATCCGACCTGAAAGAACTTGTGCGAAAAGAGTTTGAGGCAAACCGAATCGATTTCAAGGGGATCAGAACCCTGGGAACGCCCAGACGAATCCTTCTTTTCATCGAGTCTGTCTCAGAAAGACAGAGGGATGAAGAGACGAAGAAGATAGGACCTTCCAAAGCAGCGGCTTTCGATGAAAAAGGTAACCCAACAAAAGCAGCGATCGGTTTTGCAAAAGGTCAATCGGTTCCTGTCGGCTCCCTTGAGGTCATCCAGACAGAGAAAGGGGAATACCTTTGCGCTGTGAAGAAGGAGTCTGGGAAAGCCACGCTCGAAATTCTTCCTTCCCTGCTTCCTAAAGTCATTCTTTCCATTCCCTTTCAGAAGTCGATGAGATGGGCAGAGGTTTCCATCCGATTCGCCCGGCCCATTCACTGGATCCTTTGCCTCTTCGGGGAAGAGGTCATCCCTTTTGTAATGGGAGATGTCCGGAGTGGAAATATCACCTATGGCCATCGGTTCATGAATCCTAATCCCATTGTGGTAAAGGATTTTAAAACCTATTTACAGAAGTTGAGCGAGGCTTCGGTCATTGTCGATCCGGTCGAAAGGAAGAAAAAAATAGAAGAGGGGATGATCCGGGAAGGAGCCAGGGTTTCAGGAAAAGTCCTGAAGGATGAGGAACTTTTGAATGAGGTCAACTTTCTGGTCGAATATCCTCTTCCCCTCTGCGGAAGTTTCGACGAAAAATTTCTCCGCCTGCCGCGGGAGGTCGTCATCCATTCGATGAAAGAACATCAGAGATACTTTCCTCTGATAGACGACCATGGAAGATTGCTGCCCAATTTCATCTTCATCAGCAATATTGTCCCGAGAGATGCGAAGGTGGTGGTGAAGGGAAACGAGCGTGTGCTCAAGGCCAGGCTTTCCGATGCGGCCTTTTTCTTTGAAGATGATCTGAAGACCCCGCTGGAGAAGAGGGTCGAAGCGTTGAAGAAGGTGGTCTTCCAGGCGAAACTTGGGACTTCCTATGAGAAGGTGATGCGGTTTAAAAACCTGGCCTCCTGGATTACGGAACAGATCGATCCGAAACTCCGGTTGTCCGTGGAGAGGGCGGCCCTCCTGTGCAAGGCCGACCTGGTGACCGGGATGGTCGGCGAGTTTCCAAAACTTCAGGGAATTGTTGGCAGGGAATATGCCCATCTATCCGGAGAGAGAGAAGAGGTTTCAGAGGCTATCTACGAGCACTACCTGCCTGGTTTCTCAGGAGACCGGCTGCCTTCGAACCCCATCGGGGATATTGTCAGCATCGCTGACAAAATGGATACCATTGTGGGTTGTTTTGGAGTAGGTCTTGTGCCCACTGGGACAGCCGATCCTTTTGGGTTGAGGCGGCAGGCGCTGGGGATCATACGGATCATTCTTGAAAAGGAATATCCTCTCTCTCTGGGCGAATTGATTGAAAAAAGTGGCGAGCAGTTAAAGGAGAAGATGGAGCGGCCTCTTCCCGAAGCGAAGACAGAAGTTCTGGATTTCTTCCGGATTCGCTATCAGAACTTCCTTCTTGATAAGGGATACCCGTTTGATGTGATCGACGCTGTCCTTTCAACTTCCTTCGATCAACTGCTCGATATTCAGCGCCGGATCGATGCATTAAGGGAAGCAAAGGAATGGAAGGATTTCGAATCGATTGTGATCGGCTTTAAGCGGGCGATGAATATTCTGAAAGGGGCGCCTTCAAGGAAAGGGATCAATTCTTCTCTCTTCACTGAACCTGCGGAGAAGAATCTTCATCAGGCCTTCATGGATATCCAAGGAAAGATCGATCGGCTCCTCGATCAAAGGGACTACCCTGCCTCCCTCCTTGAGATGAGCCGGATGAAGAAAGCGATTGATGAATTCTTCGACGGTGTCATGGTGATGGTCGAAGATGAGGCGATCCGAAATAACCGCCTCGCCCTGCTTGATGAAATCGGCCAGCTCTTCCTCAGATTCGCCGACTTCTCCAAACTCACCTAACCCTCAAACTTTCAAGTCGAACAGTTCTTGTTCTGAGGGCTTTTGGCTTTATCTTGAAAAGAGGGCATTCCTTTCTTCCCTAAAGAGCCTCTCTCCCCTGTTCATTTTTCTTTCGGAGATAACAAGATTCCATGAAGTCCCAGCCTTTTGAACATTTTTTCGTACAAATCCTTTTCTCCTTTTTTCACTTCCAGCTCGAATCCCAGTTTGAGACCCAACAAGATATTTTCAACGAGGGAAGTCTCCACTGGATTAAGGGGGATTTCACGGTTTGTTAGAGAATTGTAGAGTTTGCGCGGTTTCCAGTAAAAGACGTACGGTCCAAGGTTCGAACAGGTCAAGGGCACCATCTCTGCACGTTTAATAGAGCCCATGGCCTCATTGCACCATGTTTTGTATTTCTGGACGATCAGTTGATAGTCATCGATGAGAATATGAAACTCGTCATGAAAAAGAACCTTGAACACGTCAACAGCGAATTCGGGTCGTTCTTTCATTGGAAGACCTTCGAACCACTTATAGTCGTCGATGATTAGAATGCCGCCCTCTTTGAGGAGGTCCCATGAGAGAATGATATCCTGAAGGACGGACTTGCCCTTGTGATCGCCATCAATATAGATCAGATCAATGCTGTTTAGTTTGAGATCTCTCAGCTTCTCCTGTGAAAATCCTTTGAGAACACTGATCTTTGATGAGTGGCCGGAATTCCGCATATTATTGAGAAAACGCTGTTCAAAATCTCCATCAAAGATATCAATGGCAATGGCTTTGGAGGATGGATGGGTCAGTATATTGTCCAGCACCCAGAAAAAAGAGCGTCCCTCATAGGCACCGATCTCAAGATAAGTCAGATCAGGCTTACCCTTCATATACCTTAAGATCAGGGTCCAGTTGCTGATATGATGTGTAAACCAATCGGAGGTGAACGTGTATTTCAAGTCGGTTTTGGCGGGTTCTTTAGAACTGAGAGACTGCGGAGTGCTGCAGGAATATATGAACAGGGCAATGCTTATGAGGCTTATCAGTTTAATTTTCATGTAGAACCTCCTGGGGTCATCATTATTGCGTTCTAAGGTCCTTTTGAGTTTCCAGAATAAATTATTGACAATGGTTGAAGTAAATCCTCAATGTTTATTGAGCAATTGTAATATACACCTTTCTTAGATATTTTGGAAATAAAAAGCAATTGAATGGACACTAAAAAACTAATCCCTCCTCACTTCCTTTACCCAAAAGGGGAGAATTCCCCCTCTTTTGCAAAGAGGGGTTGGGGGAGATTTTAAGAACGATATATCTTCTTAATTATGGAGTCCTTAGTAATTGTCAACTCTTTATCACCTATTGCCACTTTCATGAAGTCGTGTTACCTTGTATTACAAGGGGGTTAGAGATGAATCAAACCTTGACCCTCCGGATCCCTGACGAATTAAGGGAGGAACTTCAGGAGATAAGCAGAGCAGAAGGAAAACCTATCAGTGATTTGGTGAGAGAATACTTGCAAAAATTTATAGCTATCTATTGGTTCCGAAAACTTCGAAATATGGTTCTCCCTTTTGCGGAAGTACAGGGCATCCTCACCGATGAAGATGTCTATAAAGAAATCTCATGAGATTGATCCTCGATACAAACTCAATGAACAAATCCTGCCTGCCACAGGCGGGGTAGACAGGGGCGGGGAACTTCAGAGTATGAAAGGTGAGAATTGAATTGATAAAGACTTTAAGGATTACTATTACACCAAGTCATTACTGGGGCCATATTTAAGAATCGAGGATTACGGATTGAAAGAAAGAGGATCAATTGTTGTATTGAAAGGGGGCTGGGTTACCCCAATTCCGCTCTCTGAATCACCTACTTCCTAACCTCCGTAAGTCCATCTTTTTGATTACCCAGCCCAGATGCATCGCCACTTCCATATTCAGATGTAACCTCACTTGCGAGTGCTTTGGTGACATCACGCCAATAAGTTCAATCTCGGAGGTATTTCCATTGAACTCAACTGCCTCTGTCACTAAATCAGTATCCGAAGCCTCGGGAGCCTCGCAAACCTTATAAGAATGAAGGGGTTCATCCCTTTCCGTAGAAAAGCTGCTGAACCAATGAATCTTCTGGCCTTTCTATCACTGTTGCTGGAATAGGCCGCCTGCAGCCCAGTCCGCCCATCCAGTTACAGTATGGTAAGCACCTCCGCTGATTGAAGAGCCGGTGCCGCTGGCATTATTGCCATCACCTCCACTGACTGAGGAGTAAGGGGCGTTGGCTTGGTTGTTAAAACCTCCGCTGACCGAGGAGGATTCGCCGTCGGCACCGTGGGCATACCCTCCGCTGACCGAAGAGTAATGGCCGCTGGCAGTATTAGAGTTCCCTCCGCTGACCGAAGCCCTATAGCCGCTGGCGGTGTTGCTATCACCTCCGCTGACCGAAGCACTATAGCCGCTGGCGGTGTTGTGGTAGCCTCCGCTGACCGAAGCATTGCCGCCGCTGGCGGTGTTGTAGTAGCCTCCGCTGACCGAAGCATAACTCCCCGAAATTGTATTGCCGTTTCCAAAGACAATTCCTCCATAACTGCTGTAATTGTGGTTTGTACCCACAATAAGGTTATGAGAACCCGTCCTGATATTATCATCAAATACCCTCAGCTCGTTATAGCCGACGGTCAGGTTCCCAAGGCCATTGATCGTTCCAGAGGTCGAACCGCTTCCGCTTCTGATGTGGAGGTTTGCACCGGTAATAATGATATCATTACCAGAACGGGTTAGTCCGGAGAGTTTGGCCTCAAGAGCAGCAATCCGGCTCTGAAGTGCGGAGAGCAGGCTGTCCACCTCTGCTTTCGTATACACTTGACCAGAAGATACAAACGCACTGGCATGCTGCCCATCCAGAAGGTCGGCATCCAAACCCGATCCACTTCCATCCGCAGCCTTGATCGCTGCCACTGCCTCAGCATTCGTATACCTCGTATGGTGGGCCG
>Ga0299915_10003675_pt1 | contig 11084 bp, 11 predicted proteins | sample RVTome_13_FD_200263 | JGI IMG/M metagenome (GOLD analysis project Ga0299915, IMG submission 200263) | Soil microbial communities from uranium-contaminated site in the Upper Colorado River Basin, Wyoming, United States - RVT92D227 (version 2) ... | reverse complement strand
AAGATCCTGGCAGCCATCAGGCAGAGGGGCTGGGGAGGGTGGTACCGGGGGTACCTCATCACCGAATATCTCCCCGCAGCCTTAGATCTGATCCACTACCTCGACCAGCAGCCCTCGGGAGCCAAGAGACAGAGGGTCATCGAGCAGGCCGCAGGGTCGGTACGCAAGATACACGAGAAGGGGATATATCACGCCGACCTCCACCTGAAGAACTTCTTGGTAGAAGATGGAAGGCGGGTAAAGGTCTATCTCATAGATTTTGACAAATCGAGGATCTTCGCCAAATTAGCACCTTCGCGCAGGATGAAAAACCTGAGGAGGCTGGACAGATCGGCGGAAAAACTTAAGAGGCTGGGGCTTTCCCTGACCGAAAGCGACAAAAAGCGCTTCTGCCATATCTATGCCCGCGATGATCAAGCAATCCATCCTTATCTGAAGCGCTTTGCTGCGCGATATTGGTGGCACAGCCTCGTCTATCGATGGGGGTGGTGGATCGCCAGGGTCTTCTACCCTCGCCACAGACCCTGGAGAAAATCGACGACGTAACCCGCCACCTGATCTTCGATCCCCCACCAGAAATGGTCTGCCCCAGCGACGATGTGGAGTGCCTTGGGTTCGGGAAGAGAAAGGAAAAGCTCCTCCACGAGCATGGCAGGACAGATGAGATCCCGCTTCCCAGCGACGATAAGCTTCGGCCGTAGCTCCCCTCTGAGCGAGGCAAAATCGTAGATGGCCGTGGGCGGCGAGATACAGACGAGGGCCTTGACCCGGTCATCCTGCGCCACACTTCTTACCCCTGCATATGCCCCGAAGGAGTAACCCCCCAGATAGAGGGGGCCGGCATCTTCCCCGGCAACAAAGGCCACGGCTGCCTGAACATCCTCCAACTCTGCCGTACCCTCGCTATACGCTCCCTCACTTTTCCCTACCCCGCGGAAGTTAAAGCGGAGGGTGGAGAACCCCTTCTGGGCAAGGGCGCCTTGCAGGGCCACGATAACATTGTTATCCATATCGCCACCGTACAGGGGATGGGGATGGCAGAGGATGATCGAACCACGCCCCTTCTCCCCCCGAAAGAAGCGACTCTCCAGCTGCAGCCCGTCCGAGGTGGGGAAAGATACCCTCTGTTCCGTCAATCTTTCCCCTTGTAGGGAAGGGCCTCGTCGATCAGCATCACCGGGATATCCTCCTTGATCGGGTAGACGAGCTTGCAGGACTTACAGATAAGCCCATCCCCCTTTTTCGTCAGGACGATATCGCCCTTGCACTTGGGACATGCCAAGATCTCCAACAATTCTTTTTTAATGACCATCGCTTTCCTCCTCTTTGCACCTTCTTGTACCAGGATCCAATAGGCGGCCTCCAACAGGTCTTGGGCAACAAAATCCGGCAGGGCTTCCCTGTTGTCCCCCTGCTCCTCCCTGCCATAACCTGTCAAGACCAATATCCCTTTACCCCCCATCCGGTGGATCGCCTCGATATCTGTCTCCTTATCCCCTACCAGATAGGAGCTGGGAAGGTCTAGCTGTAGCTCCTCGGCAGCCTTCTGTAACATACCGGGCTCTGGTTTGCGACAAGGGCAACCTGCATCCGGCAGATGGGGGCAAAAGTAGATCCCCTCGAGAAAGGCCCCTTCCTGCTCTAACAGCGAACGCAGCCTACAATCAATCTCCTCTACAGTCGAGGCAGGAAAGTAGCCCCTGCCCACCCCCGACTGATTGCTCACCACCACCGTTCGCAGGCCGAGGCGATTGATCAGGCGGATGGCCTGGACAGCACCGGGGATAAGCTCTATCGCCGCCGGATCGCTCAGGTAACCTCGCTCTTGGATGATGGTACCATCCCGATCGAGAAAGACAGCTCCCTTCAGATTCATCCCTTGTATCCTGCCTTGATGCTGGCTAGCGTCTCGGCCAGTGATTGCACGTAAGCCCTCCCCTTGGCGCCATTTTCCAAGGGATCGAGCCACCCCGCGGGGATAGATGAATATCCATAATAGGCCCCGGCAAGGGCCCCGGCCATGGCCCCGATGGTATCGGTATCGCCGCCGCCGTTGATCGCCGTCACTACCGTCGCCTCAAAATCATCACTAATAAGAAAAGAGGCAAGGGCAGGCGGCACCGCCCCCAAGGCGCTCACGTCCCGCGAAAAGGCAGAGGCAATTTGTTCGATCCGTGCCTCAAGATCGCCGCCTCTAACCAGTTCTTTAATCCGCTCGATCTCTGCTGCCATGGCCCTGTCCACACCTGCCACCTCTGCAACGATCTCCTCCAGAAATGCGCGGCGATCGAAGACTTCTCCCGCAATCCCCTTGTATGTGGCCATCCCCACGGCTATGGCTTGGGCCAAGGCACCGGCCAGGGCTTGAGGATGTCTGTGCGTGATTTGGGTGCAGAGCAGGGCGTTCTTCCGTAAGAGCTCCCTCTCGTCATAAAAAAAGAACCCGATAGGGGCGATGCGCATGGCACCCCCATTCCCCCAGCTGTCAGTCCCCACCTGGTCCCAGGGAACCCCCTGCTTCAACTTATCCATAACCCCGTAGATCCGGCCTCCGTAGTTGCGCCGAGGGTGAAAGTTTGCCAGAAACCGCCCGGCAGCAAGGGCGGGATCAAAATCAGGGTCTTCTTCTAAGGCCTCCATGATCCCGATCATCATCTCCGTGTCATCGCTGTAGATCCCCTGCCCTATCCTGCTCAGGATGCCGTATCGGGCCTTGATCTGTCCCCGGGACCACCCTTCGACCTCCCTGCCCATGGCATCCCCCACAAAGGTCCCGAGGGCCGACCCCTTAAACCGATCGATGAGGGTTGATAAAAAATCCTTGGCCATCACCCTGAGCCTTGAGAACCCGCACTGCCAGGCAACATGCATCTCATTCTACAAGATATTCATCTCCTGTCAATTTTCCTCCCTGCCCTCTTCGTACCGCTGGCCTCAGCAGGCCAAGAAGTCTATAATAAAAGCTAAGGAATAGAGATTATGCACGGGAGATGCAAAAGGCCATCTTTTTCTCCGGAAGAGATAAGGGTAGAAACCTTTAAATCTTCAGGCCCGGGGGGACAGCATAAAAATAAGCGAGAGACGGCAGTGCGGATCCGTCATCTCCCCTCGGGGATCACCGCCCTCGCCACAGAACATAGATCTCAGGCCAGGAACAAGGCATTGGCCCTGCGGCGCCTCGAGCTGAAGGTGCACGCCCTCGGCAGAAAGAGGAGACCGCGCATCCCTACCTCGATCCCTTACTCGTATAAGGAACATATATTGGAAGCCAAGCGCCATCGGGCGCAGATAAAGAGATGGCGGAAAAAGGTAACCCCCCTCGAGATATAAGGCCTAGTCCCCCTCCTCCTCTCCTTCCAAAGGGTCGAACTCCTCGGAAAGACGGGAATCTTCCCGGTCGAATGCGGCGAAAATGGCCTCCAAGGCGGGATCCATTTGGTGGGGTGGGGTGCTGCACACCTCCTCGTGCTGTGTATGCAGCAGGGCAACCCCGACCACCACTAAAAGGTAGTGGGGCAGATAGTGGTAGAGGCCGAGGAAAAAACCCGAGAATCGCTCGGCGATCAACAGCCCGGCAATCCCCTCCCTAAGGGTGTTGAGGGCCAAGAGGATGCATCCCAGGATAAAGCCCCTCTTCATCCCCTGGTAGTTCCTCGCGAGCAAGGCTCTCCGCTCGACGTTGTATTCTTTGAACTTGTTCCAGCTCCGGGAGATGGTCTTCAGCACCTTTTTGCTCGTCCCCTTCCGGGCTTGGATCTGGCCAGGGGCGCCATACCTCTTTCCCCGAAAGATCATATACCGCCGGACCAGGGCCTCTGCCTCCATGCGCAACAATTCGTACTGTCGCTGCCCCCTGATGAGGATGTAGGCGATAAGACCCAGGATGCCGAGGGAGATCAAGGGATCAAACGGTCTCATGCCCTTTAAAAAGGTTCCAACAGGGCCCAGCAGATTCGCGACCATCTCATAAAAACTATCACCATTCATGATGCCACCTATTCCTCCTTGTCCAAACGAACCATAGTGCCCTCTGCTGTCTCTTTAAGTATCTGGAGATCACCCCTGATCTTGCCCACGAGGTTCACGGGGCTGGCAGGGCGTATCTCATCTCCCCGGCTCATCGGCGTAGGTCCAAAAAAGATACAGAGGGCGTGCCCCTGAGGCCAATACCCAAGATCCCCCCGCTCGACCACGGCACAGGCCGTATCATCAAGATCGGCCTTTACCGGTATGGCAAAATAGATCTCCTCGCCCCACCGGTTTGCCGTACCCTCTATGGGCAACGCCTCCCAGATGAGTGAGGCTGTGGGACTCTCATACAACTCACCCTGAAGGGCAACATCGCCGACATGAACCGTTATGCGTCGCTCCATCGACCGCCTTCGCCTACCGGTTTATCAGGCTCGCGACATAGCCTGCGCCAAATCCATTGTCGATGTTCACCACGGCTACATTGGAGGCACAGGAGTTGAGCATAGCCAAGAGGGGAGCCAGCCCACCGAATGAGGTCCCGTAACCCACACTCGTAGGCACCGCTATCACCGGCCTTGCAACCAACCCCCCCACCACGCTCGGTAAGGCCCCCTCCATGCCTGCCACGACGATCAGGACATGGGCCTCCATCAAAAGCTTCTGATGGTTCAGCAGACGGTGTACCCCCGATACCCCGACATCGTAGAGGGTCTCCACCCTATTGCCCATGATACGAGCCGTTACTGCCGCCTCCTCGGCGACGGGGATATCAGAGGTTCCCGCTGCGACAACCAGTATCATCCCCTCGGTCGTCACCGCCGCCTCACTGAACCGCAGGGTAATGGTCCGCGCGCGCTGATTATAACTCGCTTGGGGGAACCGTTGTAAAACTGCCTTTGCCTTTTCCTCTTCTATCCTTGTCACGAGGATGTCCTCGCGCGCCTCTGCCATCCTCTCCATGATCTTGATCACCTGTTCCGCGTCTTTTCCTTGACCGAAGATCACCTCAGGAAAACCCTTACGCAGAGGGCGGTGGTGGTCTATCATGGCCTCCCCGATATCTTCGAATGGGAGGGTCCTGAGCCGTTGCATGCCATCCTGGACAGTGAGTTCACCCTTCTGAATAGCGTGCAATAATTTTTCCAACCGCTTCTGGTCCATTGCTCTCCTTGGGCTGAGCATCCACATTCTATGCTTCCCGTCATTGAGAAGTCAAGCAGAACGAACAAATCAATTGCACAGTTGAGCATACTATGCTATAACTATAAAGAATAAAAATCTAAAGATTAAGCGGACGCTAGCACAAAGGATATGAAGTCCATAACCTTTCGCTTAAAAATCATCACTGAGATCATACAGTTCTGCAAGCAAAATAAGATTGATCCCCAGATATATCTGCGTCTTAGGACAGAACGATTGCCTTTTAAGCTCGGCGAGGGAAGAGAGAAGGTCCCCTTTCTCGTCGATCGAGAGGTAGCCGACACCATCAACGCCTCGGTCCAGCAGTTGGTCGATTTGCTCAAGAAGAGGAACGAGCGTGATGCAAGGACACCTCTGCACGCCTTTATGCCTGCATCCCTTCCCAAGCGCCCCAAAGATGTCATGGAACGGTACCTGTGCACGCGTGATCTGAGCGCACGGCCCTTAGCAAAAAGGATCGCGGAAGACGCAATCTACCACAATCCCCATCTCGACGCCGGGGTCGTAGAGGGATGGTTTTTACAGTATAAAGATCCCGGCCGGATGCTGTGGGCGATAAAGAGGCTCTATCTGAAAGCGATAGAAGAAGAGATAAAAGATGACAAGCGGCCCGACATCGCGTACTTGACACATCTCACTTTGGTAGCTCACCTAAGAAAGGTCAAGGAAACCCTCAAGAAGGTAAATATCAAACGCTTTTCTTATGAGAGATTGGAACAGGCGGTCGGGCAGGTGCTCTATTCCTCATTGAAGGAGATCCAAGCGGAAGTCTTCAATGAGAGTCGCTACAAGGACCTCGCCATAGATATCTCGAGATTGGAACATCTCATTCGTGGAAGCACCAATCCCCTAACCTTTGTCGCCATTAGACCCAGCCTCTTCAAAAATGACCTTAACCCCTATCACCTCGACGAGGAAGGGTTGGAGCTCCTACAGACCCTGACGCACACCATTGACCTTGACTTCCAAAATATCGAGGAGAGTCTTAAAGCCCTCGTCCACCACGCCAAGAGGCATAAGAGGTTGAGAGAAAAATTGATCGAACTCTGGTCGATAAAGAGGATTCGCACCGCGGTCTTCAACTATTTAAAAGAGTATGAAGACTACAGCGGCGGCAAAGATCTCTGGCTCTACCATCTCGTTCAAAGTAATAAAGTAATCCAGAGTATCCTCATCCATGAGGAGGCAGGGAAAAAGTTTGAAGAAGATTTGAATAAACTCATCGCGGAAACCTCTCATTCCTCAGACAAAGAAAAGACACAGAGGGTGGTCGGTATCGAAAACGCCTTTAAGTCGCAAAAAAAAGGAAGAGCACTGAAAAGGCTCTTTTTCAGCTCGAGGGAGGAAGAACAACTGAGAGAAGTCATCGAGGGATTCTTTCTCTACCAGCTTGATGAGCTATGGAATGCGGGGTTAAACGAATCCCTGCAATACCTGGATGACCGTCAGGCCTTCAAGAAACGCGATGAGCTTGAGGACGAATACGAGGGTGGACGCATCTACCGCCTCGCCACAGACATGCGCCCCATCCTGCGGGATCTTACGATAAAGAAGGAAGGCCATCTCTTTATGGATCTTCGGGGGTTCACCCGGAGGATGTGCGTATCCAAGGAGATCATCACGGCCGATTTCATGCTCAAGGGCTTTTTTCTCCCTGTCCTTGAGGTCGCCAAGAAATATTACACCGATAAAGGGGTAAGGTTGAACAACCTCGTGGGGGATGCCCTCTCCTTCTCCGGGAGAATACATTCACTCGTCGCCCTCTCCCAGGAATTGAGGGAGATCTTCGATGCATACACAGACCAAATGCAGGAGCGAGAAGGACTCTTCTGCAAGGGAGATGAAGCGCAGCTCGTCGGCGAACGCTATCGGGCAGAGCGCAATGCCATTCTCGCTGAGCGCAAGGACGTCGAAAAAAGCATCGAGGGGATAGAGGGGGAACTGAGGTTCAAGGAATTTCTCAACCCCGACCAAATGATCAAGGCCCAAGAAGAAGACTTTAACGCGCAGTGTTCCCATTATCAACAGCAGCTTGACAATCTGCCTCTCCAAATTGAATGCGAGGAAAATCCTGAGAAAAAGAAGAGCCTCATCGCTTTGCAAGAGAATTTGGTGATTCTCATGGAAGGAATCGGTGAGCAAAAAAGGGAGCTGGCGGAGAGCATCGGCTCCATAGGGCATGATGATCTCAATGATATATTTCGTCTGGTTTGCGCTGAAGAACGGGAGGAACTGGGGAGATTGAGACTACTCCTGAGGGAGTCATACGCCAAGGAAGCAGAGTTGAACAGGGCCTATGAGATGGAGATCGCTGTCGGTAAAGACGCCGGCGTCGAATACGGTCTCTTTATATCGTACGGTGATGCTGCCGAGACCATCTCCTTCGATGACCCCTTTTGGGGAAAGATGAACGTTGCCATTGCCGAGAAGCTCAACGAGGCAGCGAGGGGGACAGGGAGAAATCCTGAGATCAGAAAAAAATTGGATCTCCTCCTGAAACATGCTCGGCGAACCAAGGAAAACCGCACGCTGACCTATCCGTTCTCTGTATTCATCGACAAGAGCTATGCGTTGTCCCTGAGGTCTGATTTGAGCGCCATGGTAGAAAGGATCCTTCAGAGGAGGGATGAAGAAACTGCACGTCATGTGGTGAAAACTGCTTCCGCACTCTTCATGAGAGATATCGAAAGGGGGATGAAAGACTCCGGCGATGATGGGTGGGAAACCTTAACCTATTTCAACGACATCTATAACCTCGGAGAGGCACTGAGCGGGGAGGCCCTGCAGGCCTATCTGCGAGAAACAAGCCCTCATAAGTACAATTTTTATAAAATAGTGTCGACCAACGACCTTCACGCCGATATCCAACAACATTTCTTTTTCCCCTCACCCGAAGTAAAATTCTGCGTCTGTGTTGAACGGCACGATGGTCAACTGCACTTTGACCTCTTCCGCTATGTCGGCGAATTGGTATTCAGGGGCTTTGAGATCCATCAGGCAACAACGGTCTACGAGATAGTCAGGAAGAATTCCCCCTTCTATCTGCTCTTGGCAAGACACCACTTACAGGCATGGTATGAGGACGCCAAGGCAAAGAATGGAGGGGTTCAGACCGCCTTGGGGTAAACGCCTCTGTTACTCCTCGCTTCCCGGGCAGGACAGATCCGCTTCTCGGACAAAAAAGAAAAAGGCCATCGAGGGCCTCTTGGATGCCTCTCTCGTCACAAAGTGGATGCTGTCGAATGTCCACCCCTGCTGCACCCATTGGTTGAGGATCCGCTCTAAGACGTCATCGGTTACCACGCTCGTCTCCACAACCTTGTAGATCAACTGCCTCTCCCTGCCGAAGCATGGGGCATTAAGACCCTGCTAGGAATATCGTTGGAGGATGACCTCGATGATCCCCGAGGTCGACATCCCCTTGATATAGGGGATGACTATTGTCTCTTCCACCAATTCCCTGCCTACCACCTCTTCTTGATTCCAATCCCCCCCTTTTACCAAGATATGGGGGCGCAGAAGCGAGATGACGGCGAAGGGATCGGGCTCGTCAAAAGGAACCACATAGTCCACGGCCTCCAAGGCGGCAAGGACCATCATCCTTCCTTCTTGGGGGATAAGGGGGCGCCTCTCCCCCTTGATCTCCTTCACTGATGAGTCGGTATTCACCCCCACGATCAGGCAATCTCCCTTGCGGCGCGCCTCTTCGAGATAGAGCACGTGGCCCTGGTGCAGGATGTCGAAGCAGCCATTGGTGAAGACGATACGCTTCCCCTGCTTTTTTAACCCTTCGACGATCTGCCGTAGCTCCTCCCGCCCCTTGATTTTTCCCCGGCAGGACCTCATTTATCCCTCCTCGAGGAAGGCCCGGTAGGCCCGAAAGGTCTCATAGATGTCCCCCTTGCTGGCCACCTCAAAAGGGGAGTGCATGCTCAACATCGGGGTGCCGCAGTCGATGATGTCCATGCCATAAAGGGCAAGGTATTTGGCGACGGTACCGCCGCCTCCCTCATCGACCTTGCCAAGCTCCCCCATCTGCCAGATAACCCCTTTCCGGTTGAACAACTCTCTGATCTCCCCCACGTATTCGGCGCTGGCATCGCTGGAAAAATATTTCCCCCCGGCGCCGGTGAATTTGCTCAGACATACCCCGTAGCCGATCTTGGCGTTGTTCTGGGCCTCATGGACATCCTTGTAATTGGGATCAATCCCTGCTGTCCCGTCGGCGGAGATGGCCTTGGCACTATACAGGATTTCCTTGATCAGCATGTCGCTCGGCTCCTTGCCTGCAGCACGTAGGGTATCGGCGGTGAAGAGCTCCAAAAAGCGCGACTTCGCGCTCGTGTTCCCTTCGCTGCCGACCTCCTCCTTGTCGAGAAAGAGGGCTATGGTGGTAAAAGAGGGATCGGCAACCGCCTCCATTGCCTTGAGTGCGGCATAGGAGCAGACTCGGTCGTCCTGCCCGTAGGAGGCCACAAAGGCGCGATCGAATCCCAGATCTCGCGCCTTGCTGGCTGGCACCAGTTCGAGCTCCGAACTCAAAAAGTCCTCCTCCACAATGCCATACTGCTGGTGGAGGAGCTCCAAGATCCTGAGCTTCACCCGCTCCTTGGCCTCCTGGTCGGCAAAGGGGAGATGCCCTGCCAGGATGGTAAGCTTTTCCGCCTCGATGGCCTCCTTCAGCTTCTTCTCCTCCTGGGCCTTTCGGGAGAGGTGAGGCAGTAAGTCGCAGATGGTGAATACCGGATCGCCTTCATCCTCCCCAACCGTAACACTCACCCTTTTCCCATCGCCCTTGACGATGACCCCGTGTATGGCCAAGGGCTGGGCCACCCACTGATATTTCTTGATGCCGCCGTAGTAGTGGGTCCTGAGCAGGGCCATGTCGAGCTCTTCGTACAGGGGGTTTTGTTTCAAATCGAGTCTTGGACAATCGATGTGGGAGACGATGATGCGCAACCCGTGTTCAAAAGGCTTCTTGCCCAAGGTAGCGAGGCCGATGCTCTTGTCCTTATTGAGACGGTAGAACCTCTTCTCCCGCCCCTTCTGCGAGAGCGCACAAAAACCCGCACCCTCGGCGGACTTAACGATCGCTTCCACCGACTCCCGCTCGGTCTTGGCCTCGTTCAGAAACCTCTTGTATCCCTCGGCAAAGGCAAAGGCCTCTTTGACCTGAGCCTCATCATATCTGTCCCATACCAATCTCCCCGTGAGTTTGACTTTGTCTTCCAACGCTTTGGTCTTATCGTTCGCCTTGCCCATGCCTCTCCCTCCTGTGCTAAACTATTAAACAAAATAACAAATTTTATGGGGGGAGTCAAGAATAGGAACCTGCATTGAGCTGGAGGGCTTGGATCAACATCGCCTCGGGTCTCGGCGCAGGAATCCCGGGGAAGACCTCTGCGCCATCCATGAGTTGTTCCCGTAACATAGCGCCTTTACTTGTAATTTATAACTTATTGTTTTTAAAGGATATTAATGATGTTTTGCCGTGCGGGGCCTATCCCGCTACCCTGCCTAAAGATTAGGCAATGTGGTGATGACATCGGAAATAGACACTCGATTGGCAGGGAAAGGGGGTAAAATCCACAGGTTTTCCACATCAATTGTGGAGATTTTTGTAAAAATATAAATTACAAAAAGAATTCTTTATAGTACGCATGCGGCTCAGCACTGCTTCTAGCATCTGCTCAAAGCATATCCTCTCCTTTTAGAAGCCTTGAATCCTCTCCGGAAAAACGGTATTTTTAGGCCGGAGGTGACCCTTTGGTCACTGGCGTCTGCCATGAAGACCTCTGAGAAGGTTTGGATAACGTATGCCAGCCAATTTGCCACCCCAATATTTTGACGCAGAAAAGAGGTTTCGAGAGGCCAAGACACCGGCGGAAAAGGCCGCTGCCCTCGAGGCCATG
>Ga0299915_10003674_pt1 | contig 11088 bp, 12 predicted proteins | sample RVTome_13_FD_200263 | JGI IMG/M metagenome (GOLD analysis project Ga0299915, IMG submission 200263) | Soil microbial communities from uranium-contaminated site in the Upper Colorado River Basin, Wyoming, United States - RVT92D227 (version 2) ... | reverse complement strand
AGTACAGATAACTTCATCAGAAGGAGTGTTTTATGACCAACGTTCATGAATTTGATCAACCTACCGCGTACCAGATCCGCCTGAAAGGCCTCCTCGATGCCTCCTGGGCGGATTGGTTCGATGGTTTCACTATCACCGTACAGGGTGATGAGACCTTATTGGTTGGAGCCGTGCCCGATCAATCCGCTCTGCACGGCATCCTGGCTAAGATCAATGACCTGGGCGTGTCGCTCATCTCGGTGACAAAACTAGCTCAGGTTGAGTATAAAGAAAGGAGTTCCCTATGAACGATCGTCAAAAAATCTGGTTATGGTTATCTGCAGTCGTTTCACTCGTTGTGGGTTTCATCCTCGTCATGAACGATAGCACTGCAGGATGGTTTCTCATCATCTTGGGTATCACGTACATTGGCATAACGACACGGCCTGGTCAATCCTGGGCTTCATCCAACCCCAGGTTCGTGTGTTGGGCGTTAATCGCAGTTACTTCGCTGCTCGTATTGCTCGCTGTAATTGTTGGCATAGTTTTGCTGTTGAAATAAGTTTTTATTTTTAAAAGGAGTGTTAGATATGGACATCAGTAAAATTCTAAAGAAAGCCTGGCACATGATCTGGAGTTACCGGGCATTATGGCTGTTCGGCGCAATCCTGGCGCTGGTTGGTGCCAACGCAATTTATCCCCCCGCCTGGTTCGACTGGCAGAACACTGACCAGTGGACCAGGATCAAGCTCTCTGAGGAGACCACGCTCCAGGTGCCCGGAGCCGAAATAACCATCGACTTCAACGAGTATGGGGGATTCCACATCATTAATGAAAATGGCATCACCTGGCGTGAGTTTAACGATCTGGTCGGTCTGCTGGACCGTGAAGCTGCGATCGATCTCTGGCCAATCCTGATCGAGCTCGCCGTGATCCTGGGTATCTTGCTCCTATTTGGATTGTTCGCCCGCTATATCACCGAGACCGCAGTGATACGCATGGTGAGCGAGACCGAGGAGACCGGCAAGCGTCTGAGTGTGTGGGAAGGCATGCGGAGAGGCTTTTCGTTCCGTGCTGGTAGGCTTTTCCTGCTCGACCTCATGGTTGGCCTGTTGTTTGCAGTGATATCGATTGCAGTATTTGGGCTGACGATTCTACCTCTCCTGTTGGTAATCGGCAGCCAGAAAGCTATCCCCATCACCATTGGGGTGGTCACATTTGTTGGAATGCTCATCCTGGCCTTTTTCCTGTGGCTCGCTGCTATTGCGGTGCTGTCACTGGTTCTCCAGATCATCCGGCGCGCCTGTGTTTTGGAAAAGCAAAGCCTGCTGGCCTCCATCCGCCAGGGGGTCAGGCAGACCAATCATCATCTTAAAGATGTTACCCCTCTCTGGCTGGTCTGGATGGGTCTCCGGTTGATCTGGGTGTTTCTCATCGTGCCGGTCATGCTCCTGTTTATCCCGTTCCTCCTGCTGACCATTCCACTCGGCATGCTCCTAGGTGGAATGCCGGCCGCTTTTACCGCAGCTATCGCTTACCAGTTTATGGATGGTGCTACCCCGTGGATCATGGGTGCATTGGTGGGGCTCCCAATCTTCATCGTGGTGATGATTTCACCCATCCTGTTCGTCAGCGGGCTGGTGGAGATCTATAAGTCCTGCATCTGGACCCTAGCCTATCGCGAACTGAAAGTTATGGAGCTCCCAGTCCAGGTACCCATCACCCAGTCTCAGATATCGCCAACGCCTGGATAAGGATCTGACAGACGGTTCTATCTGGGCATCAAATTCCACTCGTTTCCCGCGATAACGTGGAGATTGACATTCAGATGGTGCAAGGAGAAAAATCATGAACAAGCAACCTCAACGCCTTTTTTCTGTCCTGGCCTTGTGTATCCTCGCCAGTGCCATAACCTTCACCGGGTGCAAGGTTTCGCAGGTAACAATCCCGACCGCCATACCTACCCTAACTCCAACCCTGGTGCCTACACCGACCGAGAGCAAAATCGAATACTTGCAGGTCTTCGAGGTAGTCTGGAGCACGATCAATGAGAATTATTTCGATCCTGATTTCGGAGGCCTGGATTGGGATGCTGTCCACGAAAAATATGAACCGCTTATCATCACAGCTAAGGATGAAGACACGCTCTACCAGCTTCTCAACCAGATGCTATGGGAGTTGAATGTCTCCCACATCGGGGTGGGACCCGTCGATGTGTGGCCATCTGTTGAGCCGGTTGCCTGGGAAAACGGGGAAATCGGCATCGACGTGCGTCTGCTGGATGACCAGGCGGTGATTACACGAGTGGAAGCTGAATCAACGGCTGAACAGGCTGGATTGCAACCAGGATTTATCATCCAAAGTATCAATGCAACCCCTGTTGAGCAGATCCTCGCCGTTACGCAAGAACACCTTGCACCACCCAATAACGTGCAGGGACGCATCGATATTTTGACCCGCAGTCTGCTCAGCTTGATCTATGGTGATCCAGGTACCTGCGTGACACTTGCGTATTTAGATGGGGAAGATGAACTGCACAAAGGTTGTATCGAGCGCATGCAACGTCCAAGGGAAGGGGATATGGGAGATGTGCTACCACTTGCATACCTTGAATTTGAAAGCAGTCGCTTGAATACCGGCATCGGTTATATCCGCTTCAATACCTTCCACGAAGATTTGATTCCTGATATGGTTGAGGCGGTTAACAAGCTACAGGATGCACCCGGCATCATCATCGATTTGCGCGGTAATCCTGGAGGCGATCCCAGTACTGCTGAACAGTTAGCTGCCCAATTCCTGGACGGAGAAACCTCCTTAGGTAGCTTTACAACCAAGACCGGTATCATCCCGCGGCCCTTTACTGGTATAAATGTTTATCCCGGTCCACTCGTCATCTTAATCGACGCGCTAAGCTTCTCAGGCAGTGAATATTTCTCCTCAGCAATGCAGGCACTTGATCGTGCGGCAATCATCGGCGAACGCAGCCCTGGCGGTTTATCCGCCATGACCGTGACTACCTTGCCCAATGGTGCCATTCTTGGATATCCCGTTGCTCAGCTCATCTCTCCAGATGGCAAGGTGCTAGAGGGTAACGGGGTCATTCCAGATATCTCCGTAACCCTGGAGCGTGATCAGCTATTAGATGGCATCGATGCCCAACTGCAAGCTGCGGTCAGTTACATTGAGAAGAATAACCTGGAAACATCGTCTCCACAAAGAACGCCGATTTCGATCGCTCTATCCCCTGGTTTACCTCCTGTTTTGGATGGAACGATATCCCCGGGAGAATGGGATGATGCTATGCGGGAACAATTTCCCGATGGCAGCGATTTGCTCTTGATGCGCCATGGTGAGTACCTCTATCTGGGCATACGGGCTAAAAATCCCGGCATGATCGCTGGAAATGTCTTCGTCCAACGAGGCCATCAAATAGCCATCCTACATACCTCGGCTGCATTAGGCACCGCCATTTACCAGGAAGGCTCGGACACCTGGCAGCAAAGCCAGGATTTCTCCTGGAGTTGCCGTAATACCGGCAACAGTGAGGTTGCCCTGGCAGAACGGACCGTCTTCCTACAAACCGAAGGCTGGGTAGCATCCAATTCTAGAATGGGCATACCGAACGAGCTGGAATACCAAATTAAAATTGATGGAAATACTCTATACTTAACGGTGATTTTTCTAAGGGCAGACGATCCGAGTGTAAAAATACCCTGGCCACCTGAGCTGAAAGACGATTGCATTAGCCCAACCGAGGGAGAGTTGCCCTCAAATATGGAGTTTTCACCTGAGCAGTGGGGGATGCTCGAATTCCCTGATGCTGGAGGCTGAATATTACCGAAAATTTAACCAGGAAGTCCGCCAGGGTGGGATTGCTCCTGAAAACCTGGAGGAGTACTTCAGCTACGGATTGTTTGTCGGGTAGAAGTAACGAAGCGGTGAATGTTCCTACAGCAGATGTAAAGACCGTTGACATTGGAGTCTCAACTCGCATCAGTGAATGTCGTGTAAATGTCGTCCATGCGACGTTGTATTCCTGAGGTCGGTTCTTATAATGATGTCAAAATTCGAAAGGAGTGAACCATGAACCAACCTGATCTCGGACTCAAAGTCGTAGAACTACGCCAGCATAAAGGATTGACGCAGGAGCAGCTGGCAGAGCTATGTGAAGTCAGCGCCCGCACTATTCAGCGTATCGAAAGCGGAGAAGTGGACCCGCGTGCTTATACTCTCCAATGCCTTGGCAAAGCCCTCGAATATGATTTTGGTATAGAAGGTACCAGCAATGAGAATCTCTGGCTTACAATCCTGCACCTCAGCAGCATGTTCGTTATTGTTGTCATCCCCTTGCTGTTGTGGTCGTGGAAGAAAAATCAATCCAGCAAGATTGACCAGCAAGGGCGTATGGTGCTTAACTTCCAGGTCACCATGATCCTCATCCTCATCTCTGCTATGTTCCTGCTCATGATCTTCCCAATTACACTTGCTATCATAGAAGAATCAACGGGTACAAGTATCATTGAGGGGAATCCTGTCATCATGGCAATGCTCCTCTGCATCCCCCTGCCACTTATCCTCATCGGCATCTTCTGCACCTACCAGGGTGTGGTCAATGCGATGCGCGCCTTGTCCGATAAACCGGTCCACTATGCACTCAGTATCCCATTTGTTAAATAAATCCTGTGGCAGCCGAGGAATTTTTTCTCGGCTGCCTTCAATAAAATATGAAATCAGAGAGGAGCATCAGTAAGGCATAAATTATGTCCAATCGGCAGCGGCTGGCACGCGAAAGGCTTGAAATATACCTGGTTCATCTTCTCATGGCATACCGACCGCTGATATTCATCGTTGGGGTGCTCTTGTTAGTGTATAGCATCGCTAACCTGTTTATCAACCCCCTGGTTGGCTTTGCCAGTCTCCTTCCTGCCTTGTACCTGCTCCTGATAAGCAATTCCTACCCCGTCACCCTCTACACTGCCCGCCTGGGTGCCTGGATTGGCACACTGTGGAGGCATCAAGAGTGATCCCAATTCCTCTCTCTAGGGAATTGACAAGGATGCATTGTTACGGCTTATCGCCTCGGGAAAAATCAGGGGAGCACTTTTATAATCCAATTCCCTATATAATGCTATGATTAGCAATAACATGCCCCAACAACCCTGTTTTACCACTCCAATCGAGGCAATTGCCTTCATCAATGCGTGTCTCCAGCAGAATGACTCCGCAAAGCTATATGCCGCCTTCTCACAGGAAACCAGCGATTTCTGGAAAGACACCCTCGTTGAGCATTTGCGTGGGATCCAGGATACTGAGACTTTAGAGAGTGTATTCCTCGAAGATGGGAAGATCAGCTCCTTCCCGGAAGATGAGACTGTCTTGCACCTGGGAGGCCACAGTCTGCGTACACATCATCTGCATATCAGGTTGGTAAAGAAAGCGGACGGGTGGGTTCTGGAATCCATCCTCATATGCCGTTAGCCCCACAAGAGCATCGATGATCACTCCTTTTCCTACCATCGCTTCCACACTGTCACCCGAGGCACTGATCAAAGATGTCCTGCCAGGTTTTGGTGTAGGTCCAGTTTCCGAATGCAAATTCTTCTCAGGCGGCTTCAACCATACCTACCGGGTTAAAACCGTTGAGGGCAGTACCTACTACTTGCGCACATTCCGCATCCGCTGGCGTACGCTGGCCGATATCCAATATGAGCTGGATGTGCTCAATCATCTCAAAAGCAAGGGCTTTCCATCCACCAGGCCAGTTCCCTATAAAGATGGGCATCCTTTTTGCACCGTACCTGCCCCAGAGGGGAGCCGCATCCTGGCACTCTTCACCGAGGCACCCGGACCGGAGATTTCCTACACCCAAGACCTCGCAGAAACCGCACGGAAATATGGACAGGCTGTCGCCAACATGCACAACGCCCTCGATGATTTCGCCAGCCCACACCCACGCTTTCGCCTGGATCTCGCTCACTTTATCGATCAACCTCTCTTCAACATTCAGCCGTTTCTCTCCCACCGCCCGGATGATTGGAATTTCCTCCAGCACTATGCCGAAACACTTCGCCAGCGTATTCTGGCGATGCCCGCTGAAATGCTCGAGCAAGGCACCTGTCATGGTGACCTGCAAGGTTACCACGCCAATGTCGCCCCAGATGGCACGTTGTCCTTCTTTGACTTCGATTGCGGTGGTTTTGGTTATCGCTCTTACGACCTGGCTGTTTTCCTTTGGTGCTGCCGCCTGGAAGATGCAGTTGCCACGCGCTGGCCACCATTCCTGGAAAGTTACCGGGAAACTCGTTCTATCCATCAGCGGGATGTACAGGCAGTCCCCCTTTTCGTCTGTGCCCGCTATCTCTGGCATATGGGCGTGCATACCCAGAACTCCTCAGATTGGGGAGTTGATTTTCTCAATGATAGCTATTTTAATAGTCACTTTGAGGATTTAAGGCAGGCGGAAATAGATTATCTATAAAGTGTGAGTACTCACTAAGATTTAGAATCGCCAATCCTTATCTTTAGGATACAATATCTCATCCATGGTAAGTTAATCCAATCTAAATCCAGACAATGCCAGCAAAAATCGGAGATAATCTTATGAAGGATCAAGCGTATCGGGTATATGGTTATCGTTGGGTAGTGCTGGGTGTGTTCATGTTCGTCAACCTCACCATGCAGATGCTGTGGATCACTTTTGCCCCCATAACGGGTCCAGCGGCTGAATTCTACGGAGTGACCGATTTACAGATTGGTTACCTGGCAATGTCCTTCATGGTGACCTATCTTTTCCTTTCCTTCCCTGCCTCGTGGGTGATAGATACCTACGGCTTTCGCAAGGCGGTCAGCATCGGAGCTGTGCTGATGGGCGTGTTCGCCATCCTGCGCGGGTTAGCCGGAGCCAATTATACGCTCGTGCTGATTGGCAGCATCGGGATCGCCATTGGCCAGCCATTCCTGATGAATGCCTGGACCAAAGTACCTGCTAACTGGTTCTCTATCGATGAACGTGCCACAGCTGTCGGTTTGGTCACTCTGGCCAACCTGCTCGGCACTGCCCTCGGCATGCTGCTGACACCCATCTTCACCGAGCGGTTGCCTATCCCAACCGTCCAATTGATCTATGGAGGGGTGGCAAGCCTGGCTACAGTATTGTTCATCATACTCTCCCGTGAGCACCCCGCCACTCCACCCTGCCCGCCTGGGATGGAAGTCCGCTCCCTGATGCTCGACGGCCTCAAGCAAATCGTAAAATCCGTGCCATTCTGGCTATTTGTGATTGTATATTTCGTTGGACTGGGGCTTTTTAACGGCATCAGCACCTGGGTAGAGAATATCATCCGCCCACGTGGTTTTTCCCCTGTCGACGCTGGTACCCTGGGAGCCTCGATGATCGTTGGAGGCATCTTGGGTGCAGTGATTATCCCGCTCCTATCGGATAAACAACACAAACGCCAGCGTTTCATGCTGCTGGGAGTGCTGCTGGCAATCCCAGGCTTGTTGGGAGTGACTTTTGCCACTTCACTCTGGCTGATCCTCTTATCGGCTTTTTGGATGGGGTTCTTCCTGATCAGCGTTGCCCCGGTTGGGATGCAGTATATCGCCGAGGTCACCTACCCAGCTCCCGAGGGCACCTCGAATGGTTTGATCCAGTTTGCCGGTCAGTTATCCGTGATCTACGTTTACATCATGGAGGCGATGAAAAGCCCCAATGGTGCGTTCACCTCATCATTGGTTCTATCGGTCGGGTTGCTGGTGGTGCTGGTTGGTGTAATCACCCAGATGAAGGATCCGCCACCCCGGATTATTTAGAGAGGTGCACGCTTCCCAACTCAATTTCGGTTTACATTATTATTCTTCATATCAAATCTATTACCCGTTCCACCTCCGGTTTTAACCGCGCCTCCAGCTCTTTCCGCGATACTTTTACGGAGAAAAGAACCCCTCCAGCCAGATGCAGGATCGCGGAAATGATGAAAACGTACATGAAAGTGGACAACTAAGCTATATGTCCGCATGCTCCATTCATACTATAATTTCAATATCACTCCAGAGATACTCTTCATGAACATGGTATATATGCTGCTGGACTGAGTGGCTATGCTCCACACAAAAACACTTTATCCGCTTCCTAAACCTGGTACCCTGTCCAGGATAAACCAAATCAAAAACGGAGGATCCACATGCCCACTGACTCTGCTTCTCAAGCTTTGGCAATTTTGCGCAACCCGAGCACCTTTCAATGGTATGTCATTACGTTGTTTGCCCTCTGTGTCTATGTTTATGCCGTTGAAATTGAACGGCGTAACTGGAGCCTGATCTTTTCTGGTTTAGCGTTTTGGGGGATGGATTGGTTCAACGAAATCTGGAATGGTCTGGTTTTTCACTTTACCAATTATGCCCCCGTCTGGGGCGCTCCCGGTCAAACAGCCTATCTCATATTGATCGGCTTGAACATAGAGATTTGCTTCATGTTCGCCATCGCCGGGGTTACCTTCTCCAAGATGTTGCCACCTGATAAAAAACTCAAGGTATTGGGAGTGCCCAATCGCCTCATCTTTGCCATTCTTGGCTCGATTTTCTGTGTAATTGTCGAATTGCTTTTGAATGCGGCTGGTGCCCTCGCCTGGGACTATTCTTGGTGGAATGTAGGCGCCCCCTGGCTAATCTTCCTGATCGGCTATCTACCCTTCTTCCTGGTTTCGTTCTGGGTGTTCGATATGCCAACTGTCCGCCAGAAAGCCATCACTGTGGGTATCATACTGGGTTTTGACCTCGTCTGCCTGGTCTTATTTGCAGGCATATTACATTGGATATAGGAGTAGTTTACCAATTGGGCTCGGGTGTTGCAATCAGCAACAGCGATTGCAATATCCACCCCTGTCTTTCATCCTCGACCACCAGCACCTGGATCCACGAGAAGCCATTCACCTCCTGTGAGTCGCCTATTAGCTGTACCAGGGTCCCTTGGACGATTCCCGGGTAAAGGATAGGTGCATCGAAACCAGGTTCCGCGCGTATCAATGCTCCTTCCTCGGGAGCAATCCGCGCATAGACAGGCACCGGGGTTGGAGTAAAAGTCTGGGTTGGTGTGGGGGAGAGCGTCGGGGTAAGTGTGATCGTAGGTGTGAGGGTTGGTGGGATGGGTGTAAGGGTGTGGGTTGGAGTCGGTGGTATGGGAGTTAAGGTAGGTGTGGGAGTGGGAGTATAGGTCGCCACTGCCAACGGGCTACCAAACCATCCCAGGGTCGCACTGAAGGCACCCACACCAACTACCAGCGCTACTCCAATCAAGGTGACTGCCGCTCCCAGGGTATAACCAAATATGCTCATCGGTCGAAAACCAAGGATTGCCAGGATAATTGCTCCGAGCACTACCCCCCAGGCAAGATGAATCGCAAATACTACCAGGCCATCTGGGAATAAATGGGGGGTTCCAATACCCAAACCAAATCCTGCTACCACAACGGGTAAAAAGAGTGTATATGCAAGTGCCACACTCGGTGCTGATGGACTACGCTCGTGGTGTGCCATGGTTGCCGCGGTGAACATTGCTCCCACCGACAGCACAATGAAGTTGATGGCGGATAGCTCAGCACTATTATATGCCTGCGTCAGAGAGGCAGGCATCCACACCCGCCCCAATAGTCCTGCTGCAACTCCCACGATAAAAACCAACAAGCAGCCAACTAGCAGACCCGCCATGCTGCGGGCAAAGAATTTATAAGATCCAATCGCCGTCCCCAGTGAAAGGCCTACCACGGGTGCCATCAGGGGGGCAAACACAGCCCCTAAAACCAGCACGACCGGCGAATCCAGTAACAACCCGATACAGAAGATGATTGCTGATAAGGCAGAAAACAGGAAGAAATCAAAAGTGGGTGATGTCCGCCGCCTGAGTTGGTCCAGCACGATGGCACGCTCATCCGCCTCCAGTGGTGCTAACAGGCGGCGTGCCCGCCTGCGTCGCGCAGGCGGCATCAGGTCCGGGTCATCAGGGATATGTTCTGTCTTGGGTAGGCTCATTTTCGTAAGGTAGCTACAATCCTGAGTGGTTTTTCAAGCATTACCAGTGCCTCATTGATATTTGCTACAACCAGGTCCGCCGTGAGCAAGGTTTTTACGGCTGTCCCTTCAGCGGAGAGTATGCAGATCCCCAGTGCGGCAGCCTGGAGCATTCCGGCATCGTTGGCACCTTGACCAATCGCCACAACCGTCTCTGCTCCTAATTTTTTAACATAGTCTGCTTTCTGTTCATCTTCCTTGCCTGGCTGAAGGCGTACAACCTTCAGGTTCAGTTGTTGGTCGATGGTATCTTGCTTTCCATAGGTATCTGCCGTCAGCAGGTGCAGGGTCAGGCGGTCACGTAGCGCAGATAATCTTTGTTTCACTCCCTCCAACAGCTGTCCATCCACTGCCAATGTTCCGTTTACATCACAAACCAGATGCTGTAGCTGGACCAAACTTCGCCCCGGGATGTTCAGCTCGATCATGAACTTATTATACCCCATGGGATTTTTGCGAATTATCAACCCATCCACCTCAATTATTCTGCCTTGTAGTACAATACGCCGCGACTCACTTACGGAGAAATATTTTTGAGATTTTTAATTCGTTACACAATCTATGCCATCGTACTTGGCTGTCTGGGTTTGCTTTCTGCTGCCTGTGGATTATTTTCTCCCACCCATCAATCCACCCTGACCCCCTCCCCCAGTCAGACTGCCACAATCACCCTCAGTCCAACCCTGACAACCACACCGACACCATTACCCCTTACTGCAGTGCTCCTTGCGCCCGCCGGATCAGACCAGACGTTTGCGAGCTACCTTCAGACAGCTTTGAATCCTATCATCACTACCCATGGCTTGCGTTGGCAGGTCAGGCAGCTGTTATCGCCAGAAGACCTTGTTCCTGAGCTGCGCCTGGTGGTAGCTCTCCCACCCGATCCAGGATTGGCAGGGTTGGCTGCCTCCGCTCCGCATACGCAGTTCCTGGCATTAGGTTTCCCCGGATTGGAAGCTTCCCCGAACCTGGCTGTGATGGGTGCTGCTGGAGACCGCCCAGACCAGCAGGGTTTCATCGCCGGTGTGATTGCTGCCATGATCG
>Ga0299915_10003672_pt1 | contig 11090 bp, 7 predicted proteins | sample RVTome_13_FD_200263 | JGI IMG/M metagenome (GOLD analysis project Ga0299915, IMG submission 200263) | Soil microbial communities from uranium-contaminated site in the Upper Colorado River Basin, Wyoming, United States - RVT92D227 (version 2) ... | reverse complement strand
ACATCCTACCTTTTCTGAGGCATAATGGGCTTCCCAGAATGCCACATAAACGTTATAACCGAAAGGGAGAAATACTCTGTGTTGTGGTCTAAACCCTGCCATATAGAGACTATGGCACCATGCCTCAATTCTCCATTGCCAGCTTTCATAGGTTTCAGGTACATAAACCGGTTTCCCAGTGGTTCCACTGGTCTGTCTGAATGTTGTCACGTCCTTTATATCTACACCGAGTATCCCTCCGTAGGGATAAGGTTCCTTCTCCTGATATCTTCTCAATTCTTCTTTATCGGTGAGCGGAATCCTTCTGATATCCTCAAAAGTGGCTATACTCTCAACCTCTATATCTTTCAGTTTCTCCTGATACATCATCGAATGTGTTTTGGCATAAGAGAGGATACTTTTGAAGTATGAAAGTTCGATCTTCTCCAATTCTTCTCTTGAAAGTGTCTCAGTATAAGGATTCCAATATTCAATAAAGTTCACCGATAAAGTTGAATACGCTCCGGTGATGGTCTCTGTCTGAAGAGACGTCGAGGAGCTTGACCCCTTTGTTCTTCTTCACCTCTTCTGCGATCGAGGCAATTTTATTCTGATCCCTACCCTCGCTAATATTTGGAACACATTCAAGGAGTTTCATGGTCATTGGTCACTAGTCACTAAGTCAATGATTCAACAAATGACTCAATGACCTAATTACTTAATGACCAAATTAGATTATTTTTTTGAGTGCTTTGATGAATTTCTGGTTATCCTCTATTCTTCCAATTGTTACTCTTGCAAAGGTGGGATAGCCCCATATCTTTCCTGGACGAATAATAATCCCTTCTTTGAGAAGGGCTTGAAAGACCTCTTCTGAATCTTTCTCAAAATCAATGAAGATGAAGTTGGCCTGGCTGGGTACGTAGGAGAATCCCATCTTATCCAATTCCTTATAGAGATACCGCTTCCCTTCGTAAACTAATTGAATCGATCTTACTGCATGATCCGTGTCATTCATTGCAGCAACGGCAGCAACTTGAGCCAATCGATGAACGGGAAAGGGATCTCTTACCTGATAAAGGCAATCCACTAAATCTTCCCTTCCTAAGGCATAACCAATTCTTAAGCCTGCCAATCCATAAACTTTTGAGAAGGTTCGGAGGAGGATGACCTGTCTCCTTTCCTTAATATAGTCCAAACCATTTGGATAGAATGGATCTTCGACAAAGTCTCCATAGGCTTCATCTAAGACGACGATGACCCGCTTGGGAAGTTTGGAGAGAAAATGATTGAACGATTCTTGGGAGACAATTGTCCCGGTAGGATTATTTGGGTTGCAGATAAAGACCAACTTCGTTTTTCGGTTGATCTTTTTTAACATGGCTGGGAGATCATGTGTAAAATCTCTTAACCTTACCTTGATCGGCCTTCCTCCCATGATCTGGGTTACATTGGTATAGACGGGGAAAGTGGGGTCTGCCATCACCACTTCATCCCCTTCATCCACAAAGGCGTTGGCAATCATGAGGATCAGGTTATCCGCGCCATTGGAGACGACCACCATCCTTTCAGGAAGTGAAAATCTCCGGGCGAGGGCCTGTCTTAAAACCGTACAGGGTCCCTCTGGGTAGAGGTAGATGTTTCGAAGTTCCTTTCGGATGGCTGCGACTGCCTCTGGAGAAGGGCCGAGCAAATTCTCGTTCGAAGCCAGTTTAATCCATTTCTTGGCCCCAAACTCCTTTTGAACCTCCTCAATCGACTTTCCAGGAACGTAAGAGGTTATTTTTAAAATTCCTTTTCTCGCGAGTTTTCCGATCTTCAATTTTTCTTCTCTCCCCTATAAATTTTCACATCTATGGCTATTCAGCGATTTCACTCAATTTTAATAGATCACAGGATTATGTCAAGGATTTCTATTACAAACGCATGAAATAATTTGACGTGTAGCGCAAGGCTTCAGCCGTTCGGCTGAGCTCACGACGAGGACTTGCATTAAGCAACCCTAAAGGATTGCGTTACAAAATACATGACGCGGGTTTGTATTATCAGAAGTCGTTGAAAAACCCCTAAAATCAAGTCATAAATGGCTTCTCTTTTGAGGCTATGGTTTCATCGACAACCTTTAAAATCTGGTCAAACTGGAATGGTTTGGGAATGACAAAATCGATCCCGTTCTCCTTTATCTTCGCTTGATCCACCTCCGCCTCCCACCCTGTGATCATTCCCACAGGTGTGTGAGGACTCATCTTCTTGATGGCCCTGCCCACTTCCCAACCTGACATACAAGGCATTCCCAAATCAGTTAGAACGATATCAAATTCTCCCTCTTTAAATAACCGAATGCCATCTTCTCCATTTTCCGCTACAGTGACCCGATGTTTGCCCTGCGAGAGGATTTGGGAGAGCACCCCTCTCACCGTCTCCTCATCATCGATCACCAAGATCCGAGCCTCTCTCCCCTTTTTAATGATGGAGGATATAGCCCCCTCTTCTTTTCCTTCTAACCCTATGGGCAAAATGATCGTGAAGGTCGTTCCATGTCCAATTTTGCTTTCAACCTCAATCTCTCCTCCAAACCTCTTGATGATGCCATAAGACATACTCAACCCAAGGCCGGTATTGGAGAAAGGCTTCGTCGTAAAAAAGGGCTCAAAAACCTTCTTTCTCACCTCTTCGGTCATGCCAATGCCCGTATCAGAAATCCGAATATAGACATTCTCTTCCTTCTGAAAGGTACGAATTTCAATCTTTCCTCCTTCTGGCATTGCCTCAATAGCGTTGAAGATCATATTGGTGATAACTTCTCTTAATTCAGAGGCATTCCCAACCACAGGAGGGACTTCTTCAAAATTTGAAACCATTTCAATGAAGATTCCTCTCCCCTGGACATCATCCTTCCATTTCGGTTTGGTAATCTCAACCGAATCTTGAATGATAGTGTTGACATCGATTTTAAAAAGTTCCTTATGAACCCTTTTTCTTGTGAAGTCTTGGAGCCGCCTCACAGTCTGTGCACTATCCCGTGCCACTTTCTCAATGACCTTTAGACTTCCTTTTAACCCCTCATCTTTGGCTGTGTAAAGGAGTAATTGCGTATTTCCCAAGATGGCCGCCAGGGCATTATTAAAATCGTGGGCCACACCGCTGGCCATCTCACCCAGAGCCCTCAGTTTTTCATTCTGGAGCAACTGTTCTTCCATTCTTTTCTTTTCGGTGATGTCCTTAAGGAAGGCAATGGTGTTCACATTCCCTTGAGAATCTTTCACAATAGTAGAACTAATCTCCACATTCCTGATCTCTCTATCTTTCTGAACGACATTAAATTCATATCGAGGAGGCACTTCTTCCCCCTTCTGCCTACGGACATATCGATCGATCACCAATTGCTTGCTCTCATCATCCAAATAATTTCTAAAATCCATCCCGATTAATTCCTCTCTTGTATATCCCATAATCTCTGCCAGTCTCTTATTGACATATTTAATTTGGTAATTCTCCCCCACCACTAAAACCCCATCAAGGGCGCCCTCAACCACCGTCCTGTATTTTTCTTCGGATGTCTTAATCTCCTCATAAAGGCGGATGTTTTCGATGAGGCTGGCTATTTGCCCTGCAGCGATGTTGAGTAAGCGGAGGTCATCTTCTGAGAAGGCATTTAATTTTCTGCTCTGTGCATCGATCACTCCAATAATCTTTTCTCCTACCTTTAGAGGTGCGCACATTTCAGAACGTATATTCTCATCGCCACAGATATACCTGGTCTCTTCCCTCACATCGTCCACTAAGAGAGGGTCACCCTTTTCAGCCACCCATCCAGTAATACCTTTACCTACGCCGAGCCCAAGTTTTCCAATATTCTTCATTGAAAGCTCTTTATAGGAAGCAGGATGAGGAAATAATCTTTTTGTATTCTCGTCTATCAGTAGGATACCCAAGGCCTCAAACTTAAAGAAGCTATTTAGGCTATTGATAATCTCCCTCAGCATCAGATCCAAGTTCAAGGATGAGGTGGAGATCTTCGTAATCTCATAAAGAATGGTTAATTCATCCAGCCCCTTTTTTGTCTCCTCAAAGAGTCTGGCATTCTCAATAGCGATACCGATTTGATTTCCAATGCTCTCCAATAAATTGACCTCTCTTTGATTAAGGGTATGGACGGAACGGCTCAAAAGAGTAATAGCACCTATCGCTTTCCCTTTTGCCAGGAGAGGAATGCCAACCAATGACTGAATCTCTCCTTTTCTTAAAAATGGAATGACCTGAGGGGTTGGATATTCATCAATTGAGAGTATAATGGGCTGTTTCAATTTAACAGCTTTCCCGCAAACTCCTTCACCAAATTTAACATTCTTTATATTTTCAGCCAAAATGGGTGGTTGCCCCTCACTACATTTTAATTCTAATTTCTCCCCGTCTTCGTTCAGGAGGTGAATAGATCCCATTTCGAAACCTGTAAGACCTAATGTCATCTCTAATGCAATAGGTAAAACCTTTTCCAGATCTAATGTTTGGTTGATTAAAAGGCCCAGTTCATAAAGGACCTGAAGTCCCTCTGTCCTTCGAACCAGTTCATCTTCCATCATTTTACGGTCAGAGATATCTTTGATGGTTCCTTCATAACTGATGATTTTACCCGAATCGTCTCTTCTGGCATTGGCTGTAATTAAGACATCGATTGGGGTCCCATCTTTTTTCTTTAGTTTGACCTCAAAATCTTTAACAAACCACTCTTTTCTAATTTCATTCCGAAATCTCTTTCGGTCCTCGGGGTTAAGAAAAGTATCTCTTACATAAACTTGCATCATTTCTTCCTTGCTTCCATAACCAAATAAATCCACTCCCGCTTGATTGACATCGAGGACCTCTCCATCGATGGAAGTAATATAAACCATGTCTTTCGAGTCTTCGAAAATCGTCCGATATTTTGCTTCAGCCTCTTTTAATGCTTCATGAGATTGTTTGAGATCCCGGATCATTTGATTGAAGGATTCTGTAAGAAGCCCCAATTCATCCCTCGTGGTGGTCGCAATATGGACATCCAAATTTCCTTTGGATACCTTGGCCATCTCACCAGATAATTGCTTTATGGGGTGGATCAATCTCCTTGTTAAAAAAAGACTGAGGATGACTGCTACTGCCAAGGCAATTAAAATATATTTCAATGCAGTGTTGGCAACCTTCCAGACAGGTTCGTATGCCTCTTCTATAGGAACCTGAACAAAGACCGTCCAACCTAAATTCTTGATTCGTTTATGCACATTCAAAAACCTCTCACCTGAAGGCCAACCCCACTCGAATACTGACTCTTTTTGAATGTGACAACGGGTTCCGCAGAGATAACTCACGTTTTCCTTCATCCAAACCAGTCTCGTGTCATGATGGGCGATCAGATTTCCTTCTCGATCGACAACGTAGGCAAATCCCTTCTCTCCTATTCTGGTCCTGGCGATGTTATCCCACAAACATTGAAGATGAATTTGTGCAGTCAATACGCCGATAGTTTTTCCTTTATGTTCTTCAATGGGGATAGCGATCATCATTGAAGGTTCCTCACCTATAGTTACACGGACATCTCCATAATAAACCTGACTCTTAGATGTCACTCGAAACATTTCACTCTTCGATTGGTCTTTCAGATCAGATGGACCTACCACTTTATATTTTGAAACCTTCACGGTCTCCCGTCCTTTATCATTCAATAAAGTCAACTCCGAAAGATAATCATTTTGATAAAGGAGCTTTTCCAAATACTCTTTTGTATGGAATAAGCTAACCTCTCTTAAATTCTGGTGTTTTGCAATAAAAAGGAGGGTACTGGTGACCTTTTCAAGAAAAGCCTGCATTGTTTCCACAACCAAACTGGCTTTCGTTTCTTCAATCTCTATAACCGATTTCTTCAAATCTTTTTGATAGATTTGAATGATACTGAAACCTGCAATGGCCAGTGGGATTGTAGCTAAGAGAATGGAGAAAATCATCCATTTCAATCTCAGGCTTTTTTTAATTCTACCCAGCATTACTCTCTCCTCTCCGAATTTCACATACCGCTAAACCCACATTACCCTTTTTAAATGTAGGAGAGCCCTTCTGTGGGCTCCCGAATTGGGCGGCCACAGAGGACCGCCCCTACTCAATCACCCGGTGGGCTAAACTTAAAAAATGAGGATTTAAATTAATACCTAATTGTCTGGCTGTCTTTAAATTTACAGTTAACCGGTGGCTTAATGGCATCTGAGAGGGAATGTCCATGGGTTTCATTCCCTTAAGAATCTTTACTGCCATGGGTGCGGCCTGTCTCCCGATTTCTCTAAAATCGCAATGAAGAGCCATTAAAGCCCCTAACTCAACCGCATCATCGTTTACCACAATAATGGGGACTTTTAATCTGAAAGAAACTTCGATAATTTTGATTAGATTCTTTTTTGTGGCCAGAATCGGATCTGTTGGGATATAAATCACATCAACTCCATTAGCCAGGGTTTCAGTTACCGAAGGCAATCGATCTAAATGATCAGAATGTAAGGAACTGGGATAAGGTGTCATCCCAAATTTCTTTGCAGCCTGCTTTGCCTCTTCTGCAATCACGATAGCCTGAGGTGTCGAGACACAAAAGAGTATTCCCAATCGTTTCACCTTCGGTATTGCCTTTTGAATCATTTCCAATTGTTTCTCCGTCGGGATCTTCAGCGAAACTCCTGTAATATTTTTCCCCGAAGATACCCAGGATTCGATAATTCCAGTGTTTTTTGGCTCTCCGACAATTGAATAGACGATGGGAATCTCTTTTGTGGCTTCAAGGGCAACCAGAGAAGGGATAGTGCCCAGGGCACAGATGAGGTCAACTTTTTTCTCAACAAATCCTTTTGCAATCTCTTTCGCCTTTTCTCTGTCTCCTTCTGCAATCTTAATATCGAACTGAACATTCTTCCCCTCTTCATACCCTAATCCCTTCATACCCTCTATAAATCCCTCACGAGTCCAAGTAAAGGTTTTGGGAGATTCTGCCCATTGGAGGATACCAATCTGAATCTTTCCTTTTAAATCCTTCGCATCGGCGGTTATGGGGAATGTGGATAGGATGAAGAGGAGGAAGAAAATTCTTAACTGACTACGGATTAATAAATTCTTAAACTTCATTGGCTCACCTCTCCCTTTAAAAACCGATTCAATTCAGAATGGAGGACCCTCCAACCTTTTCCTGCTTTGATGGCCTTGATCCTTCCAAGACGAATATATTTAAGAAATGTTGGTTTGGAGATCTTCAAGTATTGAATTACCTCTTTGGTGGTAAATACCTCATCTTTTTCGAATAAGTACATTGAATTGCCTCCATTTTTTTTGATTTTACCATTATTTAAAGCAAAATATATGCCAATAGAAAAAATTGAAGAGTACCTTCCTATAACCCTTTGAGTTTTAAGCATTATCTAAATTTTCTTAATAAAATCCAAAGTTAAAATTTGCCCTAACAGAAATGAAAAATTGTCAAAAATAAAAAAATGTGAACAAATATTTTTCCAAAGTGTGGCGTCAAGGGGGATCGTTTAGGTTGGTTCAATTCTTGATTTTAGAAATGAGAAAATTGAAGGTGTGGCTTGTTTAATTGGGTAAGTTAGATAGATTTGTTTTGGGAGAGCATTTACATTTTAAATTTTCCAAAGTCTTCTGGCTTCATACTCTCAATGATGGATTTCAGCTCATCCTGTTCCTCCAAAAGATTGGAAGCAAAAAGCCCCAATTGCTTGGTCGCCTCAACCACTGATTCGGCGATAAAGATAGGGGCCTTCACCCTTACGGCTAAAGCGATGGCATCACTGGGGCGGCTATCGACAATGACCTCTTCTCCTTCAATGTTAAGATAAAGATTGGCGTAAAAGGTATTTCCCTTTATATCATTGATGACGACTCGAGTGAGGGATACCTGAAATGTATCTAAAATCTGCTTCATTAGATCATGGGTCATGGGCCGAAGCGTCACCACATCTTCGAGACCCCTTGAAATGGCTTCTGCCTCAAAGACTCCAATCCAGATTGGCAAGGCCTTCTGCCCGGTGAGATCCACCAAGACGACCACAGGGTTTGATGCCTTTGGATCCACCACAATACCCATCACTTTAACTTCCATTAATTCCTTTCCCATAAAAGCCCTCTAAAAAAATGATGGTCTGTTAAATCCCTTGATTTCGAGATTCATTTCTATTGTAACCTGTATGAAATGGATGTCAACCCTGGTTAAAAAATCGCAAGGAACAGGGCGCAAAGGACATGGCGGAATACCTTAGCTCTATGCGATTTAGATTTAGGTAGGCGATGGCGGTGGTTTTTGAAATCAAATAGAAGAGGATTATGAAATCTCAGTATCTGGTGAGATCAATTCTCGGCGTACTTTTCGACGCCTATCCTTTGGAAAGATGAGGGTGACAGTCGTCCCTTTCTTCAACCGGCTCTCCACTTGGATTTCTCCCCTGTGTTCCTCCATGACTCTTTTGGCAAATGTTAATCCCAATCCCATCCGATCGGGTCGGGTTGAAAAAAAAGGCTCGAAAATGCGGTCGAGATTCTTTTTTGCAATTCCCTCTCCTCTATCGGAGATTGAAATACCAATGCTTTCCTCACCCTGGAAGAGAGTCACCCTCACAGCCATTCTCTTTTTCTCTGTGGGTATCCTTGTAATACCCTCCATGCTGTTTCTCAAAATGTGACAAAGGGCCTTGATCACCAAACCCTTATCGATGAAAAGATGGCCATCCCCTTCTAAAGCCCTTGTTTCTAAATTGAAGGAGATCCCCTTCTCAGCTGCCTCACGAGAAAAGGTTCGGAGCGCTGTCTCAACCACCTTCTGAACTTTCTCCCTCTGGAAAGTGGGCCTTGAAATCAGAACATATTCCTCCACCCGTTGAATGAGGGTCTCCAGTCTCTGGGTTTCCTTAAAAATTCGGTCAAGATAAGAGCTACGGATGGATGTGGATGGAGGTGTCTTAAAAAGACGCTTCACATATCCTCCGATGGAGGTAATCGGATTTCGAATCTGATGGGCAATCTCCTCTACCATCATGCCGAGGCTTGCCCAACGCTCCATTTCCAATCTTTCCCTCTCCAGTTTCTTTAATCGCTGAATTTCTTGAAAGGAAAAGGTTAAAAAAACTTCTCCTTCTTCCTTGAAAGAGGAAGTGGAGATGTGGACGAAGATTTTTCTCCCATCCTTCTGTCTTAAAAGGGCTTCCCCTTCAAAGCCATTTTTGTAAAGGGTAAGGTAGACAATGTTGGGGAGGAAATAGGTGAGATCCTCTTCTAAGAAAAGGGTCCTAAGCCGCTGCCCCTCGATCTCATCTCTCGTATAACCAAAGAGACGTTCAGTGTATCGGTTGGTGAAGAGTATTTTTGAGTGGACATCGGTGAGAATAAAGGCCACTTGAATAAAATCGAGGAGTTGGTGTCTGCTTTTCAGAATCTCGACCATCGTTGACTCCGATTCAATTCCTTAAAGATTCCCTTCATCATGAAGGGGAAACATTTTAGACAAGATAGTCTGGCAGAAAAAAGATTTGAAAATAACTCCTATTTTATTCCATCATTAGAAAAAGTCAAGGGTTTAGATCGGAGAGTAAGCATCTTTTTTTTCGTGATGAATAGTCACCTACTAAAAGAGATGCTGAAATAAATTCAGCATGACACTTCGGGGGCCTGTAATAAGATAAAATCATTAAAAAATGTCATTCTGAACTTGTTTCAGAATCTCATGATACAAAATGAAATAATATTTTGTTGATACTTTTTTGTTTTATCACGGAATTGGGGATGCTTCCGATCGGAGATTTCTGAAAAAGCTTTAAAATCTCTGAGGGCTCTAATTGTTTTTCCAGAGCTCTCAATCGTTCGTTTATATTGACAAATTCATGGGATCTCGCTAAACAAATAGGCAATTTTCCTTTCAGACAAGACGCGTATTTTTAAAGGGGAGAAGGGGTGTTGAGTTTAAAAGACCGGATCTTTCCAAAGGAGAAAAATTTTTATAAGATGCTTTCCGATCAGGCCTCCAAAACCCTCGAAGGAATCGAGGCCTTGGGAGAATTCGTAGAGAACCAAAATCAGAAGAATGCAAATCGAGTCAAGGAGATCGAGAAAGAAGCAGATGAACTTCGTAGGCTCTTGGTGGAAGAACTCCACAAAACATTCTTCGCTCCTATAGACCGGGAGGATATATATGCCCTCTCCAGAGCGATTGATGATATCGTCGACTATGCCAATTCGACTGTGGATGAAATGGAAATTTATGAAGTGGCTTCGGATGCACATCTCTGGGCGATGGTGGGTATTCTTATAAAAGCAGCCCGTGAAATAAGTAACGCTGTCAAGATCTTAGAAGCTTACCCCAACATCGCTATGGAACATGCTGTCAAAGCCAAATTTTATGAGAATACCATGGAGAAAGCCTATCATTCTGCCCTCGCTGATCTCTTCAAGAAAACCGATACGGTATACATGCTGAAGATGAGGGAGATCTACCGACATCTCAGTAATGCTGCGGATCGAAGTGACGAAGCGGCAAACATCATCTGCAATATTGTGATGAAGGCCACTTAAACAATAAATCCCAATAACCAAATTCCAATTTCCAAATAAATTAGTCATGGCCAATTGGCCACCCACGAACTATGAAAATTGATAATCCCCCCTCACCCTTCCCCTCTCCCCGCCCGTGGTCGGGTCTTATCGACTGGGGAGAGGGAGGGGGTGAGGGGAAATCTCAAATATTTTTGGCTAGGATTTTGGTCATTGAAACTTTGGTTATTGTTTGGTGTTTGGTTATTGGTTATTTATCGATTTATTTAGTGTGTCTGTTATAATTAGGACTGGGAACCTTAAATGAATATTCAAACCGAGGTGTTGATTGTCGGTGGCGGTGCGACGGGTGTCGGCATTGCGAGGGATCTATCGTTGAGAGGGATTCCCGCCGTCTTAATTGAAAAGGGAGATTTCACCTCGGGTGCCTCTGGTCGAAATCATGGGCTCTTTCACAGTGGTGGCAGATATGCTGTTTCCGATCCGGAAGCTGCCCGGGAATGCATTTCTGAAAACAGAATTCTCAGGCGGATTGCGTCTCACTGTAT
>Ga0299915_10003671_pt1 | contig 11091 bp, 9 predicted proteins | sample RVTome_13_FD_200263 | JGI IMG/M metagenome (GOLD analysis project Ga0299915, IMG submission 200263) | Soil microbial communities from uranium-contaminated site in the Upper Colorado River Basin, Wyoming, United States - RVT92D227 (version 2) ... | reverse complement strand
GAAGCGGCTTCTGGAATCAAGGGTCCTGGTCGTGGGCGCGGGCGGGCTCGGATCGCCGGCTGCCCTCTATCTCGCCGCGGCGGGCGTGGGCACGATCGGTATCGTCGACTTCGACGTGGTCGACGTGAGCAACCTCCAGCGCCAGGTGCTCCACACCACGGATCGGGTCGGGACGAAGAAGACGACCTCGGCCGCCGCGACGATCAATGCCCTCAACCCGGACGTGGCTGTGGTCGGCCACGAGGACGTGCTCGGCCCCGACAACGTCGAGCGCCTGATCGCCGGCTACGACGTGATCCTCGACGGGACGGACACCTTCGAGACCCGCTACGTCCTCAACGACGCGGCGGTCGCGGCCGCCATCCCGGTCGTGCACGCCTCCGTGTTCCGCTTCGAGGGCCAGCTGTCGGTCTTCAACCCCCCCGGTGGACCGTGCTACCGCTGCCTCTACCCCACGCCACCGCCGCCCGAGCTGGCGCCCGGCTGCTCGGTCGCCGGGGTACTGGGGGTGGTGCCCGGGATCATGGGCCTGCTCCAGGCGAACGAGGTCCTCAAGCTCCTGCTCGGGATCGGCGACACGCTCGCCGGCCGGCTCCTCCTGTTCGATGCCCTCGACGCCTCGTTCACCGAGCTGACGCTCCGCCGGGACCCGGCCTGCCCCGTCTGCTCCGAGGCGGCGATCGAGGCGCGGAAGGCGGGTCGGCCGCTGGCGATCGCCGCGCCTGCCGGTCCGGCCGATGCCGGCGTCTTCACCCTGGGCGGCCCGGGGCTCGAGCCGGCGACTCCGGCAGCAGCCGCGCCCTTGCCTGCCGCCGCTCCCCCGGAGGTCCGCACATGACCGTCGTCCGCATCCCCCCGGTCCTGCGGGCGCAGACCGGCGGGCACAAGTCCGTCGAGGTCGAGGGCGACACGGTCGGCGCCATCCTGGAGAACCTCGTGGCGGCCCACCCGGGGCTGCGTGCCCAGCTGTTCACCGACGAGGGGACGCTCCACCGGTTCGTGAACGTCTACGTCGACGGCCAGCACGTCCGCTACACGGGCGAGCTGGCGACGCCGGTCCGGGACCGCGACGACGTCGTGATCCTGCCGGCGATGGCCGGCGGCGCCGGATGACGACGCTCCGGCCAGCGGCGCCGCCCCCGGTCGCCGCCACGGTCCCGGCAACGACCGCCGCGGCCGACCTCGACGCTCACGCCCACGACGACGAGGATCACCCGCACTTCCACGACCACGGCGACCTGCCGCGGCACGGCGGCCGGTTCGAATCGATCCTCGACGCCGTGGGGCACACGCCCCTGGTCGAGATCCCCCGGATGAGCCCGAACCCGGCCGTCCGGATCTTCGCCAAGCTCGAGATGTACAACCCGACCGGGTCGGTCAAGGACCGGGCGGCGAAGTACCTCGTCGAAGACCTGGAGCGACGCGGCCTGCTCGGGCCCGACTCGATCATCCTCGAGCCCACCTCGGGCAACACCGGCATCGCCCTGGCGATGATCGGCCGGCGCAAGGGCTACCGGGTCGCCCTCGTCATGCCCTCGAACGTCACCCAGGAGCGCCGCCAGGTCGCCGCCCTGTTCGGGGCGGAGGTCATCGACTCGCCCGCGGAGCAGGGGAGCAACGGGGCGATCGCGCTGGCCAAGCACCTGGCCGCCAAGGACCCACGCTTCGTCATGCCCTACCAGTACGGCAACCCGGCCAACCCGCGGGCCCACTACGAGACGACCGGCCCGGAGATCCTCGCCGACTGCCCGGAGATCGACGCCTTCGTCGCCGGTCTCGGTACCGGCGGCACGCTCACCGGCACCGGCCGCTACCTCAAGGAGCACAAGCCCGGGGTGAAGGTCTACGCCGCCGAGCCGCGCCCGGGCGACAACGTCCAGGGCCTCCGCTCGCTCGAGGAGGGCTTCGTGCCCGAGGTCTTCGACGCGACCCTGCTCGACGGGAAGTACCTCGTCAGCAACCGGGAGGCGGTCGCCGCCCTGCGGGATCTCGTCTTCCGCGAGGGGATCTTCGCCGGGCCGTCGTGCGGCGCGGCGATCGTGGCCGCCGTCCGGGTGGCGAGGCGGATGGAGTCCGGCACGATCGTCGTCCTCCTGCCCGATGGCGGCTGGAAGTACCTGTCGGCGGGCACGTTCAGCCGCGAGCTGGACGACATGGAGGAGGATCTGGAGGGCGGGGTCAGCTGGTGGTGAGTGGCCGGGAGGTCGACGCCTGCCCCACTGAAGGCGTCGGGCTCGGACATCCCGGGCCGGCCAGCGCGACCCTGCCCGGCTCCCTCCGCGACGCGCTCGTCGCCCACGCCCGGGCCGAGTACCCGAACGAGGCCTGCGGCCTGGTCGCCGGCACGGCACCGGCCGCTGACGGCGGCACGGCCCTGGCTTTCCACCCGACCCGTAACCAGGCCGCCTCGCCGCTCCGCTACGAGATCCACCCGGACGACCTGCTCCGCGTCTCGCTCGCGATCGATGACGCCGACCTGGTCATCTGGGCGATCGTCCACAGCCACGTCCGCTCGCCGGCCCGGCCCTCGCCGACGGACGTCGGGCTGGCCTTCTACCCCGACGCCCTCTACCTGATCGTGTCGCTCGCCGAGGCGGAGGCAGATCCGGCCACCGGCGCCGAGAGCGTACGGGCCTGGCGGATCGTCGACGGCGAGGTGTACGAGGTGGCGCTGGAGGTCGGCGGTTGACGTGGCGGCGCTGCCGCCGACGGCCCCGCCGCTGACCGCCCTGCCGCACCTGGTCGGCCGGCTCGTCCGGCTGCGGCCGACGACCCCCGACGACGTCGCCGCCCTCGCCCTGATCCTGGCGGAGCCGGCCGTCTCCCGCTGGTGGCCGCGGTACGACGCAGCCCGCGTCGGGGTCGAGCTGGTGGCCGACGCCAACGCCATGGCCTGGGCGATCAGCCGGGCGCGAATCGCCCGACGACGTCGCAGGCGCGATCCGGGTCTACGAGGAGAGCGACGCCGACTACCGCCACGCGATGATCGACCTCTTCCTTGCGACAAGGGCCCAGGGGCGCGGCCTGGGCCCCGACTCGATCCGGACCGTCGCCCGTTGGCTCTTCGAGGCTCGCGGCCACCATCGGCTCACGATCGATCCGCTGGTCGCCAACGAGGCCGCTATCGGGGCCTACACGCGGGTCGGCTTCCGACCGGTCGGCGTGATGCGCCGGTACGGCCGCGACGGCACCGGCACATGGCAGGACGGCCTGCTCATGGACCTGCTCGCCGGCGAGCTCGTCGAGTAGCCCGAGGGCCAGGCTCGGAGCGGCTGACCGCGCCGGGGCGCCGAGTCAGTGACGCTCGGATGGGAGCCAGGCGTTGGAGCGGACTTCCTCCCTTGCCAGGATGTATGCTAGCCGGCTGCCAAGACGCGGGCCGAGCGGACGGATGACAAACCGGAAGTGCTCGCAGATCGAGAACCCCGTAAGCAATCGATACTCGCAGGGCCGCCACGGCTCGTTGCCGCGTTGCCCACGATCGCGCCAGACCCGTGTGACCCCTCATCGCCTGGATGTTGAGTCCTACGTCTGTTTGAGTATTGACCCGATCGCTGCTCCGTCCTAGGCTCGAGACCGCGGCTGGCGGCCGCCAGCTTGGCTGTCGATGGAAGGGGCCAGCGATGAGTCGGACAGGTCCGCCGAGGGCGCGGGTCGCGGTCGCGCTCGCAGTCGCGCTGCTCATCTTCGAGGCCGGGTTCGCAGACCCGGCCTCGTTGCGTGCAGGGGAGCCGACCCCGACGCCCACGCCCACGCCCACGCCCGACGGGAAGCCGTCAGTTGGGCCAACGACGCCCGGGCCAACCTGGCCGGCCGCCGCCACGGCCCTCCCGGGCCCGGTCGGGCCGGTCGGTCCGGGCGGGCCGACGTTGGCCGGGGTCGGGATCGTCCTGCCGCGCGACGGGACGATCGTCGTCCAGACGTTTCGCTCGCTGGCCGCCCTCGCGATCGACGACCTGGGCCTCGCCCAGCCGGTCGTACAGCCCCTGGTGGCCGACGCTGCCCACGTCGCGACCACGGTGACGATCGGGCCGTACACGGCGGGCACGGCGCTCGTCTTCTCGCTCTACTCGAGCTTCACGGGCGAGACCTACCTCTCCACGGGGAACCACGCCCAGGTGTGGGCCGACGCGGCGGACCGCTGGTCGGTCGCGTGGGAGGACTGGACCGACTTCAACTTCAGCGACGTCACGATGCGAGTCTGCTACGAGGGTCCGGTGCGCGGCTGCCCGCTCCCCCCGGAGCGGACGCTGGGGAACGGCGGCTTCGGCAACGGCTCGAACCCGCAGGTCCTCCAGGCGGAGCCGGTCAACACGGCGACCGGCAACTACGTCACCACGGCGACCGACGTGCGGCTTCCCGGCCGGGGCCTCGACCTGGCCCTCGTCCGGACCTACAACTCGCTCGCAACGGCGGGCGGCCCCCTGGGGCCCGGCTGGACCCACAGCCTCGCTGCCCGGATCGTCGCCAACCCCGACGGCTCGGCGACCTTCGTCGCCGAGGACGGGGCCATGACCACGTATGCCGGCGACGGGAGCGGCGGCTTCCTGCGGCCGCCGGGTGCCTACGGCATCCTGAGCCGCGCAGGCGGCGGTTTCGAGCTCTTCCGCCGCGACCAGGTCCGCCTCTCCTTCGACGCAGGCGGCACCCTCCTGGCTCTGACCGATCGCAACGGCAACCGGATCAGCCTCGCCTACACCGGGTCCGACCTCACCACAATCACCGACACAGTCGGCCGGACCCTCACCCTCGGCTACACCGCCGGCCAGCTGACGAGCATCCTCGACCCGCTCAATCGCAATACCCTCTTCAGCTACCACCCCGATGGCCACCTGGCGACCGTCACTGACGTCTTCGGCGGGGTGACGAGCTACGGCTACGATGCGGCTGGTCGCCTCGCCACGATCACCGACCAGAACGGCCATGTCCTCGTCACGAACACCTACGGACCCGACGGCCGGGTCGCCGAGCAGCTCGACGCCCTCGGCCACCGCACGACCTTCGCGTGGGATCCCCTGACGGAGACCTCGACGATGACCGACGCCCGAGGCGGCCAGTGGGTCGACGACTACGACGGCGGCGTCCTGATGTCGCGGCGCGACCCGCTCGGGAACATGACGAGCCATGCCTTCGCCGCGGACCTCGGGCTCTCGGCGGTCGTCGACGCCCGCGGCCTCATTACCGAGACGAACGTCGACAGCTTCGGCAACCTCTACCGGCTGAAGGTCGCGAGCCCCTTCAACTACACGGAGTCGTGGACGTTCAACAGCCGCAACGACCCGCTCAGCCACACCGACCGGCGGGGCAACACGACGACGTACGGGTACGACGCCGCCGGGAACCTGCGAACGGTGACCGGGCCCCCTCCGATGAGCCCGGTCACGACGTTCGGCTACGACCCGGCGGGCACCGGGCTCCTCGTCAGCGTCACCGATCCGCGGGGCATGACGACCACCTTCGGCTACGACGCCCAGGCCAACCGCAACCGGATCACCACGCCGCTCGGCTTCATCACGACAATGACCTACGATGCGGTTGGCCGGATGCTGACCCAGGTGGAGGCGCGTGGCAACGTCGGGGGGGCCAATCCCGCCGACTACACCACGACCTGGACCTACGACGATCCCGCCCGGCGCGTGACCGTGACCGATCCGCTCGGCGACGCCACCGCCACTGTCTCCGACCCGGTCGGCAACACCATCTCAGTCACCGACGCTAACAACCACACAACGAGCTTCGGCTACGATGAGGCCAACCACCTGCGCACGGTCACCGACCCGGCGACGAAGGTGACGACCTACGAATACGACGATTCGGGCAACCTCGTGCGCCGGATCGATGCCAACAATCACGTCACGGTCTACGCATACGACCTCGCCAACCGTCTGACCGGGATGACCGACCCGCTCAACCGGGTCTGGACCTACGGTTACGACGCCAACGGCAACCGGACGACGATCATCGACGCCAACGGCAACGCCACGCCGACTCCGGGCGACGGCACGACGACGATGACCTACGATGCCCTCAACCGCCTCGCCTCGATCGACTACAGTGACACGAGCCCCGACGTCACCTTCGGCTACGACGCGAACGGCAACCTCACCACGATGACCGAGGGTTCGGCGTCGGAGACCCGAACATTCGACGCGCGTAACCTCCTTACCCAGCAAGTACGCGGCGTCAACACCTTCGGCTACACCTATGATGCGGCGGGTAACCTCTCCACCCGGACCTATCCCTCGCCTGACGGCACGGTCGTGACCTATGCGTACGACAGCGACGGACGGCTCGCCGCGGTGACTGCGGCCGGGGCCTTCACCATCTATGGATACGACGCGGCGGCCCACCTGACCACGGTCACCCTGCCGTCGGCTAGCGGCTACGTCGAGACCCGCACCTACGACCGGGCGGGCAGGCTCACTGAGGTCCGCCACGCCAAGGGCGGCACAGCCCTCGCCTCGTTCACCTACGTCCTCGACCCGGCCGGCAACATCAGTCAGACGACCTCGCTCGCCGACCGCCGCACCTACGCCTACGACCCGGACGATCGGCTGACCGACGAGACCTGCATCCTCCTCGCCGGCGGCAACTGCGCCGAGCCCTTCTACCGCTATACCTACGACTTCGTCGGCAACCGCCTCACCGAGCAGCGCGGCGGCGGGACGACGAGCTACATCTACGATGCCGCCGACCAGCTGACCTCGCGCTCGGGGCTCGGCGGCAGCGTGAGCTACAGCTACGACGCCAACGGCAACACGACCGCGGCCGGCAGCCGCACCTTCGTCTACGATCTGGCCAACCGGACGCGGACGACGACCTCGGGCAGCACCACCACGACCTACTCGTACACCGGCGACGGCCGCCGGCTCGAAGCCTCGACCGGCTCGGCGGCGTCAGCCAAGACCCGCTTCGTCTGGGACGTGAACTCTGGTCTGCCGCTCCTCGCCCTCGAGCGCGACGGCAACAACGCCGTCCTCCGCCGCTACCTCTACGGCGCGGGCCTCGTGTCGATGACGGTCGGGAACAGCACCTACTACTACCACGCCGACCGGCTCGGCAGCGTGGTCAACCTCACCTCTGGCAACGGCACCAAGCAGTGGACCTGGGACTACGGCCCCTTCGGCACCCTGCGCAGCGAGACGAAGCACAAGAACAACGCCCCGGCCAACTTCCTCAAGTACGCCGGCGGGTACCTCGACCCGACCGCCCTCTACCATCTCCGGGCCCGCCAGTACGATCCGATCATCGGCCGCTTCACCACGATCGACCCGGCGCCGGGGCCCGTCACCGACCCCTACCTCGCCGCCTACGTCTACGCCCGCAACAACCCGATCCGGCTGACCGACCCCAGCGGGCGGTGCATCCCGCAGGCTGCTGCGGGCGCCGTAGCTGGAGCCCCCCTGGGCCCCGTCGGTGCTGCCGGGGGCGGGACCGTGGGCTTCCTGCTTTGCGTCGCCGCCTTGGCCGTGGGAGCCGTGGTCGTGAAGGAGGTCATCGTTGATCCTCTCCTGGAAAGCCGCCAGGATCCGACCGACGTGACGCAGGAGGTCCCGTTTGAGGAGCCCCGTATGGGCCCGCCGCCAAACCCGAACCTGGGCTCCGAGCATCCGGAGAACCCGTTCCTGGGCTGCATGAAGAACCCGCTGACGAAAACCGCCTGCCTCACCCTTGTGGTTGCGCTCGTGAACGAGGCTGTCCAGCGGGCGGGCGAGTCTCCTGGCGAGGGCATCCCACGCCCCGGCAAGTAGAGGCATTCCAGTCGCATGGACGTCGACGCTCTCTGGCGCCCGCTCGAGACCACATTGTGGCTTCGACCGCTTGACCTGCTCGCCCTCGTCCTGGCGTGGCCTCTTGTCCTTCGCAACCGGGCTACTCGTTCTCTGCGCTCGGTCGTCCTCGTCGGGTTTGGCGAGGTCGCGTTCGTGACAGCAGGGCTCGCCGGCAACCCTGTAGCGCAGTTGACCCGCGGCGCTCTGCTGGTGTTGTTTCTGGCCGGGTTCAACTTCTTCCCCTGGCTCCTGTCCGGAATGGACCGCGCGGATGCCAGATACCACCACGCTCTGATCCAGGTGGTCGATCCGACGAGCCGGGTAACGCGCCGCTGGCGAGAGGACATCAACGCAGCGAAGGAGGCGGTCGACCGGGCAGGTCGGGAGATCGCGTCGCTGCCCCCGCCCAGCCCGCGGTGGGAACGACTCCACGCCCTGCTGCTCGACTACTACCGGAACATGGGCATTCAGTACGCTGCGGGCGGCGGCGATGATGCCCCGGGCTACAGAGAGGCCAGCGAGCTCCTGGCCGAGATCAAGGTCGAATGGCGGCGCGCCTGGCAGGATGCGACGCCGTTCCGGCGGTAGGCTGCGGGAACTACGGCCAGGCCCGGCCCCGGCAACAACGCCGTCTTGCGGCGCTACCTCTACGGCGCGGGCCTCGTGTCGATGACCGTCGGCTCGAACCCCTCCTACTACCACGCCGACCGGCTGGGCAGCGTCGTCAACCTGACCGCGGCCAACGGGGAATAGAGACTACCTGAAAGCCCGAGGGTGTCGACCCAGAGGAGTGGAAGGACTGGATGAACATCGGCAGTGAAGAGGACGCCCGGGTCGACGACGCTGGCAATCTGTGGGCGCTGGGGAGAACTGGTGAAGGCGAGCCCGAGTACCCCGGCACCGTGGGAGAAGAATGAACGACTCCGGGGGAGCGAAGCCGCGGCTGTATGTGGTGTTCACCACGTTGGGGGGGGACTGCGGACAGCGCCGACTTCGATCCCGACCAGCTCACCCGCGAGACGGGGATCGAGCCCGACATCACGTGGCGAGTGGGTGACGCCCGACGCATCCCCGGCCTGCGCAACGTGCCGCCTGCCTCGAAGACGGTCTGGCGGCTTCGTGAGGACGCGGTCGAGCCGGAGGGACTCCACAAGGTCCTGGGCCGGCTGTTCGAGCGCATGAGGCCTGGATGGCCGGCCCTCATCGCCTTCGTGCGGCATCACCGCGCCATGTTCGAGGCGATCGTCGTCCTCGGGAGTAGTGAATGGCCGCTCCCGGCTGTGACCATGACCCCTGATGACATGGCCCGGATGGCGGAGCGGGGTGCCGGTTTCGGCGTCGACATCTTCGACTACCGCGGGAAGGATTCCCTGACGTAGCGTTCGTACCCCTTCTACTACCACGCCGATCGTCTCGGCAGCGAGACCAAGAGCGGTGTCGCGGCTGAAGCCGGCGCGAGCCCCCGGCCTCGCCCACCCCCGCCTACTTGACCGGGAAGACGATCTCCGTCCGGTATGCCGCCGGCTCGGCCATGCCCGGCCCGACCAGGTAGACCTCGCGCGGCGGCCCGGCCATCTCGTGGCCGTGCTCCTGGACCCAGGCCGCGACCGCCCGATAGGCCGGGCCCACCTCGTCGTACGGGCCGGCATGGATCGTCGATGCCACCGGGCCGCCGGGCAGCGTCCGGCCGACGACACGGCCCGCGGACGCCACCGGCTCCGACACCGGGAAGCCCACCTCCAGGTCGACGTCGTCCTCCTTGAACTCCGGGTCGTGGTAGATCGCGAACGGGGGACCGGCCGGGCGCGCGCCGAGCCGGCCGATGTGACCGAGGATCTCCCCGTACGCGCCCTGGAAGAACGCCGGCATGCCGCTCACCGGGCTGTGCCCCCGGACCGTGGCGACCGGCTGGTCGATCGTCTCGCGGACGAGCACCTGGTACTCCATCGTGCCTGCCTCCTGGGCCATCAATCGCCGAAGGAACGCGACCGAGCCGCGGTAGGTCTCGATCCGGCCCTCGAGCCGTCGCCGGTGGGCCTCGAGCCGCTCGCTGACGGCGGCCGGGTCTCGCTCGGCGAGCAGGGCGCGGATCTCCTCGAGCGGCATCTCCAGCGACCGGAGGACCCGGATCCGCTCGGCCTCGTCCGCCTGGGCGAGGCTGTAGTAGCGGTAGCCGGTGTCCGGGTCGATCGCCGCCGGGCGGAGCAGCCCCAGCTCGTCATAGTGACGGAGGGCCGGGATCGTCAGCCGGCAGAGGCGGGAGAAGCGCCCGATCGGGACCATGTTCCGCATCTCGTCTCCTTCCGCCGTCACGGTGCGGTCTCAGGCGGGGTGAGAGTCAAGAGTCTGCGCGCTCGTCGGGCGCGGCGGGTGCGGATTCGCCGCCCCGGGCCAACGACACCCGCGTCAGCAGCTCCTCGACCGTGAGCGGCGCGGGCGCCCCCAGCCCCAGCCGTCCCGCCAGCCGGGCGACCGGCGGCAGCTCCAGGCCGGTCGAGGCGAGGAGCGCCGCGTTGGCCGGCGCGAACACCGCGGCCAGCGGCCCGTCGGCCACGATCCGACCCTGGCGCATCACCACGATCCGCCCGAAGTGGCGCGCCGCGAACTCCATGTCGTGGGTGATGGCCACGACCGTCCGGCCGGTGGCCGCCATCGCGTCGACGATCGATCCGACCCGGGCAACCCCGGGCCCGTCCTGCCCGGTCGTCGGCTCGTCGAGCGCGAGGAGGGCCGGGTCCATGGCCAGGATGCTGGCGAGGGCCACCAGCTTCCGGTCGGAGACGGTGAGGTCGTGCGGGTTGACCGCCCGGCGGTCGTCGAGGCCGGTGAGCCCCAGCGCCTCGTCGACCAGCCGGCGGATCACCCCCGGCTCCAGCCCGAGGTTCCGCGGCCCGAAGGCGACCTCGAGCTCCACGCTCCGGCTGAACAGCTGGCGGTCGGGATCCTGGAAGACGAAGCCCACCGTCCGGGCGACCTCGGCGATCGGGCGGCCGGCGATGTCCGCGCCACCGACCCGGACCGTCCCCTCCGTGGGCGCGAGGATGCCGACCAGGTGCCTGACCAGCGTCGTCTTGCCCGAGCCGTTCTGGCCGACGACGGCGACCGTCTCGCCCGGCTCGATGACCAGGTCCACCCCGGCCAGGGCGACGACCCCGCCCGGGTAGCGGTGGACGAGCCCGGTCAGCTCCAGCCCGGTCGGCGGCTGGGCGCGGACGGGCTCCCAGGCGACTGCGGGCTGGGCGGGCGCGGGCCCGGCCGGGGCGCCCGCCCCCCGACCCCTTGACCGGGCGCGGCCGAGCGCGATCGCGAGCGCCTCATC
>Ga0299915_10003670_pt1 | contig 11092 bp, 9 predicted proteins | sample RVTome_13_FD_200263 | JGI IMG/M metagenome (GOLD analysis project Ga0299915, IMG submission 200263) | Soil microbial communities from uranium-contaminated site in the Upper Colorado River Basin, Wyoming, United States - RVT92D227 (version 2) ... | reverse complement strand
CCAGGGTGAAGTTGTCGATTTTTCGCAGGCCGGAGATCTTATCGGCCTTTCCGCCTTCATAATCCTTGGCCCCCTTGATCAGCCGCACAAAACGGGCGGAGGCGGAAGCGATTTTGGGGGACATGATCCGCTCGTAGCTCCAGATGACATCGTCGGCGGTCATCCCCCGCCCGTTGTGGAATTTGACGTTCTTTTTCAGATGAATCCGGTACACTAAACCGTCCGGGGACACATCGGCTTTTTCTCCCAGCTCCAGCTTGGGACGGTTGTTTTCCGGGTCCCAGCTGTAGAGGCTGCTGTTGAGGCTCATCGCGACAATCATGTCATTGACGCGTTGGCCCTTGTGGGGGTCGAGGGTCAGAAGGTCTCCCCCGTAGGGAGCGCAGAAATTGAAAGTCCCTCCCGACCTTGCGGCCCCTGCTTCCCCGGCCATAAACCCGCAAAGAAGAATGCCGGCCAGCAATATGGCGATCTTTCTCATAATACCCTCCTTTCGCTTTTTCGTTAATTCCCTGCCCGAGGAGATAGTCGTACAAAACCTACTATAGGCGGCTTCCGGTGTCAATGGCCGTGTGGAGCTCACCCACCCCCAGTTTCTTGTGGTGGTTGGGGGGCTAATCCCCTCTTTTCGGGGTTCTTATCGGCCATAAGCTATTTCCTCAAAAACTGGGGGGGCAAGCCATGCTGGCGCCCTCAATTTTGACGGCCCAGCCTCTCTTGAGGCCTCATTTCTTTTCATCCCAAAGCTTAAACAGCTGGTCGTACTGCCCGGGGAAGACGACTTCGTAGTCCAGGTGAATCCGCACCGGGTAGCGAAGGCCGGCTTCGTGCGTCCTGGCCAAGCCTTCTCTGAGCTGTTCCACCTTCTCGGGGGTGTAGGTGAAGGTAAAGGCCATCTCGTCATCTTTCGTCTGAGCCAGGCGCCGGGAGCCGTGGCCCGGCAGCACCATGTAGAAACCCGGGTTCTGGATGGGGGTTACGATGAGGTCGGCGCAGGACAGGCGGCCGTCGGTGGAACAGTTGATCCGTCCCCCTTCGCGGTAGAGCGCGCCGTGCACCAGGCGCATGACCTGGGCGGGGTTGCCGGAGAGGAAGATGGCGTCGGGTTCGAACGAACAGGTGGTGAGGGGGGCGAACAGGACGGCGTCATAAACGTCGTGGGGAAACATGGGGACCAGGGCCTCGCTGCGCGCCCCGGCCTCCAGGGTTTTGCTGTACCGGTCGATGCACAGGTGGCCCTCGGTGAAGTAGGGGATGGGAGGCTTGAAGCCCATGGCCAGGACGCTGGGCGCGCAGCGCATGTCCTCGTATCTCATGCACACGGTCTCCTCGTGCCGTTTGGCGATGGTCCAGGCCTGGCAGAGGACCATCCTTTTCTTGAAGTGCTGGAGCGGGAATTTCGCCGCCACGGGCGGTTTTTCCCCCTTCCGGAGCATTTTCACGGCCACCGGAAGGGAGGACAGTTTCAGGTAAGCGGTGAGGTCCTGCAGGAACGAATCAAACTTGCTCATGTTTTTACCTCCGTCTCCATTTTTTCGGCCATTGGAGCGATGCGTCGAGGGGACGCATCCTCCCGTTCTTGTTAAACCGATCTGTTTCGTTCGTATGGGGCCTCGACTCCGGGGGAGAAGAATGCCGCAATGAAATTATTCGAGAAAAGGACAGAAATGTCAACTGCCGGCCTGAGCTTGCCCACCTTCACTTTTGTGATGCCTTTTTCTTCTCAAAAGCAAGCTTGTGGCCCGGAAGCAAGGGCGTTGTGCGCAAAAAGCATCGGCCCAGTTATTTCGGATTGCGGATTTCGGATTTTGGATTTTTTTGGTTTTCTTTTTCAATCCGCATTCCGCAATCTACAATCCGCAATTTGGTGAGGCGGGCCCATCGGGCGCCCCGCCGGGCGCCCCTACATCGAAATCACCCGGCTCTTGGGGGAAAGAAAGGCTTGCCCGCCCTGCCCAAGAAATGAAGCGTGCCTCATGGTTTTTGTGCACAACGCCCTTGCTTCCGGGCCGGGCAATGCCTAAAATTCAATCAACTTTACGCCTACTTGGCGAAAAGTGAAGGGGGGCAAGCCGGCCTGAGCCACAGGGGCATCCCGCATGTCGCGGGATATCATCCTCTTCCCAGGCACCGGGGCTGCCCAGCGGTAGCGACCGCAAGGAGATCCGGCCCGCGAGGCCATCATTTATAGAATAGGTTCGGAAGAAAGAGGACCATTTGCGGCCAGTAGGTGCAAATGATCAGGGTGATCAGGAGCGGAATGAGAAACGGTCCACACGCCCGGGTGGTGCGCTCGAAGGAAATGTTGGCCACTCGCGCCAGGATGTAGAGGACCATGCCCACGGGAGGGGTGAGCAGACCGATCATCAGGTTCAAAACCATGACCAGCCCGAAGTGCACCGGGTCCACGCCGATCTTTTCCATAAGCGGCAGAAGGACCGGGACCAGGATGGTGATGGAGGCGATGGTCTCCATGAAGCAGCCCACGATGAGCAGGAAGATGTTCACCAGGAGGAGGATCAACCACGGCCGGTTGGTTATGGATAGCACCACATCGGCGATGTTGTCGGTTATCTTCGTAGTGGTAATCAGATATCCGAAGATCGAGGCCCCGGCCACGATGAGGAGGATGATGGCCGTGGTCTCGGCCGTCTCCATGCTTACCTTGATGAACGCCCGAAGGGACAGCGTCCGGTACACGAACATTCCCAGGACCATGGCGTAAACCGTGGCCGCGATCGCCGCCTCGGTGGGCGTGAATACGCCCGTGGTCATCCCGCCGATCAGGAGGACCGGGGTCATCAGGGGCAGGAAGGCCTTCTTGGACGTGGCCCAGAGAACCTTAAGCGAAAACCGGGCGTCGCGGTGGAATCCCCGCACGTGGGCATACCAGGCCACCATGATCATCATGGTCCCGGCCATGACCAAACCGGGGATGAAGCCGGCGGCAAACAGTTTTCCCACCGAGGTGTTGGCCATGACTCCGTAGATCACCATGGGAAGGGAGGGGGGAATGATCGGCCCGATGGTGGAGGAAGCCCCGGTGATGCCCACGGCAAAATCCACGTCGTAGCCGTGATCGCACATGGCCCGGATTTCGATGTTGCCCAGGCCGCCGGCGTCCGCCACGGCCGTGCCCGACATCCCGGCGAAGATGACCGAACCCACCACGTTCACGTGCCCCAGGCCGCCCTTCATCCAGCCCACCAGGGCCAGGGCAAAATCGTAGATCCGGGTGGTGATCCCACCCGAGTTCATCAGGCTGCCGGCCATGATGAAGAAGGGGATGGCCAGGAGGGGAAAGGAGTCCGTCCCGCCGACCATCCGGTGGAGAACCACGAGGTGGGGCTGGACCCCCTCGACGATCACGTAGATGAGGGAGGCTCCGGCCAGAGAGATGGCCACGGGCACGCCGATGGCCATGAACACGAGAAAACCGCCGATGAGCGCGAGGGTGGTCATTGGTGACGTCCCTCCTCCCCCACCCGGGTGAGCACGCTGGATCCGTCGCGCCAGTTCTTAACCCCCACCTGGACCGCCCGGAAGGTCATCGCCGCAATGCCCAGGGTGCATATTCCGTAGATGATGCTCATGGGCCAGTCCACGACCACCATGGGTTGGGTGCTCATGATCAGGGTAATCTTCCAGCAGAGCCAGGTGGCGTATCCGAAGAAGACGACCCGGATGATGTCCACCAGGGTGGAGAGGAAATGGGCCAGGCCGCGGGGATAGTAGATGTACAGGAATTCTACATGGATGTGGCTGTAGCGCCGGACGGCGATGCCGCCCCCCAGAAAAGCTACGCAGGTCAGAAGATAACGGGCGATTTCCTCGGTCCAGGCAAGGGAGTCGTTCAGTACGTACCGGGTAAAGAATTGCAGGAAGACCACAACGGTCAGGACCCAGAAAAAGATCAGGGTCACCCAGTCTTCGGGGCCGTATTCCTTCAGGTTCACCTCGGCCTCGTCGCTCATGCCGACGGCCGGCGCCCCGAGGTCGGGGCCGCGGTAGCGTTCTTCGGTCATACCTTCGCTCCGTCCGGTTTCTCTCTGCGCGGAATCATGAGGATGGGAGTGGAAAAAACAGCGCGGCTCGCACCGGTGCAACTCCGGCCGGGGCGAGCCGCGGTAAGTCGTTTGCGGGCCCTATTTCACCGCCTGCAGGCGGTCGTACAGTTCCTTGGTCCAGACGGCCCCGGCGGAGGCGTCATTGTGGATCTTCACTGCCGCCGCGCGGAAAGCCTTCAGATCCGGCACCACCACCGTCTTGCCCTGCTGCTTGAACCAGTCCACCAGCTTCTGCTCGGACTCGCGGATGGACGCGCCGGCGCGGGACGACGCTTCCTTGTACACCGACTCGAAGATCTGCTGCTCCTGGGCGGTGAGCTTTTTCCAGAGGGGGGAGCCGATCACCGTGGTCAGGTTGTCCAGGATGTGGCCGGTCAGGTTGATGTGGGACTGCACTTCGTAGAACTTCTTGGCCTGGATCGTGGGCAGCGGATTCTCCTGGCCGTCCACGGTCTTGTTCTGCAGGGCCAGGTACACCTCGGCAAAGGCGATGGGAGTGGGGTTCGCGCCCACGGCCTTGGCGTACATCATATACATGGGGGCCTGGGGGACCCGCAGCTTCATGCCTTTCATATCCGCCGGGGTGTTGATGGCCTTGTTGGCCGTGGTGTGCCGGCCGCCGTAGTAGGTCAGGGCCACGATCTTGTGGCTGGTCTGCTTGAAGTACCCGTCGGTGAGCTGGGTCAGAAACGCGCTCTGGCTGTAGGCCTTCCAGTGGTCGAAGTCGCGCCACACGTAGGGGGCGTTGACGATGGAAATGGGCTTGTAGGTGGCCCCTACGAAAGAAGCGCCAATGTAGGCCATGTCGATGGTTCCCAGGGGCATGGCCTGGGCGATCTGTTGCTCGTTCCCCAGGGAAGAGGCGGGGAACACGTCGATCTGGTACTTGTTGTTGGTCCGCTTGGCGATCTCCCCCGCGGCCCAGAGCGCCTCCTTGTGGAAGGCCTCGCCGGTCTCGTAGACGTGGGCGAATTTAAGCTTGGTCTGCGCCGCCGCCGGCATGACCAGCGCGAGGCTGACGACCACCGCGATCAATACGACCGTAAATCGAATGCGCATAATTATCCTCCCTTTCAGGTTAATAAAATATGATGGCCTCGCAAAAAGTCCGAAAACCCCTTTTCCCGTCATTCCGGCGAAAGCCGGAATCCAGTTATTCCAAGGAATTATCAAGCCTCTGGACTTCGGTTTTCACCGGAGTAACGACTTTTTACGAGTTCATCAAATACGGCATGGGCAATGTGAGTATACAATGGAAGGACGGCTGGGGGTCAAGGGTTTTTTAGCCTGAATTTAGCCTGTCTGGAAGGGCTTTCAGCCTACCCGCAAAGGCATATCAGGCATGGCAGAACCAAAGAGATTTTATGAATAGTTTATAAGTAGGGGGAACCGGCCCGTCGCCCCCGCGCCGCTTTCCCCATGCCATAGGCCGGCCCCTGGTCTTGAATCTTAACTTGAATTACGACAGCTTCCTCAATTCCTTTTTCAGCACCTTGCCCACCAGGCTCTTGGGCAGGGCTTTCAGGAAGGCGACCTCCTTGGGAAGCAGAAAGCTGGTGAGGCTTCCCCGGCAATATTCGATGATCTCGTCGGCCGTGGCCTCCTGCCCGGGTTTAAGGACTACATAGGCCTTGATTTCCTCGCCGTAGACCTCGTCTTTGATCCCGATCACGGCGGCCTCCGACACCTTGGGGTGTTTAAAAAGAACCTCCTCAATGGCCCGCGGGGAGATGTTCTCCCCCGCCTTGATGATCAGGTCCTTTTTCCGGTCCGTGATCCAGAAGTAACCCTCCTCGTCCACATATCCCACGTCCCCCGTGTGGAGCCACCCGCCCCCAAGCACTTCGGTAGTCTCTTGGGATTTGTTCCAGTAGCCTTTCATGAGCATGGGCCCCCGGATCACGATTTCTCCCTCTTTGCGGGCAGGGAGCGCCTTTCCCTCGTTGTCCACCACCCGCATCTCTGTTCCCTTCATGGGCAGGCCGATGGAGCCGACCTTCTTCACCCCTTCCAGGGGGTTGACCGAGTTGTTCGCCCCTGCTTCCGTAAGGCCCCAGCCCTCGATAATCTCGAAGCCGAAGGCCTGCTTGAAGCGGTGAAAGGTTTCGAGGGCCAGCGGCGCGGAACCGCAGAACCAGTATCTCATCGAGCTCAGGTCGTACTTTTTCGGCTCGGGGAAGAGGAGCATGAACACGTACATGGTGGGGACGCCGGCCAGGATATTGGCCCGGCACTTCTGGATGGCGGCAAAGATGGCCTCCACGTTAAAGGAACCGAGCAGAACCGCCTTCCCGCCGCGCCGGAAAAGGCCCTGGTTCATGCTGGCGATGCCGTAGGAGTGGCAGAGGGGAAGGACGAAGATCGAAACCATGCCATCCGGCAGGGAGATGGATTCGGCCTGCATTTTGGCGTTCGAGTACAGGCTGAGATGGGTGTGCATGACGCCCTTGGGCCGGCCCGTTGTGCCGGCCGTGTAGATCAAGGCGGCCAGCTCATCGTCGGCCATGCCCAGAACCTCTGTCTCCTCGGGGCTTTTTTCAACCAAACGCGGATATGAAAGGAAGCCCGGGGGGACATCCGGATCGACAAGGATCACGGTTTCCAGGCCGGGCGCCTTCTCTCGTCCCGCCCGGATCTTGGGAAGGAAGGCCGAGCTGCTGATCACCACCTTCGCGCCCGAGTCCTGGTAGATGTAGGCGGTTTCTTCCTCCCCGACCAGGTAGTTGATCGGCACGACCACGGCGCCGATCCTCCAGATGGCGCCGAAGCCCTGGAGCACCTCCGGGCAGTTGGGCATCTGCAGGATGACCCGGTCCCCCCGCTTGACCCCCAGGTCCTTCAGGGCCCGAGCCAGCCTCCGGGAAGCCCGCAGCATCTCCACATTGGTGATCTCTCTCCCCTCATAAAAGAGACTTAGCTGCTCCCCCTGCTCCCGCACCCTTTCCTCGGAAATCCCGGCGAGGTTCATTCCTTCCTCCTTTTCTAAAAGAGAATTAAAAACCCCGCAAAAGCCGTCATTCCCTCTGCGAAACTTGTCCCGGCAGGTTTTAAGCCGGGAGCGGGAATCCAGGAAAACACTGGATTCCGGGGCCTGCCCCGTACTTGATACGGGGTCAAGCCCGGAATGACAAACACGATAAGATTTATGTCGTCCTGTATAAATTGCAGGGGCGATTCACGAATCGCCCCTACGAACAAGCGCAATTTCCCAGGTGGTACTCGAATCAATTTACTCCGTGATCCTCTAACCTTTGATGTTCTTCCTCCCCTCCTCCCGGGGAAGATGGGAGCGGTCGTTTACCACTTCGGCCCGCAGCCGCCGCCCCTGGAGGTAAAGGATATTCATTGCCGCCGTTCCCTGCTTCAACTCCCGAAATCGGTCCAGGGGAATCTCCAGGGCATGGCACAGGATGGTCAGGATTACAAAATTGTGACTGCAGACCAGCAGGGTGCAATCCGGCGGGTGAGCCTTGGAGATGCGCTCCAGTGCGGCCATGGATCGCGCCTGGACCTCCTGAAGGCTTTCTCCTCCCGGCATGGTGACCGACGCCGGGTTATCCCGCCATGCCTCGCGAAAATCCGCGTATTTTTCGGCCCAGCGCGGGCCTTCGATCCCTTCAAACTCGCCCAGGTTCATCTCCACCAGGCCCTCTTCCTCATACAGGGGAACAGATGGGTGATAGGCTTTAATCAGGTGGGCCGTCTCCTTGGCCCGGGCCAGAGGGCTGCAGTAAATGGCGGCAAGGGACTCCCTTTTCAGGGCCAAGGCCAGTGCGCTGGCCTGCTCTCTCCCCTTTTGATTCAGGGGCACATCGCTCCGGCCTTGGAACCGGCCGGTAAGATTCCAGTCAGTCTCTCCGTGACGCACCAACAGTATTTTTGTTCCCGTCGATTCGATCTTCTTTTCCAAATCCCTGCGTGATTCCTTTTTGAAATTGTTCAGAACAGGTTGTAGGGGCACGATGTCCCGCGAAACGCGGGATGCCCCTACGGCTCCACCACCGCCATGGCTTCAACTTCCAAGAGCCATTCTTCCCGGGCCAAATCCTTGACCACCAGAAGGGTGGTGGGGGGAAAAGGAGGCGCGAGATACTGGGCCCTTATTTCCCGGAAAACCGCGAAGTCCTCCCGGTTCTTCAAGAAAATTCCTAACTTGACCACATCCTTGAAAGTGGCCCCGGCGCTGGCCAGCATATTTTTCAGGTTTTCAAAAACCTGCCGGGTCTGCGCCCGGAAGTCTCCCTTTCCCACCAGGTTCCCCTCGACATCCCAGGCCACCTGTCCGGAGATCACCACCAGGGTTCCTCCCTTAACCTTGAGTCCCTGGGAATAATCCCCTGCCGGTTTGGGAACATTTGCCGGCTGCAGATAGATTCTCTCCATTTTTCCCTCCTCCTTTGATTAAAAGGGCCGGTGAAAATAAGAAACTGTTTATCCGCGTTCATCCGCGTCCCTTTCAATCTTTTGTCTTTGGGTCTTTTTCGAATATGAAATCTGTGTTCGTCTGTGTTTATCTGCGTTCAATTAGGTTTTTAATTTTCGCTGACCGGAAAACAGGGAATTCCAATTTGGTCGGCCAATGTTCGAAGCTCACCCAGGGTGATTTCATCCAAGGGAATCCCCGCTTTTTCCCGCAGAGCCCTCTCCCTCCAGGATCTCTCCCCCGGGACGTTGATCTCGCTGAAGCCTTCGGCCGGCGGTCCCCCTTTGACATAGGCCACGAGTTCATCCACCCTTTGCTTGAAAACTTCCAGGGGCAGAAAGCTGGCAATGTCGATGGCCAAGAAGGCCTGCGCGTAAGCCGTGGCGTGGGGCATTCCCTTCGCCTCTCCCAGGAGTTCCCCGCAAAACATTCCTCCGGAAAGGATACCGGTCAGGATATCGATCATCAGGGCCAGTCCGGAGCCCTTGTGCTGCCCCGTGGGAACAAGTCGCCTGCTCTTGAGGATCGCCGCGGGGTCATCCGTGGGGCGGCCCTGCTCATCTACTCCCCACCCCAGGGGCACCTTCTTGCCTTCCCGGTTGTACAGCACGATCTTGAAGAATGCCGCCTGGGACATGGCCATGTCGAGGACTACCGGTTCGCCCGAGGCCCTCGGGACGCCGATGGAGAGAGGATTATTCCCGATTCGGGGGGCCCGGGTTCCCCAGTAGGGCATGTTGGATTCGGTGTTGACGAAGCAGATTCCGGCGCAGCCCTCCCGTGCGGCCAGCATCGGGTAGTAGGCGGCCCTGCCCCAGTGGGTGGAGTTGCGCACCAGGACAAAGCCGATCCCCGAGGTTTTTGCCTTTTTCACCGCCATCTTCATGGCTTGGACCGAAACCACGTGCCCGGGGGCCAGACTGGCATTCAGGTGAGCGATCACCGGTGTTTCCTTGATCACCTCGATCTTTCCCCTGGGATTTATCTTTCCATTGCGGGCCAGGGTAACAAACCCCGGAAGCATCCTCACGCCGTGGGAGTCCACCCCGCACAGGTTGGCCTCCACCATCACCTCCGCCGAGATGCAGGCGTGTTCTTCCGAAGCTCCCACGGTTTGATAGACCTGTTCCACGAATTTCCGCAGATCGTCGACTTTAACTGTTGATTTCATACTTCTCCGTAATTTTTCTGAAAATAAAGATTTTACCCACTCCGTAGGGGCAATTCATGAATTGCCCCTACGAAATAGCCGCGTCATCCCCCGCAGGGGCGGGTTTCAAACCCGCCCCTACCTATTTCATTTTGGAGAGCACTTCTTTGTAGAAATCGTAAATCCCCTTCTTGCCCGCTCCTCCGGTATAACCGGCCCGGACCATGAGGCGGATGAGGGGATGGAGTTTTCCTTTCTCCGACCCCAGTTCCCGGATCCGGTCCTCTTCCGAGCTGGCGTAGATCGCCCAGGAGCCGCCCATGTCGGCCAGTTCCAGGGGACCCATGGGCAGGTTGTAGCCGAGCTTCAGGGCCTTGTCGATCTCTTCCGGAGGGGCCACCCTCTCATAGACCATCTGCACCGCTTCCATGCGCATGGCGAAGTAGGCCCGGTTGGCCAGGAACCCGTAGCTGGCATCCCAGCACACGACGGGCTCTTTTTGCAGCAGGCGGGCCAGGTCTGAAGTTGCCGCCACCGTGTTCTCCGAGGTTTTAGCGCCCTTCACCACCTCCACCAGCTTCATCACCCCTACGGGGTTGAAGAAGTGCATGCCCACCACCTTGTCGGCTCGGTTGGTGGCCGAGGCGATCTCGGTGATGCTCAGGTAAGAAGTGTTGGTCGCCAGGATGGTGTGAGCCGGCGCATTCTCATCCAGCTTTTTGAAAAGCTCTTTCTTAATTTTGATATTTTCCGTCGCCGCCTCCAGGATGAAATCGGAGCCGGCGGCCGCTTTGGCAATGTCCGTGGTCCCGCCGATCCGGCTCATGAGCTCCTTCTTCTCTTCCGGAGTCATCTTGCCCTTGGCCACGAAGAACTTCTCCGTCCGCTGATCGATCCCCGCCAGGCCTTTGCTCACGAACTCGTCCTTGATATCCACCAGGGTCACGCTGCATCTCCCGATCCGGGCCATCAGTTCCCCGATCTGCGCCCCCATCAGCCCCGCCCCGATGACGGTGACCCTCTTGATATCGCTTACCTTCAGCTCGCCCATGTTTCCTCCTTTGGAGAGATTTTTTCCGGCACTCTTTTTCAGAACGAAGATGATCCGGTTTTTTCGAGGTCAGTATAGGGAGAAGAAAGGCGGGGTGTCAAGTGGTGAAAAATAAGCTTGAGTGGGCCTTTCAGATTCTGTGGGTAAAGGATTTAACCTGAATGGGGCGGCTCAATGGCGCCAGGTGTGATCCCTCGCTTCCCAGGACATGGGCTTGATTCCTTGCACCTTTTCCCTTCACCCAAATTTCTCCGCACATCTCTTTGCGGACTCTTTCCTGCTCCGGATTTTGTGGGGATTATTGGGGGATGGGAAAAAGGCGAGACTGACCCCTGGGATCCCTTTCTCATTTCGCTTTTTGAAGAATCCTGAAGGTTTCCTCATAAATCCGCTCTCGAGGA
>Ga0299915_10003668_pt1 | contig 11094 bp, 9 predicted proteins | sample RVTome_13_FD_200263 | JGI IMG/M metagenome (GOLD analysis project Ga0299915, IMG submission 200263) | Soil microbial communities from uranium-contaminated site in the Upper Colorado River Basin, Wyoming, United States - RVT92D227 (version 2) ... | reverse complement strand
CCGTCTGATGCAGCTGGTGCGCGACTTCGGCCATGTCCTCGATATCCGCCAAGCCGACCCCGATGCGCCGCGCCCCGAGCAGGCGTTTGTGCTGGCCGATCGCCACGGCGTGCTGCTGCGCGCCGACAAGGCCGCAGTGCATGGCACGCTCCACCTGGACGACGCACGCGATGCCGTGTTGCTGAATCAGGAATTCGAGGGCATGTGGCAGCGTTCGCCGGCCAGCGTGTCAGCGACGACGTTGGGGCTCTGAGCTTTAGGGAAACGCTGATTTATTCAGAAGGTGTCATTGCGACCGCGAGCGAAGCGCGGCGGGAAGCAATCCAGAATCTCAGCTAAATAAAAGGACCCTGGATCGCCGCGTCGCCTCGCTCCTCGCGATGACGGAATCGTTCAGCGTTTCCTTAGAGCCTGCTCAGCCAGTCCAGCTCGGGCTCGCTGAAGCCCGCTGCGCGGCGTGCCGCCAGATTGAACGGCGGCTTCAGCGGCGGCGCGTCGTACTCCACCAGCAACTGCCGGAACGTCGACTCGGGCGCGAGGCCGCGCGCCGCGCACAGCCAGCCGAACCAGCGGCTGCCGATGGCGACGTGACCGATCTCGTCGCGCTCGATCACGGCAAGAATCTCGACCATGCGCAGGTCGTTCGCGGCCCGAAGCTTGTCGACGATCAAGGGTGTGGCATCGAGCCCGCGCGCTTCCAGCACGCGCGGCACCAGCGCCATGCGCACCAGCGGGTCGTGCGCGGTTTTCAGCGCCATGTCCCACAGGCCGTTGTGTGCGGCAAAGTCGCCGTAAGCATACCCCAGCGTCGTCAGGTGCGTGTTCAGCAGATCGAAATGCAGCGCCTCCTCGTCGGCCACCCCCAGCCAGTCGGCGTAATACGCCGGCGGCATGCCGGCAAAGCGGTGGGCGGCGTCCAGCGCCAGGTTGATGGCATTGAATTCGATGTGCGCCAGCGCATGGATGAGCGCGGCGCGGCCAGCGAGGGTGTCGGCGCGGCGGCGCGGCACTTTCTGCGGCGGGATCAGGTCGGGCTTGTCCGGGTGTCCCGGACGGTTAATCGGGTCGCGCTCGACCTCGACTGCGGGATCCAGGCCCCCCGCCCGCCAATCCGCCTGCAGGGCATGAACACAGGCCACCTTGGCCGCCGGCTCGCGGGCGTGCAAACACTCGGCGAGCCTGAACGGCAGCAGCGCTAACGCCGGTCGACCCACCGGATACCCGACAGTGCGATGGCCAGGAAGATCAGCAGCGGCAGGACCGACACCACCACCGCCGGCCAGTCATTCAGCAAACCGAGGTGGCCGAACAGCCGGCTCAGCAAGTGGAAGCCGAGTCCGGCCAGGATGCCGATGAAAATCTTGCTGCTGGTGCCGCCGGCGCGCGGCCCCTGGATGGCGAACGGCATGGCGATCAGCATCATGATCGGAATGACGAACGGGCTGATGAACTTCGTCCACAGGGCGAGTTCGTAACGAGAGGCTTTCTGCTTGTTTTCCTTCAGGTGCGCCACGTAGCGCCAGAGGGTGCGCGCCGACATTTTTTCCGGCGCGACCAGCAGCATGCTGAGGATGTCGGGCGTCAAAACCGACTGCCAGTCCTGGCGCTCGCTGCGGGCGGCGCGGATGCCGTCATCAGCGAAGCGCGTTTCCGTCACCCCTTGCAGACTCCAGGTCTGGCCGCCGCGCCAGTCGGCCTGTTCGGCGGCCCGGATCCACCCCAGGCGGCCGTCGGCTTCGAATCCGTAAATCTCGATGCCGCGCAGGGTATTGTCGGGCATCACCTCGCGCACATTGATGAAGCTGTTGCCATCCTTCACCCACAGACCGGAGCGGAACTGCTGCGCCACCACCGAACGGGTCGCCGACAGCTTGTAGCGCTGTGCCGTCTGATCGGACCACGGCGCCACGAATTCGCCGAGCACCAGCACCAGCAGCGACAGCAGCACCCCGATCGCCGCGAAATACCCCGCCACCCGCCAGTTGGACAGGCCCGACACGCGCATCACCGCAAACTCCGAATTACCCACCAGACGCGACAGCGCGAACAGCGTGCCGATCAGCGCGGCCACCGGCAGGATTTCGTAGAGATGACCCGGGATGCTCAGCAACACCACCACAGCGGCCTGCCCCAGGCCATAGTTGTTGCGGCCCAGGCTGCCGAGCTCCTGCATCACGTCAAAAAAAGCGAACAGGACCAGCAGCGCCAGCAGCACGAACCCCGACGCCACCAGCACCTGACTGCCCAGATAACGCGCCAGCATGCTCATGATCGTCTCCAGCGCGGGTCATACTGCCGCGTACGCAGGTAGAACAGGACAACCACGGCGAGCAGCATCAATAAATGCGCAGACACCATCCCCACCCAGGGATTGAGCTTGGCCTGCGCCACCCAGGCCTGCGACAGCGACAGCAGGTTGTTGTAGACGAAATACAGCAGCAGCGCGATCACCAGCCCGTAAGACCGGCGCGCCCGCGTGTTGACGTAGCTCAGCGGAATGGCCATGACCGCGAGAATCAGCGCGGAGACCGGCACGCCCAGCCGCCACAGCAGTTCGGCGCGCGCCGGCGGCGTGGCGTCCGCCAGCAGCTCGCGCATCGACGCCTGGCGGACACTGGTCACCTTGTCGCCGGTGGCCACCGGGTCCAGACGCATCCAGTAACGCTCGAACAGCACAATGCGGTAGTCGAGCTGGCCGGGCGTGCCCTCGTAACGGCGTCCATCCTTGAACACCAGATAGCGGGAACCGTCGGGCAATTCGGTGTGATTGCCCTCGCGCGCGACCACCAGGCCGAGCTGGCCGTCGATGTACGACTGCATGAAGACGTTGCGCACGATCCCGGTCAGCGGGTTGAGCGATTCGACATAATAGACACGCTGGCTGGAGCCGGATTCGGCAAACAGGCCGGGGGCGATCAGGGAACTTTCGCTGCGGCTCTTCAGGTCCTGCCGGTACTCGTTTTTCTTGGTCTGCATCCACGGATTGAGCACCAGCGTCAGCAGCAGGATCACCAGCGAAAACGGCGCGGCGAATGTCAGCACCGGCCGCATCCACTGCGTGAGCGACAGGCCGGTATTGAACCAGATGACCATCTCGCTGTCGCGCCACATGCGCGACAAGGGCAGCAATACGCCGACAAACAGCGCAATCGTCATCAGCACCGGCAAAAAATACAGCAGCGAGAATCCGAGGTAGGCAAACACCGCCTCGTTGGCAAGTTCGCCGCGCGCCACGTCGCCGAGCAGGCGGATGAACAGCACCACCAGCGCAATCGCGATCAGCACCGTGAGCACGGCGCCGGTGGTAAGGCCCATCTCGCGGGTCAGCGCGCGGCGATAGAGCATGGAGGCATCCGGAAATCGTTCGCGACACGAACGGATTTTTGACATTCCATCGTGCCCGCGCCAATAATCGCCAAATCGGCAACGCCGCTCATCGGCGCGACCATCCAGCTGGCTCCGCCTGACGGCGGCGCAGGGGCAAATTGTATTTTTTTGAGCACAGACATGGAAAACAAGGAAATCGAACTCGAATTTAGCATAAAAAGCGGCGCCCCCGAAAAGCAGCGCACCGCCTGCGTGGTCGTCGGCGTGTTCGAAAACCGCAAGCTGTCGGGGCCGGCCATCGACATCGATCGCGCCAGCGACGGTTATCTGTCCGAGATCCTGCGCGGCGGCGACATGGAAGGCAAGGCCGGCAGCACGCTGCTGCTGCACCGGGTGCCCAACATCCTGGCCGACCGCGTGCTGCTGGTGGGACTCGGCAAGGAACGTGACTTCCACGAAAAAGCCTACCGCGATGCCATCGCCTGCGCAGTCAAGACGCTACGCGACACCGGCTCGATGGAAGCCGCCATCACCCTTTCCGAAATCCCGGTGAAGAAGCGCGACGTCACCTGGAACATCGAGCAGGCGGTGATCACGGCCCACGATGCGCTGTACCGCTTCGACCGCATGAAGAGCAAGCCGGAGGAGGCACGCAGGCCGCTCAAGCGCGTCACCTTCGCAGTGTCGCGGCGCGGCGAGCTCAAGTTCGGCGAAGCTGGCCTCGCGCGCGGGCTGGCCATCGCCCACGGCATCGGTCTCGCCAAGGACCTGGGCAACACGCCGTCCAACATCTGCACCCCCGAATACCTCGCCGGCGAGGCCCAAAAAGTGGCAAAAGCCCACGGCTTCGGCTGCGAGGTGCTCGATTACGCCGCCTGCAACAAGCTCGGCATGGGCTCCTTCCTGTCGGTCGGCAAGGGCAGCGACAAACCGCCGCGCTTCATCGTGCTGAGGCACGAAGGCGGCAAGAAAGGCGACAAGCCGGTCGTGCTGGTCGGCAAGGCGGTCACTTTCGATGCCGGCGGCATTTCCTTGAAGCCGCCCGCCGAAATGGACGAGATGAACTACGACATGAGTGGCGGCGGCGCGGTCATCGGCGCCTTCCGCGCCATCGGCGAACTGGGGCTGAAACTCAACGTCGTCGGCCTGATTCCCGCCTGCGAGAACATGCCGGACGCGAACGCCAACAAACCGGGCGACATCGTCACCTCGATGTCCGGCCAGACCATCGAAATCCTCAACACCGATGCCGAAGGCCGCCTCATCCTGTGCGACGCGCTGACCTATGCCGAACGCTTCGAGCCTGACGCGGTGATCGACCTGGCGACCCTGACCGGCGCCTGCGTGATCGCCCTCGGTGCGCACCCCAGCGCGCTCTACAGCAACCACGACCCGCTGGCGCGCGAAATCGAGCACGCCGCCGACCATGCCTGGGACCGCGTCTGGCGCATGCCGCTGTGGGACGACTACCAGGAACAACTGAAGAGCAGCCTTGCCGACATGGCCAACATCGGCGGCCGCCCGGCCGGTTCGATCACCGCGGCCTGCTTCCTGTCGCGCTTCGCCAAGAAATACCACTGGGCGCATCTCGACATCGCCGGCACCGCCTACAAGGGCGGCCGCGAGAAAGGCTCCACAGGGCGCCCAGTGTCGCTGCTGATGCACTTCCTGCTGAACCGCACGGAAAAGTGACCGAGATTCTTTTCTACACCTTTGCCGACGACCCGCTCGACATCGCCCGCCGTGTCGCCGCCAAGGCGCACGGCCAGGGCAGGCAGGTGATGATTTATGCGCCGGATGCGGCGGTGGCTGACGCCATCGACCGACTCTTGTGGACGACGCCCGCCCTTAGCTTCGTGCCGCACTGTCGCGATACCGACGCACTGGCCGGCGAAACGCCGGTGCTGATCGGCACCGACGCCGATGCGCTGCGCAGCGCCGATGTGATGATCAATCTGCACACCGGACAGCCGCCCTCCTTTGCCCGCTTCGAGCGCCTGGTCGAAATCGTCGGCCTGGATGAAGCTGGGGTCGAACAGGGACGCGAGCGCTACCGCTTTTACAAGACGCGCGGCTACGCCCTGCAAACGCACGACCTGCGCCAGCACGCCGGCTAGGAGGCCTCGATGAGCGAAAGTCCCCTGTTGAGCAAGATGGATGCGCTGCTGAAAAAGCATCGCGGCAGCGAGGCCGACCTTGGCGCATCGTCCGACCGCGCAGCCGCTCCAGAACACGCCCCTTCCCCCGGAAATGCGCCGCCGCCCGACGCCTGGCTGCCGGTACTGACCGACGTGATCGAGCGCGGCACCCCGCCCGTCATAACGGCGGCTACGCCAGCGGCCCCTGCTGCACCCTCTGGCGAACCCGAAGCGCCCCCTGCCGTCGTGAACGATACCCTGGCGGAGCAGCTGATGAGCGAATTGGCGCCGCGCCTGTCCGAGGTGATGGAAAAACAGGTCGCCGCCGAATTGCGCAAGAACCTCGACCAGACCGTGGCCACCCTGCTCTCCCAGCTTGACGTCAACGTTCGCGAGATCGTGCGCGACGCCGTCGCCGAAAAGCTCAAGCAGCCGCGCGATCCGTCGGCCTGAAACCGCATCTGGCCACGTCTTGTGGCCCTTCCCAATGATTTTTAGGGGCGCGCCCGCGGATTCTTTGGGATAATCGCGCTTTTGCCTGCACGCCATGGAACTCGCCAAATCCTTCGAACCGGCTGACATCGAAAAACGCTGGTACGCCCAGTGGGAAAGCGCCGGCTACTTCAAGGCCGGCGACGCGCCCGACGCCCCCGCCTACTGCATCATGCTGCCGCCGCCCAACGTCACCGGCACGCTGCACATGGGGCACGCCTTCCAGCACACCCTGATGGATGCGCTGACCCGCTACCACCGAATGGCGGGCGACAACACGCTATGGCAGCCGGGCACCGACCACGCCGGCATCGCGACGCAAATTGTCGTGGAACGCCAGCTCGACGCGCAGGGCGTCTCGCGCCACGACCTCGGCCGCGAGAAATTCCTCGAAAAAGTGTGGGAGTGGAAGGAACATTCGGGCTCCACCATCACCCGCCAGATGCGGCGGCTCGGCACCAGCCCCGACTGGAGCCGCGAGCGCTTCACCATGGACGAGGGCCTGTCGAAGGCCGTCACCGAAGTGTTCGTGCGGCTCTATCGCGAAGGGCTCATCTATCGCGGCAAACGGCTGGTGAACTGGGACCCGGTGCTGCAGACCGCGGTGTCCGACCTCGAGGTCGTCAGCAGCGAGGAAGACGGCTTCATCTGGGAGATCAACTACCCGCTGGAGGACGGCTCGGGTCACTTGACCGTCGCCACCACCCGCCCGGAAACCCTGCTCGGCGACACCGCCGTCGCGGTGCACCCCGAGGACGAGCGTTACGCGCATCTCATCGGCAAGCACGTGCGCCTGCCGATCGCCGAGCGCAGCATCCCCGTCATCGCCGACGACTACGTCGACCGCGAGTTCGGAACCGGCGTGGTCAAGATCACCCCTGCGCACGACTTCAACGACTGGCAGGTGGGGCAGCGCCACAAGCTGGTGGCGATCAGCGTGTTGACGCTCGACGCCAAGATGAACGACCTCTGCCCCACCGAGTACCAGGGGCTGGACCGTTACGACGCGCGCCAGAAGCTGCTCGACGAACTTCAGGCCAAAGGTCTGCTGGTCTCGGCCAAGCCGCACAAGCTGATGATCCCGCGCGGCGACCGTACCCATGCGGTGATCGAGCCGATGCTCACCGACCAGTGGTTCATGAGCATGGAGGGCCTCGCCAAGCAGGGCCTCGCCGCGGTCGATTCGGGCGAACTGAAGTTCGTGCCTGAGAACTGGACGACAACCTATCGCCAGTGGCTGGAGAACATCCAGGACTGGTGCGTCTCGCGCCAGCTGTGGTGGGGGCATCGCATCCCCGCGTGGTACGACGCCGACGGCAATTTCTACGTCGCGCATACTGAGGCCGAAGCCCGCAAGCAGGCCGGCGGGCGCGAACTGACGCAGGACAACGACGTCCTCGACACCTGGTTCTCCAGCGCGCTGTGGCCCTTCTCGACCCTGGGCTGGCCCGAGCAGACGCCCGAACTCGAACGGTTTCTTCCGACCTCGGTGCTGGTCACCGGCTTCGACATCATCTTCTTCTGGGTCGCCCGCATGGTGATGATGTCGCTGCACTTCACCGGCAAGGTGCCGTTCCGCGAGGTGTACGTCACCGGCTTGGTGCGCGACTCCGAGGGCCAGAAGATGAGCAAGTCGAAGGGCAACGTGCTCGACCCGATCGATCTCATCGACGGCATCGCGGTCGACGACCTGGTCGCCAAGCGTACCCAAGGCCTGATGAATCCCAGGCAGGCCACCAGCATCGAGAAACGCACCCGCAAGGAATTCCCAGCAGGCATCGCCGCCTACGGCACGGATGCCCTGCGATTCACCTTCGCCAGCCTCGCCACCCATGGCCGCGACATCAAGTTCGACCTGCAGCGCGCCGAGGGCTACCGCAACTTCTGCAACAAGCTGTGGAACGCCACCCGCTTCGCACTGATGAACCTGGAAGGCCACGACTGCGGCCAGGACGCCAGCCAGCCGATGGATTTTTCGGACGCCGACCGCTGGATCACTGCACGCCAGCAACAGGCCGTCGCCGAGGTGCGCGAGGCCTTCGCCGCCTACCGTTTCGACCAGGCCGCGCGTGCCGTGTACGAATTCGTGTGGGACGAATACTGCGACTGGTACCTGGAACTTGCCAAGGTGCAGCTGAATGGTGGCACGCCGGAACAGCAGCGCGCCACCCGCCGCACGCTGGCCACGGTGCTCGAGGCCACGCTGCGCCTCGCCCATCCCATCATTCCCTTCATCACCGAGGAACTGTGGCAGAAAGTCGCCCCGCTCGCCGGGATCGCGGGCGACAGCATCATGCTCGCGCCCTACCCCCAGGTGGACGAGTCACAGCGCCATCCCGACAGCGTCGCGCGCATCCGGTTGCTGAAGGAGCTGGTCAACGCCTGCCGCACCCTGCGCGGCGAGATGAACTTGTCACCGGCACAGCGCGTGCCGCTGGTGATCGAAGGCGACGACGCCGCGATCAACGCGCTCGCGCCCTACATCGCCGCGCTCGGCAAACTCAGCGAAGTCAGTGCCGTCCCCGCACTGCCGGAAGCCGACGCCCCGGTCGCCTTGGTCGGCGACATGCGGATGATGCTGGTGGTGGAAACCGACAAGGACGCGGAACGCGCCCGCCTGGCCAAGGAAATCGCCCGCATCCAGGGCGAAATCGCCAAGGCGCAGGGTAAGCTGGCCAATTCCAGCTTCGTCGACCGCGCCCCCGCCACCATCGTCGAGCAGGAAAAAGCCCGACTCGCCGACTTCAGTGCCATGCTGCAGAAGCTGGAGACACAGCACGCACGACTGGGTTGATGACACGCTCATGCCCAACAAAAAAGCGCGGTCGAGGCCGCGCTTTTTTATTGGGGAGTACGGATAGTGTCGTCCGGTCGTCCATAAAAAAACCGGGGCATAAACCCCGGTTTTGCATCAGCCAAGCTGCTGAAATTTACATCTTCCAGCTGTACTGGATACTGATGGCGTTCTGGTACATCTCAATATTATTAGTACCACCCGTCGGGAAGTAGATGTTGTCAGGACCTGTCACATCGTTGCTGAAGCCATGCATGTAAGACATGGTCAGTTCGTTACCCGTAGCCAGCGTGTAGGTGAAGCCCAAGGTCACGTGATCGGTGATGACGCCGGGGGCGAGGGCGTTGAACATCACATCAGCGCTATCGATGGGATTGTCACCATGGTTGTAGCCAGCCCGGAGTGTTAAAGCGTTGCTGTATTTGTACTCGACACCCAATTTCCATACGTCAATATCGTTCCAGCCAAAACCGATACCGCTCGCACCGCCCAGACAGACAGATTGCACTGCGGGACCCGTAGGCGGAACGGGGACACAACCAGGAGGATTACTGATATTGGATACGGAATCTACGCCGGAATAATTGATGCGCTGATAATCCAGTGCGACCTTAATGGCCGGGGTCGCCTGCCAGGCCACGCCGATGTTATAGTTCTCGGGAATATCAAAGTCACCCTGCTCCGCGAACAGGCCCTTGTACTTGTCGAGTTCCTCGAAGTTCATCTTGCTGGCATACGCCGCGCCGATGGTCACGGTCGGACTAATCTTGCCCATGTAGCCCAGGCGCACACCGTAGCCGAAGCTATCGTCGTAACCATTATTGGTCAGGTCGGCAGGAGACGTTGAAATCTGCATGAAAGCGTGCAGACCTTCTGCCTTAAAGCGCTGATAGCCTAGCAAGGGCGAAATACCGAACGAATGGTTGGCATTCACTTTGTAGGCTGCAGTCGGGGCAACGATCAATTGCATCAGGTCAACGCCCAAGCTTCCTTGGCCGCACAGCATGTTCAAAGTAGGTCCGGTAACGCCAGTCGGAGCTGCGCTAGCACAAACACCGGTGTCGCCTTGACCAGGCGCATAATCCGTATTCATGCCACCATTGCCGTACACGGTGACACCCAACGCGAGGTTGTTGTTAACCATGCGGTTGTAACCGAACTCCGGAACCGGGAAGTAGTTGGAATCGCTTTCAACATTGCCCGGGTCGCCGCCGCCAACTCGGGTATATTCGCGAATCGGGCTGAACAGATCCACGCCCAGATCCATGCGGTTGCCGGCGAAGGCCGCCGCCGCTGGGTTGTTGGCGCCGAAGAAGGCGTCGTCGTGGGTTGCAGTGGCTGCGCCGCCCATGCCCTTGGCTTTCATGCCGTAGCCATGCGAAAAGTAGCCGTTGGTGGCGTAGGCGCTGCCGGCCAAGCCGGCCAATGCCATGAATGCGAATACACGAGTGAACTTCATTTGTTGTCTCCTGAGGGGCAAAATTACTACACATAAGCTCGTTTAATAGCCTGCCCGAAGCCTACGCGCCCAATAGCGCCAAGACAAGTGGGGCCATTCGCCTAATCAAATAATCCCGACCGGGTGTGGTACAAAAGACACATAAAAAAATGAGCCGAACGTATTCGGCTCATTTTCATCATGCGGCAATCTGACGTTGGATGCTGTTTCTTAAATGAATAGGCAGATGTCGGTTTCGCCCGCGAACTCGAAGAACGTGGCGGCGCCGCCGTATTCAAGGCCGTCGATGAAGTCGGAATGCTCGAAGCCGAACAGTTCGACGGTCATCTGGCAGGCGATGAATTTGACTTCGGCTTCCTGGCACAGCTCGCGCAGGTCGGGGATGGTGGCCACGCCGTTGTTGGCGATGGTCTGCTTCATCAGGGCCGTTGCCACGTTTTCATAACCGGGGATGATGGCCTGGATGGCGTTGGGCATGTTCCAGTTGATGCTCTTGAACCACTTGGGGCCAAAGGGCATTTTCATCGGCATGCCGGGGTTGCCCAGGGGGCTGACCTTGAGGACGGACAGATCCTTGCGGACGAGCTGGAGGCCATAGAAGGTGAAGAAAATCTGGGTTTCATAGCCCAGCGCGGCCGCCGTGGAGGCCAGGATGAACGGGGGGTAAGCCCAGTCCAGCGTGCCCTTGGTGGCGATGATGGCCATTTTTTTGGTATCCATATCTGTCTCTCCTGTTCCGGTCAAAAAAATAGCGCCGAATGTTCTTTGAACAAACGGCGCTATTTTGGTTTCCTGATTACTTTTTCTTCATGAAGAAGGTGAATTCGCCACCCGCTTCGGCGGTGGACAGCAACTCGTTGCCGGTCTGCTTGGCGAAAGCGGCG
>Ga0299915_10003667_pt1 | contig 11095 bp, 9 predicted proteins | sample RVTome_13_FD_200263 | JGI IMG/M metagenome (GOLD analysis project Ga0299915, IMG submission 200263) | Soil microbial communities from uranium-contaminated site in the Upper Colorado River Basin, Wyoming, United States - RVT92D227 (version 2) ... | reverse complement strand
GGATCCTGAAGTAAATAGCGTAGGAGAGGCAGAAAAACGACCAATGAGATCAATGCCAGAGCAGCCAGCCACCAAAAAGCCTGCCGCCGTACACCTTTGGACTGCGCGTGCAGCACATACAGCAGCACCGCCATGACCACCACAAACGGAACGACGCGAAAGGGGCTGTAGCCATGCAGACCCAGGCCCAGAAAAAGCCCTGCCAGCAGGAAATCGTTGCGCGAGCGGGTGCGCAAGCCGCGCAACAAGAAATACAGGGTGGGCGCAGTGAAGAAAGCGTACAGGGTGAAGCGTAAGCCTACCCGCGAGATGACATTGGGCCAATAAGCGACGCCTGCCAACAGCATGGCAAACAGGGCCGCCCGCCGTCCCCCAACCTCCTTGCCTATCCCGTAGATGAAAGGCAGTGTCAACAAGCCGCACAAGACCATGCCAATTTTCAAGCTCATAAAAGAAATGTCGGTGCCGAAGAGTTTGATTATCGCAGCGGTCAGGTACATCTGGAAGCCTTCGCGACCGGTATTACGTGGGAAGAAGATGCTGTATTGCCCGTCAAGCACATCCCATACATCTAGCAGCTTTTCGGCCTGGTCAGAGACCATCTCCGGCGGCACCTGCTCCAGTCGATAAACGCGGAAGAAAATGACCAGCAGGGCGGAGGCCGCTAAGATCAGTGTCCATCTGGTGATCTTGATCTGCCAGGGGAAATGCAGTGCGCTGCGCAGACGCGTCCACCAACTGACAAAGGGTAAAGGCCCCTGCCAGAAGGCAAACAACACGCAAACGAGCGCAAACATCCAGAGCAGCACGTTCAGCCCGGAGAAGCCATTACCGCCAAACGCCAGGAAGGCGATCAAAACCGCCGGTACGGCGGCAGCCACAAATGAGGAACGCACGCGAAAATCGTCGCTGCCCTCCCCATCCGCCGGTATATCAGGAGTCTGCCAGGACCCCTTGGAACGGGCATAGATCAACCAGCCAGCAGCCAATAGATACAAAATGGCGCCCAAAACCCAACCCCGGTTTGGGCGTGGCTCTAGCGATAATTGCGCCAGCAATGCCAGGAGTAAGGCTGGCAACCATGGAGATTTGACAAGCAAGATAATCAGCCCGGTGATGAATTCTGACCTACTCGGAATGGCAGAAACAGGCTGTTCACTTATCGCCGTCTGAGAAGGTGTTTCATCGTGCTCTTCAGTCGGTTCCTGTACCTCAGGAATCGCCATCGGTTTGCCGCGCAGCAAAGACTTTACAAAATCCAGGACAGTTGGTTGTTCAGGCATAGGCTGTTCAAACGGCTATTATACTTTTCGGGCGATATAAAAGGAATAGACGCCATCCTGGCAAAGTGGATCGGCATCGTAATAGGGCTGTACAATCCGCCTGGTGAGCGCCAGGTTCCAACGCGTGGGCGCAAGGATCCAGCGGCGGGTCAGAAAATGGCTGACCAGGGATGGTAAACCAAAGTAATGCCCCCACTCGACCACATGCAGGGCGCGCGGCGGAAAATAGTGCCACCAGCGCTCCAGGCGAAAACCGGTCCGCTCCAGGCGTGTCTGCCAGACATCGGGGGCGTCGCAATGCTGGTGGCGGGAGATGCGGTTGAAGAAGCGGCGATAGGCGTCCCCCAGCGAGCGCAGACCTATTTTATCCAATGCATTGCTGACGGATAATGAGGGCAAAAAATTATGGTTGGGCACACAGAAGACGAATGGCGCGCCGGGTTGGAGCACGCGGGCTGTTTCAGCTAGGACAGTCTCGACGTGTGGGATATGCTCGAGCACCGAGTTGCTCACCGCACTGGCAAAGCTGCGCTCAGGAAAGGGCATCGTGCCGCCATCCCCGAGGATCACGCTGCGGTAGCCGCCGCGGCTGGCAGCCTGACGCACAGGACCAGCCCACGGATCGATGCCCACATCCAGCGGGTGGTCAAACGTGACGGTGGCAAAGTGTCCATCGCCACAGCCTACATCCAAAACCGGACGTGGTAGCTCGATCTGCTCATAGAAGCGCGCCTCCACTGCCCGCACCAGGGAACGGAAATAGGGAAGATCTCGAATATGTAACCATAAGTAATCTTTTTGATCCATGATATAATTACATCACTACTGCCAATATGTTGGTATAAGGAGCGCTATGTTAATCCGCACCCAAATCCAATTGACCAAAGAACAGATCAAGGCATTGCGAAGATTGGCAAATGAAAAGAATGTCTCCATATCTGCATTGATTCGTCAAGGTGTTGACATTGTGATTCAAAATCCCAGGATCATCAGCGTGGCAGAACAACGCCAACGGGCGATAGAAGCTGCTGGGCGTTTCACCTCTCAAGACGGCGCGATCAATGTGTCTACTGAGCATGACAAATACCTAGACGAGACCTATCATCCATGACCATTTTTGTTGACACCTCCGCCCTGTATGCTGTATTGTGCCAGAATGATTCCAACTATGCTGCCGCGGCACAATACTGGAAGTACATCTTGCTCAGCGAGGAGTCCCTTGTTTGCACCAATTGCATCCTCGTTGAAACATTTGCCCTCATTCAGCATAGGTTGGGCATGGAGGCAGTAAAAGTCTTTCAAGATAGAGTCCTGCCAGTGTTGTTAATCGAATGGATTGATGCTGACCAGCACAATTCCGCAGTAGAGAGCCTGCTCACTGCTAACCGTAGAAATCTCAGCTTGGTAGATTGTTCTTCTTTCATAACTATGCGCCGCCTGGGAATCCAGAATGTGTTTGCATTTGATGAGCATTTTTCCGAACAAGGATTCACCTGCTTCCCAGCTTGATCACCTTTCATTTGCTAATTTACTAAACAAAGCTTCATACTCCTCTGCAATCCGCTGAGGGGAGAAACGCTGAACCACCGCCTGGGAATCACCCTGATAGTTTTCCGGATGATCGAGGATCTCAACGAGGGCGTCGGCGATAGCCAGAGCATCGGCCGGAGGCACCACCAGCCCCATGCCGGTCATTTGAACGGGCTGGCGCACGCCGGGTATGTCTGAGGCTACCACGGGCGTGCCACAAGACATCGCCTCGACTTGCACCATGCCAAACGACTCGGTGCTGTTGAGGCTGGGCAGCACGGTCACCTCGCAGGACTGGAAGAAGGCCACCAGTTCCTCGTCAGTCAGTGTACCCAAGAAGGTCCAATGCTCACCCAATGAGTGGATCAACGGTGCCAGCTTGCGGGCATAGTCTTCCTCACCCATCACATTTTGGTACTGTCCCATATGCAGCACTCGGGCAAAAGGGTAGCGCTTGAGCACCTCAGGCATGGCTTCCACCAGGTACTCGACGCCTTTTTCGGTCGCCAGCCTGGCAGCCATACCGATCAGACGCTGCCCCGGTTGTATGTCCGCTTTCAGTTGGAAGGCTTCCAAGGTTTGGTCATCAATAACTGGAAGCACTACCGGTGGGGGAATGGAGCGCAGCTTACCCAGATAGCGGCGCAAGAATGGAGAGGCTTCGGCGTAGTCACGGGTATTGGTGATGACGACCTGTGCCAGGCCGAGAGAGACCAGGTTTGCCAGGTGGGAAACCAGGTTGGCGACTGAATGCACAAAACCGTGCGGCAAGCGCAGGTCGCAGTGGTATGTAAGGACAACCGGTTTGCGCAGCAACCAGCACAAGGCAGCGATCGGCGCAGCGTCCAACTGCGGCAAGTGTAGGTGGACAATATCAGCCTGGCGGGCGATCTTCCAGGCCCAAGCCAGTATGCCAGGCATCAGCACGCCTTTACTGACGCGCAACCAGACCTTCGGGCGGATGACCTCTACCCCGTCTCGCATTTCATGCGGCAGCAAGCTGGGTTCATAGCGCGAGGTAAGCACGGTAACTTGATGGCCACGAGCCGCCAGGGCGCGTGCCAGGCGTTCGGCATAGATCGTCAGCCCGGAATAGTGCGGGCGATAATAGGTAAGTGTTGTAAGAATGCGCATAAATTAGCTGGAAGGCAGATGGTAATCCCCCCTTTAAGAGGATCCTTGGTTTTTGATTTTTCCTAATTCGCGGTACAGTCCGCTGAGGGACAACCCGTCGACGACCAGTGCATAGACGCCAAAAATGCCTGTGCTGGCATACATCGTAAAATGCATCGCAATGGCAAAGGCAGCCGCACCAGACGGCTCCACGCCAAACACAGCCAGCGCGCCCACCAACACCGCTTCGAACACACCCAATGAACCGGGGGAAGATGGGGCAGCAATCCCCAAAGCCGCCGAGCCCAGGGCAAAAAACGCCCACAGAGGCTTGGCAGAAGGGAAGAAGGCAAGCAGCATGAGGTAATACTGAAAAATATTGATTGACCAGTCAAAAATCATCAATCCAACTGCAATCAGAAAACGCCGTGTGTCAGTCAGCACAGTCAGACCGTCGAGGAAGGGATGTACCTGCCCACCATTAAGTATTCGCGCCAGCTTCCAGCGCTGCCCCAGGCGGTCAAAGAGCTTCAGGACCAACGCCTGGTTGCGCGCCATCAGATACAATGCTACTAAACCAACTACAACGACAACAGCCATGATCGTCGCCGCCTCCCGCGCCCAGGTCACTCCCACAACGAATGGCAACGTGCTCAGGAACAGACCGGAAGCCAGCACCAGATCCAGGGCACGCTCAACCAGGATGGTGGAAATCACCTGCCAGAAGCTTAAACCGGCTTTGCGTCCCAAAAGATAAGCCCGTCCTAACTCACCAAGCCGAAATGGGAGCAGATTGTTGAGCAAATACCCCTCATTGATCGTGAAGAAGGTATCGCGATACGAAGCTTTCCGCTGCAGCAGAGTATGCCAGACTGTCCCGCGCACGAGCAACCAGGGAATGGAGAATGATGCACCAAAAACTAGCAACCACAGCTTTGCCTGGCGCATCGCCTGGAAGAATTTATCCAGGTCGATTAAATAAAAAATCACTACCAAACAGACCAGGCTTACGGTCAGGCCGGGCAGCAGTCTTTTCCAATCGTTGTGGGCAGGGAGGTGGCTGGCAGCGATCTCATTCCTCCCCAACACGTAAGATCGCCATGAAGGCTTCCTGCGGAATCTCGACATTACCCACCATCTTCATGCGCTTCTTGCCCTTCTTTTGCTTTTCCAAGAGCTTCTTCTTGCGGCTGATATCGCCGCCGTAACACTTGGCAAGTACATCCTTACGCAATGGTTTGACATTGGCACGCGAAATGACCCTACCGGCAGCATATGCCTGGATTGGCACGAGGAATAACTGGCGCGGAATCAGCTCTTTCAGCTTGGTAATCAGCGCCTGTCCCTTGTGATAAGCATCGTCGCGGTGGACGATCGAGGCCAGCGCATCTACCGGCTCATCATTGACCAGGATTTGCAGCTTGACCAGATCATCCGGGCGGTATTCGGCAAACTGGTAATCCATCGAGGCATAGCCGCGTGTCTTCGACTTAAGCTGATCGAAGAAATCGACGATCAGCTCAGATAGAGGGATTTCGAAGTTCAACTGCACCCGGTCGTGGGCCGGATAATCTTGCGAGATAAAAACTCCGCGTTTTTTCTTGACCAGCTCCATGATCACCCCATAGAACTCGGTCGGAGTGAAAACTTCAACCTTCATCCACGGTTCACGGATCTGGGCAATCAGCATTTCATCCGGCAGGTCAACCGGTGAATCGATGACCATCTCCTCGCCGGTCTGCATCACCACTTCATACTCCACGGAGGGCGAGGTAACCAGGATGTCCAGGTCATACTCTCGCTCCAGGCGTTCTTGGATGATCTCCATGTGGAACATGCCCAAAAAGCCGCAACGAAAGCCGAATTTGAGCGCCTGGGAAGTTTCCGGCTCGTAGGTGAGTGAAGCATCGTTGAGCTGCAATTTCTCCAGTGACTCTTTCAGATCCTGGTAATCATCATTCTCCACCGGGTAGATCCCGGCAAACACCATCGGTTTTACCTTGCGGTAACCGGGTAGCGGCTCGGAGGCAGGGTTTGCAGCCTGGGTGAAGGTATCGCCGACGCGGCACTCATGCACGGTCTTCAAGCCGGTGGCAATATAACCCACCTCGCCTGCCACCAAACGACTCACCGGGCGCAGATCGGGAGCGAAGATGCCGATTTCAACCGGTTTAATGTCAAAACCAGTCGCCATCAGATGCAGGATATCGGTGCTCGAAATACTTCCCTCCATCACACGCACATAAGCTACGACGCCTTTGTAGGGATCATAATGCGAGTCAAAGATCATGGCGCGCAGAGGAGCATTTTCATCCCCCTGCGGGGGAGGCATCTGCTGGACGATCATTTCTAATACCGTATCAACATTCAGACCGTCTTTAGCAGAGATGCGCGGGATTTCATCCACCGGCGTGCCCAGCAGGCTGCTGATCTCTTTCGCCACTTCATCCGGTTGTGCAGAAGGCAGGTCGATCTTGTTGATCACCGGAACAACTTCCAGATCGGCTTCCAGCGCGCTGTACAGGTTTGCCAGGGTTTGTGCCTCGATACCCTGACTGGCATCCACGACGAGTAGCGCCCCTTCACAGGCTGCCAGGGCGCGGCTGACCTCGTAGCCAAAATCGACGTGCCCAGGGGTGTCGATCAGGTTAAGCTCATAAACCTTGCCATCACGGGCGGTGTAATTCATGCGCACCGCCGAGGCCTTGATCGTCACGCCTTTCTCGCGCTCCAGGTCCATGCTGTCCAGGATTTGTTCGGTGGTGTCGCGGTCGGAGACGGTACCGGTCAGATGTAGCAGGCGATCAGCCAGGGTCGACTTGCCGTGGTCGATATGGGCAATGATACAGAAGTTACGGATTTGTGCGTTCATGCGGGGGAGAAGTATAACCTATTTTCACCTGTTCCAACACAATATTTGCCACTCAATTCAGCGCAACAGACGCGGATGAAGCCAGAAGGCATAATCGTCTTGGGCAGATCCATTAGCCGAAACCACCAGGATCAGGCTGATCTCTCTACCCGCCCACTCGCTGAGGTCATAACTGACAGTGGTCACCTCGCCGTCGTAATATTCCTGCCAGCTTGCCAGGATATCATAAGAGCCATTGGGCTTCTGCAACAGTAGATAGAAAAGCACATCACAATCCGCATGTCCGTACATACAACCAATGACTGTCTCGAAGCGATCCCCATTCTCGATCAATCGGTCGGGGAAGGCTCCGGCTACCAGACCCTGCTCGCCGAGGAAATCAAAGCGCATCCACCCGCCTATATCTGGGTGAGTGACCAAAGCAGGCTTCTCTTCCCGATCCCCGGTTTCCAGGCGGGGAGAATCGTCCTTATAAACGAAACCGATCAGCTCATCTTCGATTGAGGTGGGGCATTGTAAGGACAGGCGACTATTTGTCCAATCAGCCTTACAATAGTTTGCCGCCATATCATATAGAATATCATCAACCACTTCGACCTCGATACGGACAGAGAGAGATTGATCGGCATTATCCCCCCCGCCAAACGGCACATGCCCAGAATTGCGCAGCTGCCAATAACCCGTGTGAATACCATCTGAGGTGGGAGCGGTCAAGCTGACGGACAGATCAACCAATGTGCCGGGGGAAAAATCTCCAATCAGGGGAATAACAGCATAACCATCCATCTGGTCACCGCCGACGAAAACCAGATCATAATCCCTTGTCCAGGTACAGCTGCCAATATTCCTCACACGCCAGGTTTTAGTAAACTGTGCACCAGGCAAGTACACTTTTCCATCCGGGACGGTAACATTGCTGATGAATTCCAGCCAATCACAAGGGATGGAGGATGTAGTGGGGGTCGGAAGAGGCGTCTGTGTCGGGAGCAGAGGAGTAGAATTATCCTGCCAGGGCGTGGGGGTTGAAGTGAAGCCATAGTCGAGGACAGGCGTGTATGTTGCCTGCGCCATCTGGGTTAAAAGGGCAACCGCGGTACCGCCTGCATCCAAGGTCAACCGTGCCGATACGGTCTGGACTGCCTGGGTATGGCGGGATGAAGCGTCGCCAGAGGAAGGCGTTGGCTGAGCGGCACAACTTGCCAGTAAGCCGAAAAAAAGCAAACCAGCCACCCACAAGATAAGCCGATCACGTGTTTTCATCGCTATCCTCCTTTCCTAGTGAGGCCGGCTGCTCCAATGCAGACGGTGCTAAAGTTTCTGCATGTTCTTGAACGAAACAACGCCCCAAAAGTTCCTGAATAGTCATGTTAGCCTGAACGGGTGATTGGAGATAAGCTAAGAATTCGGTATTGCCTTTCGGGCCTAGGATAGGCGAGCGGATCAGCCCATGCAGGCTGTAGCCAAGTGACTGGGCAAAGGCTAATATATCCCCAACAATTTGCTGGTGAACCAATGGATCGCGGATCACCCCCTTGCCGCGGCCAACCAATGCCCGTCCAGCCTCGAACTGCGGCTTGATCAATGCAATCACAATTCCTCCCTTGGTGTTCCCGTCTGGCAGCCAACCTTTGACCACCTGCAATAAAATCTTAAGGGAGATAAAAGAGGCATCAATCGTCACCAGATCAACAGCGCGCGGCAGGCGTTCCACGAAACGGGCATTCGTCTCCTCCATAACGACAACGCGCGGATCTTGACGCAGCTTCCAGTCCAGGATACCCCGACCGACATCGATGGCATAGACCTGCTGTGCCCCATGCTGGAGCAAGCAGTCGGTAAAGCCACCGGTCGATGCCCCGACATCAGCACAAAAGATGCCCTGAACGGGGATGTCAAAGGCATGCAGAGCAGCTTCCAGCTTCTCGCCACCGCGCGAGACGTACTGTGGGCGTTTGTCCAGGCTGATGGCAGCATCCATCGATAAACCTGTGGCAGGTTTGAGCACTACCTGTCCGTTCACACGCACCTGACCAGCCATCACTAGGCGTTGCGCCTGTGAGCGACTCTCTGCTAAGCCTCGCTCCACCAGCAGCACATCCAGGCGCGTCTTTGGCATCTACCCTACTTTCTTGCAGACGAAGGTCTGCGGGCCCTGATAAAGGGTAAGACTCACCGCATTCCCCTGGTCATCGAACTCGTAGGCGAGGGTCAATTCCACCTCGCGTGGGAAGAGGCGCAGTGTCGACTCGGCCAGCAATGCCAGTTTCTCCTGCCCGGCTGCCTGTGCATATAGAATCCCATCCACCAGGCTGACCGTAATCGCCATCCCGGGCGCCAGTTCAAAAATGCCCGTGTAGCGCGGCAGCATAGCTGAGTCCAGGGGAATGGACAGGCGCTCCTGCGGCAGCGGCTTATCCACCTTGGGCGCACGCTCCACTGGCCCTAAACGGCGCTCCACTTGCATCCCATTTACTTTCCCATCTTCCCCACGTGTGAAGATAAAACGATCAGTCGCTTCGGTGATAAAGAATGTATCCCTGGCATAAGGTATTAGTTTCAGTCGCATTCCTCCCGTGCGGCGGGAATATAACTGACCGTCTTCGCATGTAACTTCCCGCTCTTCTCTTTCGTTGATGGAATACACGCCTACATAATCTGGTAAGGCTGCTACATCCATCTCAATCGCTGTTGGCGCCGTATAGGGCTTTTCGATGACCATGGTCGCCAGTTTGAAGGCCAACATGTCGGGATCTGGCTTGGGAGCTTCCAGGTTGGTCAGTAAGGCCACGTACACCCGCACCGCTGGCACCCGAACCCCTCCGCAGAGAAAACCGTTGATACCACCCGCATGCTCAATGAATTGGAAACCTTCGTAGTCTGACACTGTCCAGCCATAGCCGTATTTGGTCAAGCTACCATCCAGCAGGCGGTAGGATTGGTGCGCCAGCGACAGAGTCTCTGGTCTTACCAGTTCGCCGGTATAAAGAGCCGCATCCCAGCGTGCCAGGTCGTCTACACTAGAGGCGAGAGACCCGGCTGCATAGGGCTGCGTCATACTCAGGTATGCCGCATTCGCAAACCCATCATTGCTGAGGGCGTAACCCGCCACCCGACCCGGAACAATACGCGCCGTGTCGTCATAAAGCGAGTGCGTCATGCCCAGGCGATCAAAGATACGCTCCTGAACAAAAGCAGCATACGACTTGCCGGATATCTTCTCAATGATCGCCCCTAATAAGATGTAGCCAGAGTTATTGTAGGAAAACTTTTCTCCCGGCTCAAACTCCATAGGACGGTCTTTGAACAGGTTGATCAGCTCCTCCAGGGTCATATCCTTGCGCCACAGCGGCAGCCACTCAGGCAGACCGGTATAGCTCTGTATACCCGAAGTATGTGTGAGCAGGTGTTCAATAGTGATCTTCCGCCCCTGCATAGGATAATCTGGCAGGAAGCGTGTAATCTCGTCCTGGAGGGATAACTTCCCCTCTTCCAACAACATGAGGATGCACATCACGGTGAACTGCTTGGTGATTGAGCCAATGCGAAAGATCATGTGCGGCTCCACGGGCACATCCAACTCCAGGTTGGCTTTGCCGTAGCCTTTACGCAATAAAACCTGGCCCTCTTTCATCACAATGACCGCCGCTCCAGGATCGCTGGATGGGTAGGTAGCCTGGAGAAGTTCATCCATTTTGCGGATCAAATCGGGAATACTCATTGTCAGCTCTCCAAAGAGAATGGTATCCAATGCAGTATCTATATTATAAATGCCAATGGCTGCGTTTTATGCTATCATTGCGCCATGTCTCTCAATTGGTTTCCCGCACTGATCAAAACCATGCGCCCAAAACACTGGGTGAAAAATCTATTGATCTTCATCGCGCTGATATTCGACCAACAGCTCACCCACTGGTCAGCGTTCTCGCGCATTTTGGCCGGTTTCATTTTATTTTGCCTGCTTTCGAGTGTGGTCTATATTATCAACGACCTGGCTGACCTGGAAGCTGACAAGCAGCACCCGCAGAAACGTTTGCGCCCAATACCGGCGGGAAAGCTGCCACCCCGGGTGGCATTGGCAGCAGCCATAATCCTGCTGCTGTTCGTGGGAGTGGCATCTATCTGGCTATCAGGTTGGTTTGCATTGATCTGCCTGACCTATCTGCTACTGAATCTGGCTTACACGAAATGGCTGAAGCATATTCCAATTCTGGACGTGATGGTGCTGGCGAGTTTTTACGTGCTGCGCGTGGTCGCCGGGGTGGTATTGATTGTCGTCACACGTTTTTCTCCCTGGTTG
>Ga0299915_10003666_pt1 | contig 11095 bp, 11 predicted proteins | sample RVTome_13_FD_200263 | JGI IMG/M metagenome (GOLD analysis project Ga0299915, IMG submission 200263) | Soil microbial communities from uranium-contaminated site in the Upper Colorado River Basin, Wyoming, United States - RVT92D227 (version 2) ... | reverse complement strand
TGTTGCAATTCCCGTGATGGTGTATCGATTCGTTTACGGCCTTGGTCCTTCCACTAACCTGTCAGATACGAACCCCTGGGGAATCTGGATCGGCGTTGACGTACTGTGTGGCATTGCTTTAGCTGCTGGAGGCCTTGTCATAAGTACGGCTTATTATCTTTTTGGAATGAAGGAATATCATCATTTTGTCAGACCGGCTATTTTAACCAGCCTTCTCGGATATTTGTTTGCCGTATTTGCACTTCTCTTCGACCTTGGCCGTTATTATCGTCTTCCTTACCCGATGGTCGTTTCATACGGGCTTACGTCTATCATGTTTTTAATAGCATGGCATTTTGCGCTGTATATTTTAGCTCTGTTTATTGAATGGAGCCCTGCATTGTTTGAATGGCTGAACATGGGGAAACTTCGTGAGTGGTTCAACAAGCTGGCTATTTGGGCCACTGTCTTCGGAGTAATCATTGCGGGCGGGCATCAGTCTGCGCTTGGCGCCTTATTCTTAATTGCGACCGGCAAGCTTCACCCCCTGTGGTATTCGGAACTCCTCCCTCTGTTTTTCCTTATATCCGCTATTATTGCCGGGCTTTCGATGGCAATTTTTGAAAGTTCGCTTACTCATAGAGTTTTCAAAAGACAGGTCGAACATTTTGATTATGCTGAATTTGATAGGCTCACAATTGGTCTCGGCAAGGCTGCTTCAGCTGCCCTGTTCACCTACTTTTTTCTGAAATTGTTCGGATTGGCTCATTCCAATAACTGGGGACTTCTTAACACCCCATATGGTTATTGGTTTTTGCTGGAGGTTCTGGGTTTTGTTTTTCTCCCGGCTTTCTTATTTGCCTATGGGGTAAGATATAAGAATGTTAAGGTTACACGGTGGACAGCCCTTTTAACTGTGGTTGGAGTTGTGCTGAACCGGGTTAATACATCTATAGTTGCTTTTAACTGGAATGCTGCAGAAAGGTACTATCCGAAATGGACAGAACTTGTAATAACTATTGGCGTAATAACTATGGGAGTTCTTGCATTCCGCTGGATTGTAAACCGGATGGCTATACTCTATGACCACCCTGATTATGAGGCGTTACATTAATTATAAAATTGGCGTTAGGAGGTGATTATGGTACGATTTAAAAAATATATCGGTAAAGACTGTATCTTCGAGAATATGAAAAGTTCAGACCGTTTACATGCCTTTGGACTTGTGTGTAAAGAACTGCCTGACACACTCGGCGATTTTGAAGAAATCGAATTGTGTGCCGATTTCGCCGGACAGGAAATTATTATGGGGGTAGCAATATTAGAAGGGAAATTGAAAAGAATTATGTTTGTCTTGCCTGACAAGGAAAACCCTGACGTCTTCAGACCTCTAACCGAAACACAACTGAAAGATTTTTTAGACCAAAGGGGCGTACAATTAATTAACTTTTTTGAATACATTACGCAGTGAAAGTCTTAATCTTTGGTATGGGCAACCTGCTGCGCTCTGACGATGGAATCGGGCTGCATATCATCGAGGCGCTTAGGGAAGCAGAACCTAAGGATTTTTTTACCACATAACTGAGGGATTACGACACTTGGGGAAAAGTTACGTTATAAATAAATTTTATAAAAAAGTTCGTGACTTAAAGTATAAATCTAAAATTTATACTTAAAGCATAAATCTAAAATTTATATTGACTTTTTTAATTAACTATGATAATTTTTCAAACCAGCATATCGACAAGGTCTCTTTGAGAAGTTAAAATAGTCTGGAATTTAAAGGAGAGATAATTTCTTATTGACATTTTATTTCATATGGTTATAATACGCCAAAATAAAACAAGTATAGCTAAGGGGATAAGGAAGGGGAACGCTATATGAGCGAATCAGTAAGTTGGGATTGGGATACAAAAGAAAAGTTTGTTGCCGATATAAGCGAATGGAAAAAGAAATTCTCTTCAGTCCGTGAACTTGTCCCCAGTGATGATGGCGAGAAAATAGCCACTATTGTTAAAACCGAAGACAAACGTTTTACCACCTGTGTGAATGGAGAGACATGGGAAGAAACGTTTGAGAGGTTATACTCGCTTAAATTTAATCCGGATAATCAATTGATTTCACTCTTATTGAGAAACTATGAATGGGCTGTTGCCGTCGGCCAAGAGATGTGGGAGGACAGATTTGATTTTGTATGGAACCTCACCTTAAGCCCGGACGGAAAAAATATGGCAGTCAATATCAATAAAGAGCATATGAGCGGAGTTTGTCTCAACGGAAAAATATGGGAGAATATGTTTTTTGATGCGAGGGATTGCATACTAAGTCCTGACGGTACAAAGACAGCATCCCATGTGCTGGTAAATAGACGTGTCGAATTGGACAATGTAGGGTTTATGAAGAAGAATTGGACCGTCGCGGTGGATGGGACTCCTTGGGACGCCAAATTTCTTAATGTATGGGGCGGGGTATTCAGTTCTGACGGCAATCATGTAGCCGCAACTGTAAGGACAGGCCTAGCTCTATATACAATTGCCGTGGACGGGAAACCTTGGGAGCAGACGTTCGGGGTAGTTTGGGAACCGATCTGTAAACCTGGAAGCAATGACTTCGTTGCTCCTGTGCAGACACCCAAGGGCTGGACAATTGCAATGAACGGAAAACCCCTCTGGGGGAATTTCTCCCAGGTATGGAGGCCTGTGTTCAGCGCTGACGGAAAAAAACTTGCTGCTACTGTAGCTATTTCTATAGGAAAATGGACGGTTGCTGTTGATGGCTCACCCTGGAGTACGGTATTCAACCAACTGGTATTAACTCCTGTTTTTAGTCCCGACGGTAAAAGGATTGCCGTTGCTGTAAAGCATGACAAAAATTGGACCATCGCTGTGGACGGTTCCACATGGCCTGAAAGATTCGATAATGTTTGGGATCCGGTTTTCAGCCCTTCGGGAGATAAGGTTGCAGCTAAAGCAGAAAAAAACGGAAAATATTTTGTGGTCGTTGATGGGAAGGTAGGGAAAAAGGGATATGAATCTCTTTGGGGCCCTGTATTTAGTCCGGATGGGAGCAAACTCCTCATACGATGCGTGGACAAGGGCAAATATTACCGCCGCGTAATCTCCTTAACAGAAATATGAAGAATGGAGTAATGTATGCTTGATTTTATCAGAGATCCCTCTTTCTATAATTTTGTGAGAGGCCCGTTAGTCTGGATAGCTTTTCTCGTATTTATCGGAGGGAGTGTTTACAAGATCAGAGCATTGTACTTGCTTGCCAAGGGGGAAAAGGCAGTCCTACCCTTCATTGACGGACAAGCCACCCTGAGGTCTCTTATGCACTGGCTTGTTCCCTTTGCCAGCAGAAACTGGAGAGTCAGGTGGCCTGTTACGATTCTTACATTTACTTTTCATATCGGCCTTGTCTTCACCCCCATATTTCTCCTTTCTCATAATGTTCTTGTATACGAATCCTGGGGCATAACATGGTGGACTTTGCCTGAAGGACTGGCGGATGTTATAACCCTCCTCGTCATTTTTTCCTGTGTTGCCTTTCTGATAAGGAGGCTTTTTGCCCCGGAGGTAAAATTTGTGACCTTCTCCTCGGATTTTCTTATCCTTGCGATTTCTTTTTTCCCTTTCCTGACAGGATTCCTGGCATATCATGAATGGCTTCTACCCTATAAAACTATGGTTGTACTTCACATACTTTTTGGAGAGATTATGTTGATTGCAATCCCGTTTACACGTCTGGCGCATATGTTTTATTTCTTTATGACAAGGTCATGGGCGGGTTCGCAATTTGCCCTGTGGCATTCAAAAGACTGGTAATTTAAGGTAGTCAATATAAGGAGGATTAGCATGGCAGTTAAGGAAAAGATCATCAGCAGGGATTTCCCGGAATATATCCGGGAGCCGAACCCTGAGCCAGACTTTGACAGACCAATAGAGGGTCTAACGCCTGAGAAGATCGAGAAGACGATCATGGCGGTATTAGGTGCGCGTACGGCGAGGATAAGGTCAGTGGTTGAGACCTGTATCCATTGCGGATTGTGCTCAAAGGCCTGCCAGTGGTATCTTTCCAATGATGGAGACCCGACCTATGCGCCTGTTGCTAAGATTCGGATGACAATATGGGAGATGCTGAAGAGAAAAGGGAAGGTTGACGCCGAATTTATAAAACAGTGTGCGCGAATAGTTTTTACTGAGTGCAACATTTGTCATCGCTGCAGCATGTACTGTCCATACGGTCTGGATATAACATTTATCATAGGTCTGGTACGTAGAGTATGTTTTGTTCTTGGGGTGGTTCCGCAGCGTATGATGGATCAGGACCACTCCCATGCCACGTCACTGAACCAGGTATGGTTTGCACAGAACGACTGGATAGATACGATGCAGTGGCAGGAAGAGGAAGTAGGTGCTGAGGTCAAGGATTTACAGATTCCTATAGATAAAGAGGGAGCGGAGGTTATGTGGCTGCCTCTGGGCGCCGAGCCCAAGACAAATACGTATCATATAGAGCGGACAGCGAAGATCATGATGGCCGCGGGGATAAACTGGACGGTGCCCGGGAAAGACGTGTGGGACAGCAGCAACATGCCGATGTTTTTACGTGATTTTGCGACAATGCAGCGGATAGTACGGGGGCTGTATGATAACGCGGCCCGATTACGAATTAAAAAGTTAGTATTAACCGAGTGAGGGCATCCTCGCTTTGCCACAAGTTTTGTGGCGCCACCGATGATGGGATGGAAAGACCTGCCGTTTGAAGTGATGCAGACGGGAGAATTCTATGTTGATCTTTTGAAGACCGGGAAGATAAAGATAGCGAGGAAGATAAAAGAGCATGTCACACTCCAGGACCCATGTAACATAATAAGAAGGGCAGGGGCGGCTGAGAAATACAGATACTTCGTCAATGCAACGTGTGAGAATTTCACGGAGATGTATCCAAATCGGGAGCACAATTACTGCTGTAATGCAGGAGGCGGTCTGGCATCATTATCAAATTGGGCTGCGCATAAGGCGAAGGGCAACAGGGTAAAGGCCGAGCAGATTAAGGCGACGGGTGCAAAGTTGGTTATTACCCCCTGCCATAATTGCAGCACTGGAATTAAGGATGTCATCAAATATTGGAATCTTGGTATAAAAAACATCTTTTTTGACGAAATACTGCTTGCAACAATGGAAATTCCTGAGGGAATGAAAGCAACATAAGAAGAAAGCGGGAAGGGATAGAGATTATGAATAAAAAGTTGATATATTTAATTTTAGGTGTAGTTTATCTCGTCATTATTATTTATGGGTTAAATGCCGTTTACAATGTGGAAGCTACATTGCGTCCTAAAGAGGCCCCCGCTGTCAAACCTGAAAATAAGATTGCCATAGCACATACGGAAATCTTCGGGAAATTAGAGCGCCCACAGGTAATCTTTTATCACAATAAACATTCCGAGGCTTTAAAACAGGAGGGTTGTAAAACATGCCACCCTGCAGATGAATTTGATAGACTGGGCTTTGATTTTCCTAAAAAAGTTGTGAAAAAAGATGAAAAGACAGTAATGAATGCTTACCATGATCAGTGTATAGATTGCCATAAAAAGAAGAGCAGTGAAAACAAGAAGGCTGGTCCTGTAGTTTGTGCAGATTGCCATAAGGAGAAAGATAAATCCATAGTAGTACAATATCCAATCTTTGAATTTAACTTTGAATATCATGATAAGCATGTAAAGAAACTGAAAGAGAAGATCGGCAAGGATGATTGCAGCCTGTGTCATCACACATACGATATAGAAGAAGAGGATGAAGCATTAGCATTAGTATACGAAAAAGGGACTGAGGAGTCTTGTTACTATTGTCACGAACTTGGGAAGAAAAGAGGGCCAGAATTAACAGCCATAACACGTGTTGCTGCCAAAAAAGGGCTTTCAATAAGAAAGGCTTCTCATCAGCAGTGTCTTAATTGTCATTTAAAGTATCAAGAGGAATATCTAAAGAAGGGCAAGAAGGAAGCATGTCCTACTGAATGCTCAAAATGCCATACTGGAAAATATAAAACGGTTGCTGAACTTGAAAAAGTTCCCCGACCTGCTCGCGATCAGAAAGAAAAACCTTTCATAAATATTAAAGATGCCAAACTGAAAGGAGTCACCTTTGACCACAAGTATCATGAAACAGCTTCTAAGACCTGCCGCTCATGTCACCATGAAACCTTAAAGTCGTGTAAGGAATGTCATGATCTGACAGGCAAGCCTGAAGGCAACGGGATAAATGTTGCGAGAGCATACCATGATGTATTTTCAGAACATAGCTGTGAAGGTTGTCACAATAAAAAGAAATCAGAAAAGGACTGTTTTGGATGCCACAGGAATATACCAATAATGGACATAGAGTCAGTGGGTTCGAAGAAAGAGGCCTGCGCTATATGCCATAGTGGTGAGATAAAGGGTCCTCTTTCACGTCCACCTCTCTCGGTTGCCAAACTCGATCCTGAAAAAGTCAAGAAAGAGGTGACAGTGAAAGTTCTAGAAAAGGAATTTGAACCATCAAAGTTCCCCCATCTAAAAATTATAGAGAAGTTAGTAAAGATTTCCAACGACAGTAAACTCGCAAACTATTTCCATAAAGATATTCAGACCCTCTGTGAAGGATGCCATCATCGGAGTCCAGCAGCAGCCGAAGCCAAAAAGGACACTCCACCAAATTGCAGGAACTGCCACTCTATCGCATACGACCCTGAAAAATTGAACAAAACGAGGCTCCTGTCAGCGTATCATCGTCAGTGCTTAGGATGTCACGAAAAGATGAGCCTCGAAAAAGGCAGGAAATGTGCTGACTGTCATAAAGTAAAAAAGGGAGGACCTACAGAGATAACCCATATCAAGAATGAGAATGTGGTAAAGCAGAATAAGAGCAGAATTTTACAAGTTTGGAGACCTGATTGAGTAGTTCAAGCATACGAAAAAAGGTTAATAAATAGAGAGGAGCAAGGATGGACAGAAGGACTTTTCTAAAGATTATAGGATCAGGGATTGCAAGCGCAGCAACAGGAAACCTTCTTACGCCGGGAAGAACTCTTGCCAAGGAGGGACCCTCCGCAAAAGAACTTTACGGCATTCTCGTAGATACGACACGGTGTATCGGATGCCGGCGCTGTGAGAAGGCGTGTGCCGAGGTGAACGGCCTGCCAATTCCCGATATATCTGAAAAAGCCAATGAGTCTGTTTTGAAGACGATGCGCAAGACCTCACCCACACAATATACAATTACAAATCTCTATAAAACTGAAAAGGGAAGTTTCTATGTACCCCGGCGGTGTATGCACTGTAACCAGCCGGGTTGTGTTGCTGCATGCCTTGTAAAGGCAATGAGGAAAAGGCCGCTCGGGCACGTCACCTGGGACTTGAACTGTATTGGTTGCAGGTTATGCATGATTTCTTGTCCCTTTGACATTCCCAAGTTTGAATATAATAAAGCAATTCCGAGGATTCAGAAATGTAACCTGTGTTTTGGAAGATATAATAAGGGACTGGTGCCTGGCTGTGTCGAAGTCTGCCCGACAGAAGCATTGATGTATGGTACAAGAAGAAATATTCTTGAGGAAGGAAAAAGACGGATTGCACAGAATCCTGATAAATATATCGAGCACATATATGGCGAGTATGAAGTAGGTGGCACATCACACCTGTATCTTTCATCTGTACCCTTTGAGCAGATAGGTTTCCGGAAAGACCTTGGAACTGTTGCATATCCTGAATACAGCACCGGTTTCCTCTATGCTGTTCCCTTCATTTTCGTGCTCTGGCCGATAGCTATGCTCGGCATCAACCGTGCGACGAAAAAGAGTAAGGAAGATGAAGGACATCATGAAGAAAAAGGGAAACATTAGGAGAAAGGAAGAGGGGAAAGAATGGCTGGAGAAAAGTTAGAAACAGTAGACATTGTTGAAGAAAAAGCAGAAGGACCAAGCATAAAAAGCTTTGGTAACTTTATCGATTTCCTTAAAAAAGAATTAAAACCGAAAGGCAATATTGCGACACCTTTCAACATCATCTCTCTTCCCATAATGCTCCTCGGGTATGTGTTTATTGTTCTCCGTCTTGCATATGGTCTTGGGAAACCCGTAACAAACCTTACCCAGGAATTCCCGTGGGGACTCTGGATCGGTTTTGATGTCGTAACAGGCGTTGCCTTTGCAGGTGGAGGATATGTCCTCTGTTTCATTGTATATGTCCTTAGAGCGGAAAAATACCATCCTATCATCAGGGCGACAGTCCTCAATGCCTTTCTTGCCTACCTCTTTTACGCAGGCGCAATCGTCCTTGACATCGGGCGCTGGTGGAATATTTATAATCCGATGGTCGGGAACAGCTTCGGCGTGAATGCTGTCATGTTCCTCGTTGCTTGGCACTTCTTCCTCTACATGCTGGCAGCACTTATTGAATTCTCTCCTACAATTGCAGAATGGCTCGGGATGAGGAGAGTGAGAAAAATACTCGGTGCACTTACCTTAGGAGCAGTAATATTTGGTATTACGCTTTCGACATTGCATCAATCAGGTCTCGGGGCGCTCATGATGATGGCAAAAAGTAAGATTCATCCCTTATGGTATACAAATTTTATTCCCATACTTTATTTTGTTTCCAGCATCTTTGCAGGACTTTCGCTGACAATATTCGAAGGGTCGATAAGCCATAAGGTTTTTGGTCCTCAGATAGACGAAGAGCATCATAAATCCTATGATGACATCGTTGTAGGATTGGCAAGGATATGTGCCTTGACAATGTTCGGGTATTTCTTCCTGAAAGCTATCCTGCTTGTCCACGAACATGCTGTTCCGTATTTAGATAGCACGATGGGTTTCTGGTATCTCTTCGAGGTAATCGGATTTGTTCTTGTGCCTTGTTTTATGTTCGTCAGTGGTGCACAGCAGAAAAACCTCTCGACCATCAAGTTCGCTGCTGTCCTCACTATAGTCGGGATTATTCTCAACAGACTCAATTATACGTTCATTGCATATAACTGGTATGTCCCTTTAAGTGAGAGGTACTGGCCTGCACCGATGGAACTGGTGATCACCGCTTCCATCATACTGTCAGAGGTGTGGGCATTCAGGTGGATGGTGAACAGGATGCCGGTGCTCCGTAAGCCCCCTGCATGGGCAATCGAAAAAGAACACTAAACAGCGATTGGAGGCAGCTCAATGGAAGAATTATTTACATATTATGACATGTTTGCGACAAAGGGTGATGAATACCTGATTATCATTGCCGTCTTGGTACTGATGATAGTGTTCTGGAAGTTCTTGTACATGAAGCCTTATTGAATACCTGATTGACGGCACACTTCCATTGGACATAAAGAGCCATATGTACCTGCCTATGGCAGGCGATAAAATCAAAATCGGATGGCTTGAAGGAAAAATAAGATGAAAGGTATTGCAGCGAGGCATTATTCTTATCTAGTCCTGATCCCCGGATACTTACCCCTCTTTGTCACCGGGCAACATGCTGGAGCCGGCAGATCTTCTCTATAGTCTTTTTTAAAGATATCTAAAATATCTGGAATTATAGGGTCAATAAGAAAATAACATCTAATTATAGGCATTTTGCATAAAAAATAAGAGATTTATTTTGTAGAAACTATTTATTGACTGTGTTTTGATTCTGTTTTCCTGACGTTTTTAGCACTTGATAGATAAACAACACATTCTTCGCATAAATTTCCTTTACCGCCTGATTTACGGCTGCATATCATCCGGTTCAACTCCCAGCATGGTTTTACTCTGTCTATATAGGCAAGACATTTATTTTTTCGCTCTTCAGGGCAGGAAGTTATTTCCCAGCATGGAGCGTAATTGAGGAGCTTTTTGATTCCTTCAATACTGATTTTCTTATCGTGGATTAACTCTCTTAAACAGTGGAGCCATATAATATCATTTTCTGAATATAATCTGTTTTTATTCTTACGTGCAGGCTTTATCAAACCATGTTTTTCATACAGGCGCAACGTCTGGTTTGTAGTACCCATCAATTCTGCCACAATACCTATGGTATAAAGCGGCATATCCTTTTTCTCTTTTTCTCCAATAACTTCTAATCTTTTTCCCATTTTTGACATAAAATTATCCTTCCAAGATATATTTATATTTTATATTAAAATATTTTTGAATGAAAATAGCAACCATGATTTTTTATCATTACTGTCTGCTTAACCCAAAAAATGTAATTCATTCAATTTGAAGCAGGCATATGTGCAGAAAAAGCTTTACCAGCAGCTCCTTTGTAAGACATTTGATATTCAGTTAAACTCATATTCTTATTTGTCACATATTGATAAACATAAATATCCAAATTCTGCTTTGTAAAGGTGTTTCTGCATGTATGCCTACCATAATTTCCAAACAAATGCATTTTTCGTGTTAAAAGGGACTGCTATGAATCAGGGTTTCTAATCTTAGAGATTAACAGTTACCACGCCTCGAACAAACGCTTAATATTCTTGCCCTCATCATTAAATGATCCGGCTTTTTTAAACTGAAAATCTTTATATGTCTTTACTTCAAGCGCATTTATAGACTCTTTTATTTTTATAGCCCCATCAATGTCTGTCCTGAATATTCTGGCTCCATGCAGGGCATCTAATGTTTCTTTATGAGGATGGCCGAATGAGTTATCACGGCCGGCACTGATAACAGCAACGCCAGGAGAGACCATCTTTAAAAAAGGATCATATGCAGCTGTTTTTCCTCCATGATGTGGGACCTTTATGACATCGCTTTTAAGCCATTCTCCGAGATGAAGAATGTCCTTCTCTGCCTCTTCCTCAACATCTCCTGTGAATAAGAATGATTTACTATTACCTTTAAACTTTAATAAGAGAGAGTCATTGTTAGCTGCGACATATTCGTTCCCGTACATTGTGTAAAACTCAGGATATGGATGGAGCATATAAATAGTGTACCCTTTACCTTCAACAATATCACCTCTATTAAGTGTTTTATGGTTTATGTTAGTAAAATTGTCAGGGAAGATAATACGCCCATTGTCCCAGAGTTCTTTAACCTTAAATCTCTTTAATATATAATCCAATCCTACTGTGTGATCAGGGTGGATGTG
>Ga0299915_10003663_pt1 | contig 11101 bp, 8 predicted proteins | sample RVTome_13_FD_200263 | JGI IMG/M metagenome (GOLD analysis project Ga0299915, IMG submission 200263) | Soil microbial communities from uranium-contaminated site in the Upper Colorado River Basin, Wyoming, United States - RVT92D227 (version 2) ... | reverse complement strand
CTGATTCTTCGTTTTCGGGCTTCTTGGCTGCCACATGTATAGGGTTCCCGTCAACAAATATTGCCTTGTATGGTGTTGTCGGACAGGCAAATTCACAATGTCCGCAACCGATACAGATATCCTGGTTGGTTTCAGGGATCACCAGGTTCCCTTCATAAGGAATCATATAAACAGCTTTTGTGGGGCATGCTTCAGAACAGGCACCACAGGCAGTCTTCTCAGTTTTTACGATGCAATTATCCTTTATGAAATTTACTTTGCCTAACTGGGTTAGTTTTTTTGCTTCCAACAAAAGCGGTTTCAAAGCATAGGTAGGACATATTTCGGTACAAACAGTACAATTATATGTACAAAAGCTCTTATGATAATCCATTACAGGCTGCATTAGTCCTGCTATGCCATATTGTTTTACAGCGGGCTGAAGTACATTATTCGGACAGGCTGTTATACATAATGAACAAGCAGTGCAATGCTTTGTGAAATCTTCTATCGATCCTGCACCTGGCGGACATACAGGTGAAGTTTTGGATTCTTTGACAGTGGATTCTTTTTTCGGTACAGGGACACTCTTTTCCTGACCCCTGGCTAAATGTGAAATACCAAACAGCATCAAAAGAGATCCGGCAACAAATTTGCGTTTGCTTTCATCAGTTTTATGCTCAGTACTTTTTGAACCAAGCAGGCTGTACGAGAGTGCTTTCTCGGGACAGATAGTTATACAGTTGAAGCAATCTACACAGCGGCTCACATCAACATCCTGGTTCAGGAAATCGATGCATGAAGATTTGCACGCTACTGAACACCTTCCGCAATGGGTACACTTACTTTCAATAAACTTAATCCTGAATAAAGAAATTTTTGAAATCAGCCCGAGTAATGTTCCGACCGGGCAGATCATATTACAATATAGCCTGCCTTTGAGGAACGAGAGAATTCCTACCAGCAGGAAGAAAACTATGGGGACAGCATACGTAAGCAAACTGAATCCTTTAATCGGGATATTATTTAATGTATAGATATCAAATCTGCCGAGAATCCCGGCCAGCAAATTATTAACCAGCAACACAACAGGCTTGCCGAAACAAGTCATAAAACGCCCGAAAATACTGTACGGATCAAGTAAAGTAACCAGGAATATACCTGATATAATAGTGACGCCCATCACTATGGCCAGAATAGAATACCGGATAATTGTGTGAGGTCTCTTAAACCCGAACCTTCTGAACCTTCTTTTGATTTTACCACCTATCCTGCTGAAAAGGTCCTGACCAATACCAAGCGGGCACAAAAATGAACAGTAGGTTCGGCCCGAAAGCATTGTCAGCAATATGACAAAGATAAATCCGCCTGCTGCGAGCGTTTTAATATGAATATACTTGATAAGAGATGGGATAAACTGAGGATAGAGCAGATAATTGATGTATTTTTCAGGGATAAGCGACCTGAAGTCGACAAAAACTAAAATAAAACAAACCAGAACAACTGCCGAAAATCCAATCCGGAATTTTCTGAGAAATGAGGAGGTCATTATGGTTTACATTTTAATACGCTTAATATTAAGGGAGTCAAGGTTCATGTTCCCCAAACCCATTTTATGCGCGATAGGTATATAATCAATCCTCTGAGGATCAACTCCAAGCATTTTTGCTGCCGCCGTATCACCGGCAATCCAGTCGGTGGTTATTATCAGCGATTTCATCAGGACCAGGTCCTCTTTTGAAACACCCTGAGGTCCATGTTTGACCATAACATTATAACAATCAATGATATTCAGGGCAGGTTTCTTTTCAAACAATGCATAATCAGCAATACACTGATGGAGATTATTTGAATGCCAGAAGCCTCTGTCCCAGACAATACCCATAGTGTTTTTAAGGCATCCGGTCATCCGTGTGGAATTATGATCTTTAAGTATCGGAACATTGATGAAAACATCAGTTTCCAGCAACAGTTCGTGCACTTTTGCATTTTTCAATTTAACGCCAGCAGGAATTTCGATCGATTGATAATAGGTCTCCGAATTAGCAGGAACCACCTTGGCTCCGGCAGATTTTGCGGCTTTTTCAATACCCGAGTTCTTATATGTGTTCACCCAGTTGTCGCAGGTATGATCGAAAACATATACCTCCTTTGCCCCTGCTTTAAAACAGTGCTCAATGATCCTTTTAACCAGCAACGGATTGGTGTTGGCAGCAAGCTCAGGAATCACATCCCATCCGATATTAGGTTTCAAAAGCACTTTTTGCCCTTTTTGAATAAAAGCTCCCATTCCGCCGAGCTCCTGGATTCCAAGGTCGAACATTGAGTCGGGATTTCCGCCCATAACAGCGATCATGTCATATTTTACGCCGACAGGTGATGTTGCCCACAATTTTTCATATCCGCCTAAACTCAAAGCAGTTCCTGCCGCAATCCCTGCTCCTATTGAAGTTTTAAAAAAATCTCTTCTTCTCATTATCCAACGTTGCAGATTTATTTAAACACTTGTAAAAAAGTGTCGAAAAATACTACTTTTTTTTTATTATTCCACTATGATAGTAAATTGTATATTAGCAATGGAATTGTGTTTAATATCATCTTAATACATATATTCTAACATTAAGCATTTTTGATTGTTTTATATTATAATGATTGTCTTATGAAAGTACTATGCTACGATTGTTTTTCGGGAATCAGCGGAGATATGAATCTCGGAGCAATGATTGATCTGGGTATTGACATTTCCTATATAAAGAATGAACTGGACAGATTAAACCTTGATGGTTGGGAGCTCGTTGCAGAAAAAGCCCAGAGGCATGGTATCATGGGAACAAAAGTCGCTGTTAAGCAATTAATTCATGAACATTCCCACAGGCATCTATCAGATATTCAAAAGATAATTGCCGGGTCAACTTTGCAGGATTCTGTTAAAGAACTGAGCATGAGAATTTTCATTAAGATCGCAGAAGCAGAGGCAAAAGTACATGGGATTCCTGTTGAGAAAGTTCATTTTCATGAGGTGGGTGCGATCGATTCAATTATTGATATCACTGGAGCTGCCATCTGTTTCAACGCGTTAAACGTCGATGCTGTACTGGTTTCAGAAGTGGAGCTTGGCAGCGGTTTTGTGAATTGTGAACATGGGAAACTACCTGTTCCTGCTCCGGCTACCATCGAGATTCTCAAAGGAATCCCGGTCAGGATGGGAGGAGTAGATTTTGAAGCAACAACACCAACAGGAGCAGCTATCCTGTCAGTTCTGGGAACCGGATTTGGTACAAGACAGCCTGTCAGATTAGAAAAGACCGCTTATGGTGTCGGCCATAAAGATCATCCTGAAGTACCAAATCTCCTCAGAGTATCATTGGGCGAAACAACAACATTCTCAGAATCAACGCATAGAGCTCTCCTTGTCGAATCAAATATTGATGATATGAATCCTGAGTTCTATGATTACATCTCCGACAGGCTTTTTAAGGCTGGTGTTTCTGATGTCTACTGTTCGCAGATAATAATGAAGAAAGGAAGACCGGGAGTTATATTGAATGTAATTTGTGAAACCGGACTGGCAGATATTGTTAAGGAAATTATTTTCACTGAATCCACAACCCTGGGTATCAGAACATTTTCCTTTAATAAGGATACGCTGGCAAGAGAATTCGGAAAGCTTGATACTATTTATGGGGAGGTGACCATAAAACGCTCTTTTTACAACGGCAAAGAGGTTTCAGTTAAGCCGGAATACGATGAATGCAAAAGAATTGCATCGGAAAAGGCTATACCCGTAAAAGAGGTTTATAATAACATCATGTCGGTATTGACACAGAAAAAACAATAAGAAATGACAGATAAGAAGAGGGAAAAACTCGATACGATATTAAAGGAACTTAATTCTTTTGTCGTTGCTTTTTCCGGAGGCGTCGACAGTTCCTTTCTGCTTCACAGGGCTCATTCTCTGAAAAAACTGAACATTATAGGAGTTACAATCAGAACTCCATATATTCCGGGTATTGAAATAAAGGAAGCTTCTGATTTTGCGAAAAAATTTGGAATAAATCACAGGATCCTCGACCTTACTTTCCCTGAATCAATCAGATACAATCCATCCGATCGGTGCTATGTCTGTAAAAAGATTTTGTTTTCGGAGCTCCTGACTTTTGCCCGGAATAAGGGGTACAGATATGTGATCGATGGGACCAACGCCGATGACACCAGCGATTTCAGACCAGGTCTAAAAGCGTTGCTCGAACTGGAAATCAAAAGTCCTCTCCACGAAGCAGGACTGACAAAAAATGATATCAGGAATTTGTTGCGTCAGGAAGGTATTTCTATCTGGGACAAACCTGCTATGGCATGCCTTCTTACAAGGATCCCGCACGAAACAGAGGTAACTGAAGGTATGCTCAGAATGGTTGAGCAGGCAGAGAACTATCTTCTTGATCAGGGGTACCCGGGAGTCAGGGTCAGGATCCATGGCGATCTCGCAAGAATAGAGTGCCTGCCGGGTTATTTTGAAAAAATGATACAAAAGTCTGACAAAGAACAAATTATCAGTAACCTGAAAAAAATCGGATTCAGATATGTATCTTTGGACCTCGAAGGATACAGATCAGGTAGTTCAAATCGGGAAATTGATCATTTATGACCAGAAAAGAAATTGAAAGTCTGCTGAAAGAGATAAAAAACGGGCAGAAAAGTATAGAGGATGCACTTGAAGAGTTTCAGAATTTCACCTATACAGACCTGGGTTTTGCCAGGATCGATCATCACAGGGAAATGCGTACCGGATATCCTGAGATTGTCTATTGCGCTGGGAAGACAATTGAACAGGTTGCAGGGATATTCAGGGTAATGACAGAGAAAAAACACAATGTTATAGGGACCAGGGCTGACGAAAAGATGTTTGAATCCGTGAAGAACGTAATTCCGGAAGCCGTATATTACCCGGTAGCCCGTATCATCAGTATCCCGCTAAAGAAAATTCCATCGCCAAAAAGCAAAATAGCGGTGATAACAGCCGGAACTTCAGATATTCCTGTAGCTGAGGAAGCAGCCGTTACAGCAGAACTGCTAGGGAACAAAGTATTGAGAATTTTTGATGCAGGTGTAGCGGGTATTCACCGTCTGGTCGATAAACTACCTGATATAAGGAGCTGCCGGGTCATAATTGTAATTGCAGGAATGGAGGGTGCTCTGGCAAGTGTTGTCGGCGGACTCGTGGACAAACCGGTAATTGCTGTCCCGACAAGTGTCGGTTATGGTGCAAATTTCGGAGGCATTTCAGCTTTGCTTGCAATGCTCACAAGCTGTTCTGCAGGAGTTACAGTAGTAAATATTGACAATGGTTTCGGAGCCGGATTCTCTGCAAGCATGATTAATCAGATGAAGTGATTTAGGTTTTATGCCTGGTGAAATTCTTCTTTCCACCGCTTATTTCCCCCCTGCTGAGTATTTCAGCCTGATCAAAAATTCAGAGAGTGTCCTTATTGAACAGGAGGAAAACTATATTAAGCAGACCTACAGAAACAGGTGCAGGATTTTGGCATCAGACGGGGTAATGGTTCTTACCGTTCCGGTCATAAAAGGCAATCTGATAAAAACCCCGGTAAAAGATGTGACAATTGATTATTCAAAAAGATGGCAGCAGGTGCATATCAGGGCAATGATATCCTCGTACGGCAGATCACCTTATTTCCAGTTTTATTATGAGTATTTTGAGAAGATTTTGTTAAGTGATTCTAAATTCCTCCTCGACCTGAATGATACACTGCTTCATAAATGTCTTGAGATAATTAATATTAATAAGTGTATAACCCACACTTCTTCCTTCAGCCAGGTAAAGGGGATGGAAAACGACTTCAGGCATAAAATATCACCAAAAGAAACTTCAGGCTACTCTTCAAAGTCATACATCCAGGTATTTAATAATAATGAATTTATTGCAGGACTGAGTATCCTTGACCTGATATTCAATATGGGACCCGAGGCATCGGCCTGTTTATAAAAAAGGGGCTGTTTTTACAGCCCCTGAATCGGAAGTAATTTAAAGTATTAATAGCCGAATTTATAGCCCATGGTAACAGTAAACATATTCCTGGAACTGGTCAGGCCAGCGACTGCTGATTCTGAAAAAGTATTATAAAGGATATAGCTTTGGGTATTCCTGAGATTTGTAAAGCCGAAGTCGATATTAATATTTTGTTCTCTGAAGCCGGCTCCAACTGATATGGATCTATGGAACATGTCATCATTCTCTTCACCTATCTCAAATACCTTTCCATAATAACCATAACCTCCTCTGAGATAGAACTTGTCCATCCGGAATTCGCCGCCCACACGTATATTGCTTGCCTTTTTCAGGGTATTCTTTATTTCGAGGTTCTTCTCACTGTAATCATAATTATCACCTGTCTCAGAGAATCTTGCAGTGCTGTAATCAATAAACTCATAATCGAGGCTCAACAGTGCTATTTTCTTGAACTGGTATGCGAATCCTGCCAGGGCTCTGAAGGGTGTTGTCAGTGAGTAATTATACCTTATAGGGTCATTTTCAAATTCATAATGACTATCGTCGGTAAAATTTGAACTTACGTTATCATAAAAATATTCATCGATCCTGTAAATTGTTGGTGAATGGAATGCAAGGCCGATCCTGATACTTTCAGTTGGTTTTATGATCGTTCCGATCTTCAGGGAGATACCTGTACCGGTATTTTCAAAATGTTCAGTATAGGTAAAATCGCTTAATTCCGAATCGAGGTAATAATCAGCCTTTTCGAGATGCTCATAATGCCCCGTATATTTTAACCTGCTGATCCCCACTGTAGCTCCGAAGAATACCTTATTTGAAAAATTGCCTCCAACAGAAAAAGCATGTTCACCCATATAGCCTTCATTCGTTATTAAGCGCCTGATATTTTGCCCATAATCTGAGGAAGGATTATCGCCATAATTTGAAAATACTGTTCCGTATGATTTAGCTCCTGATCCGGTAATGGTATCTATAATCCATGCATCATATGCTATTCCTGCCGCACCGGCAATATCAGAATAATAGGTTCCGTTACTTGCATCAGCCCAATAGTCAGCCATTGAGCTTGTAGTTGATGTTCCCTGGATCCTGGTTGATGATGTAAGGTTACTGGTCTTGTTAAATGAATACCCTATATTGAGTGAGAGAAGGCCGCTTTCCCCGCTGCCGGAAATAATATTGCTTACAATACCTGCCTGCCCGAGGTTGAAATTATACAGGTAATCTTTCGAGATCCCGTGGAAACTGGCTGAAGTGTTGTTATGAAGCAGCTGAGGTGACAGACTTATTTCAGATGATCTGAATACTCCGAGCCCGGCCGGATTCTGACTCAGTGTTGACATATCTCCGCCCAGAGCGGTAAATGCCCCGCCCATCGACATAAACCTGGCTGTTCCTGTGTAGAACAACTGTGAATATCGTAAAGCATCATCGACATTCTGGGCAAATATTCCCGGTATTGTCAGTAATGTTGCTGTTAATATGAATGCTAATCTTTTCATTTAATTTGCTTTTTTTATTGAAGAGTATACCTGCACTCTTATTTAGAATGAATTGAAATTAAAGTAATATTTTATTTTAAACTACCTTCTTCTGCTGCCGCCGGATGAAGAACCTGATGATGAACTTCCAGAGGATGAGGAACCGGAAGATGAACCAGAAGAGCTGCTCCTGGAAACTGATCCGGATGATCCTCCGCTATATGATCTGCTTCCTGAGCTGTAAGAAGAGGATCCGGATGAATATGATCCGCCACTCGAGCTTCTTCTTGATGGGACCGAATAGCTGCCCGGGCTGCTGTAAGAAGAACCTGATCTGCTTTGAGCAGGTGAATATGAGGAAGCGCTTCTGCCGCTACCTGATGGACTCTGGGTATTACGCTGAATAGTATTTGGCCTGTTCGTATTTACAGGGCTGGTCCTTGTGTTATTATACTGGTTTGTGTTGGAATTTACCCTTGTATTATTATATGAAGGCCTGGTACTGATCTTCGGATCGCTGTAGCTGGGAGTATAGGTCCGGTTCACTGAATTATATTCGGGACGAGTAGTGGTTGCTGGTCTGCGCGACTGTGTCCCGGTTACGCTTTCACTGCCTGATTTAGCAGGTTCCTGAGTCAGTTTTTTCTCGGTGCCTGTTACAACCCGCTGAGATCCTGCAACGGGGGCAGTTGATCTTCTGGAGTCTGTCGAAACAGCCTGAGTTCCCGAGCCTGGTCTCGCTGTACTGGCAGCACCCGATCCGGTTGCAATATCGGTACTTCTCCTTGATGCAGAACCTGTTGGTGAAGAAACACCACCGCCACCACTCCATCTGGTTGAGAGAGTACTGGGCTTTTCCCTCCTTCCGTATGTTACGTTTTTCCCGTCATTGAAGCCATGGGAATAATAGTTGCCATAGTAGTAAGGTGAGTAGTAAGAACTGTAGAACGGACTGTAATAATATCTGTTAAAGAGACCTCCATAGTAATAGTTGTTATAAAATCCTCCATAACCATAAGAGTAAGGACTATAGTAATCGTAATAAAATGGATCATAGCCATAAGAATACGGGAATCCGCTGTAATAGCTGTAGCCGAATGAAGGATACCAGCTGTAATAAAAAGGATCCCTCCAGTATGGATTGAAGTAATTACCGTAAAATCTGTTTAACCTTCCGGCATAAGAGTAATTATCATAATAATTATAATTATAGTAATTATCGCTAAGCCTTGCATCGTCATAGTCGACAGCATCGGAGTATTCGCCGGATACCAGTGTATCAGCTGCATATATGTTATCATAATATGCTCCGGACTTCAGGTCGCCTTCAGAAACCCGCTGGCTTTCCGAAGTGCTAACCCTTGTTACAGGCTGGTCTGAATTCTGATAATAAAGATCATCATATTCAGTTCCTACATAAAGCCCCGATGAACACGAAGCAAGCGTAAGAAGTGCAAGTCCGAATATGTAATACAATGCTTTCATTTTATTTATATTTATTTCTTTTTGTTTATTACTTATGTTACTTACAAATTCTGTACCAAATGTTTTAATTTATCTTTTTGCGCTTCAGCTTTTTGCTTTTTAGCAAATTTAATATTTTTTATCAAAGTTACAACTTAAATTTCAAAATGGTCCCCGGATGAGGATTAGCCTGTTTCCTTCTGCTATCATTGTCGGGAAAGACATCCTCAGCATACCGGGCTTTAACTGGCATGGCTGCAAGCAGCAGTAATGATAAGATCCCGATATTATAATTTGCTTTCATGATGAACTTCGGCTTTTTTTAATCTCCAAGTTTTAGCTATTTTTACGAACCAATTTTTTGTTAAAACATTTAATTCAAATACCATACCAAGCGATGGCGAAGTTCTTAACTAACAGGGAGGAGAATTATGCACAATGGTATAACGACCTGGTTATCAAGGCCGATCTTGCTGAAAACTCAGCGGTGAGAGGATGCATGGTTATTAAGCCCTATGGGTATGCTATCTGGGAAAACATTCAGTCACAGCTTGATAAGATGTTTAAGGCTACCGGTCATGTCAATGCATATTTCCCCTTGTTTATTCCAAAATCATTCTTCAGCAGGGAAGCTGCTCACGTTGAAGGCTTTGCCAAAGAGTGCGCTGTTGTGACCCACTACAGGTTAAAGATGGATCCCGACGGTAAAGGAATTGTTGTCGATCCCGCCGCAAAGCTCGAAGAAGAGCTTATAATCCGTCCGACTTCCGAAACAATAATCTGGAATTCGTATAAAAACTGGATACAATCTTACCGGGACCTCCCTATTCTTATAAATCAATGGGCCAATGTCGTGAGATGGGAAATGCGTACAAGGCTCTTTCTCAGAACCTCTGAATTTCTTTGGCAGGAGGGCCACACTGCTCATGCCACCCGTGAAGAAGCAGTCGAGGAAACAGATAGAATGATCAATGTATATTCTGATTTTGCCGAGAACTATATGGCTCTTCCTGTAATCAAAGGGTATAAAAGCGAAAATGAACGTTTTGCAGGCGCCCTCGATACATATACAATAGAAGCGCTGATGCAGGACGGCAAAGCTCTTCAGGCGGGAACAAGTCATTTCCTGGGGCAGAATTTTGCAAAAGCTTTTGATGTTCAGTTTACCGACAAAACCGGGAAGCTTGACTATGTCTGGGCGACATCATGGGGATTATCCACAAGAATGGTCGGCGCTCTGATAATGGCTCATTCCGACAATCACGGACTGGTTCTGCCTCCGAAGCTGGCACCGCTCCAAACGGTCATTGTCCCGATATATAAAACTTCAGATCAGCTTGAGAAAATTTCTGAAAAGGTAATAATAATCAAAGCTGATCTGGAGAAAGCCGGCATATCGGTCAAGTATGATGACAGGGAAAACTATAAACCTGGCTATAAATTTGCAAACTATGAATTAAAGGGAGTTCCGGTCAGAATCGCCATAGGTCCGCGTGATATTGAAAACAATACAGTTGAGATTGCACGAAGGGATACACTTGAAAAAGAGACCATCCCGGCTGGTGAGGTTACAGCCCGTATAATAAGACTCATGGAAGATATCCAGACAAATATATTCAATAAAGCGCTGCAATTCAGATCAGAGAATACGTTTCATATTGATAAGTGGAGTGAATTTCTCGAAATAATTGATAACCAGGGAGGTTTTATAATGGCTCATTGGGATGGAACCTCTGAAACCGAGGAGAAAATCAAAGAGGAAACGAAGGCGACCATAAGATGCATCCCTTTTGACAGCCACGAAGAAGAGGGCAAATGCATTTATTCGGGAAGAGCATCAAAAAGGCGTGTATTATTTGCCAGGTCTTATTAAGCCCGGCAGGATCATTTTAAATTTAATTACTAATTTAGTGGAGTGTTAAATCAAAATCACTGAATCATGTCGGAACTGGAAGATAAAAAAGCAACGATAGTTGCAACTCTTAAGCAAAAATCGCTTCTTAAGCAAAAAGTATATGATAACACTCTCGAGTGGTTCAGCGTAATAAAGGACATTCTCAAAAACCTCTCAAAAGATGTAAATGTCAGTCTGGGAGGCATGGATACCAGGATAAAAATGGAATACACCGACAGAAGTAACTTTGAT
>Ga0299915_10003661_pt1 | contig 11103 bp, 10 predicted proteins | sample RVTome_13_FD_200263 | JGI IMG/M metagenome (GOLD analysis project Ga0299915, IMG submission 200263) | Soil microbial communities from uranium-contaminated site in the Upper Colorado River Basin, Wyoming, United States - RVT92D227 (version 2) ... | reverse complement strand
GCTCACGTCCGAGGACCGTTGGAGGGCCCTCCGCACCGTGAGCCGCGGCGACGTCGTCTACCGGGCGGTCCTGACCGGGCTCGCCCTCCTGCTGCCGCTCCTGCTCCTCACTCTGGCGGTGGAGCTGGTCGCGAACGCGTGGCCCGCCATCCGCCGCTTCGGGTTCGGGTTCTTCGCCACCAGCGTCTGGGACCCGGTGGCCGGGCGGTTCGGCGCGCTGCCGCTCATCTTCGGCACGCTCTACTCGTCGCTCGTGGCGATGGTCATCGCGGTGCCTCTGGCGCTCGGCGTGGCCGTCTTCCTCGCCGAGTTCGCGCCGCGCTGGATGCGCCGGCCCGTCGCGACCCTGGTGGAGCTCCTCGCCGCGATCCCGAGCGTCATCTACGGCCTCTGGGGCATCTTCGTCCTGCTCCCGTTCCTGCGCGACACGCTCTGGCCCGTGGCCCGGCCCGCCCTGGACTGGCTCCCCATCTTCCGCGGCACCTTCTACGGGCCGTCCGTGCTGGCGGGCGGGATCATCCTCGCCGTGATGGTGCTCCCCTACGTGGCGGCCGTGTCGCGCGAGGTGCTCCTCGCCGTGCCCGCGGCGCAGCGGGAGGCCGCACTGGCCCTCGGCGCCACCCGGTGGGAGGCGGTGTGGACCGTCGTGCTCCCGTACGGCCGCACCGGCATCATCGGGGCGGTCATCCTGGGCCTCGGCCGCGCCCTCGGCGAGACGATGGCCGTGACGATGGTCATCGGGAACCGCCACGAGGTCTCGGCCTCCCTCGTCGAGCCGGGCTACACGATCGCCGCCGCCATCGCGAACGAGTTCGCCGAGGCGGTCTCGTCGCTCCACCTCTCGGCGCTCTTCTACGCCGGGCTCGTCCTCTTCGTCGTGACCGTCGCAGTGAACGCCGTCGCCCGGCTGCTGATCTGGCGGGTCGCGCGCGGCTCGGCGGCCGGGAGCGCCGCGATCTGATGGCGACGCGCCTCACGCGCCGAGTGGTCGGCGCCGCGATGACCGGCGCGACCTACAGCGCCGCGCTGCTGGCGATCCTGCCTCTGGCCGCGATCCTCGTCATGCTCGTCATGAAGGGCGCGGGCGCCCTCGATTGGGACTTCTTCACCAGGTCGAGCGTGCCCCTCGGCGAGACGGGCGGCGGGTTCGCGCACGCCATCGTCGGAACGCTGATGATGGTGGGGCTGGCGTGTCTGATCGGCATCCCGATCGGCATCGGTATCGGAATCTTCCTGGCGGAGTTCGGTGGCGGGGCTCTCGGAACCTTGATCCGGTTCGTGGCCGACGTCTTCAACGGCACGCCGTCCATCGTGCTCGGCATCTTCGCCTGGACCTGGCTCGTGAAGCCGATGGGGCGGTTCTCGGCCCTGGCGGGCGGCTTCGCCCTCGCGGTGATCCTCGTGCCGATCGTGGCGCGCACCACCGAGGAGATGGTGCGCCTGGTGCCCAACTCGCTGCGGGAGGCCGCGCTGGCCCTGGGCTATCCGCGCTGGCGCACCTCGCTCCAGATCGTGACCCGCACGGCGGGCACCGGCATCGTGACGGGCTGCCTCGTCGCGATGTCGCGCGTGGCTGGCGAGACGGCGCCGCTGCTCTTCACCGCGCTGGGCAATCAGTTCTTCTCCACCCGCCTCCTCGAGCCGATGGCGGCCCTGCCGCTCCAGGTCTACACCTACGCCATCGGCCCCTACGACGAGTGGAACCGCCAGGCGTGGGCCGGCGCGCTCGTGCTCATCCTCCTCGTCCTCGTCCTCGGGCTCGGCGCCCGGCTGGTGACCCGTGGCCGTCAGCGTCAGGCCTGACGTGGCGCAGGTTCCCCGGACGGCCGCCGCACCGGCTGCGCACTCCGAGGCGCGGCTGGCCGCGGACGGGCTCACCGCCTGGTACGGCGCGACCGCGGGCGTGCGGGACGTGACCCTGGCGTTCGCGCCCAACACCGTCACCGCCCTCATCGGCCCATCGGGGTGCGGGAAGTCCACGATGCTGCGGTGCCTCAACCGGACGCACGAGTTGGTGCCCGGAGCACGGGTCGAGGGGCGCGTCCTCCTCGACGGCCACGACGTCTACGAGCGCGGCGTGAACCCGGTCCAGGTCCGCCGGCGCATCGGGATGGTCTTCCAGAAGCCGACGCCATTCCCGACGATGTCCGTCGCCGGGAATGTGGCGGCGGGGCTCAGAGTCGGACCGCCGATCTCCCGTCGCGAGCGCGACGGCATCGTCGAGCGGGCGCTGCGACGCGCGGCGCTCTGGGACGAGGTGAAGGACCGGCTCGGCGACTCGCCGCTGGCGCTCTCCGGCGGCCAGCAGCAGCGGCTCTGCGTGGCGCGCACCATCGCCCCGGAGCCCGAGGTCATCCTGCTCGACGAACCCACCGCCTCCCTCGACCCCCTCGGCTCGGCGCGCATCGAGGAACTGGTGCACGAGCTGAAGCGGGAGTTCACGGTCGTGATCGTCACGCACAACCTCCAGCAGGCCGCGCGGGTCTCGGACGTGACCGCGTTCTTCTACCTCGGTGCGCTCATCGAGGTGGGGCTGACAACACAGATCTTCACCGCTCCCCGGCAGCCGCAGACCGAAGCCTACATCACGGGCCGGTTCGGATGAGCGCCCCCCGCGGCGCGCTCCGGGCCGACCGGTTCTCGTTCTGGTACGGGTCGAACCAGGCGCTCTTCGACATCACCCTCGACGTGGCCCCGACTGCCGTCACCGCCCTCATCGGCCCCTCGGGCTGCGGCAAGTCCACCTTCCTGCGGTCGCTGAACCGCCTTCAGGAACTCCTGCCGGACACCCGCCACCGCGGCGACATCACGCTGGACGGCGCGTCGATCTTCGCGCCTGGCGTGGACCCCGTGCAGCTGCGCCGCCGGGTGGGGATGGTCTTCCAGAAGCCCAACCCCTTCCCGAAGAGCGTCTTCGACAACGTGGCCTACGGGCCGCGCGTCGGCGGGACCGCCGCGGAGGCGGACCTGCCGGCCATCGTCGAGGACGCCCTGCACCATGCCGCGCTCTGGGACGAGGTGAAGGACCGGCTGGACACTCCGGGGACCGCGCTCTCCGGAGGCCAGCAGCAGCGCCTCTGCATCGCCCGCGCGCTCGCCAACGAGCCCGAGATCCTGCTGATGGACGAGCCCTGCTCGGCGCTCGACCCCATCGCCACGCAGCGCATCGAGGAGCTCATCGTCACCCTCAAGCGCGACTACACGATCGTGATCGTGACGCACAACATGCAGCAGGCCGCCCGGGTCTCGGACGCGACCGGCCTCTTCTACCTGGGCCAGTTGGTGGAGTTCGGCAGCACGCAGCAGATCTTCACCAGCCCGCGCGATCCCCGCACCGAGGCCTACATCACAGGGAGATTCGGATGAGCGAGTCCCAGCGCCACTTCCACGAGGAACTGTCCCAGCTCAAGCAGCGCCTCCTGGCGGTCTCCAGCGAGGCCGAGGACGCCGTGGGCCACGCGGTGGAAGCCCTGCTGCGGCGCGACGCCGCGCGCGCGCAGGCGGTCATACGCGGCGACCGCGCGATCGATGCCCTGGAGAGCGGCATCGAGGAGCAGGGGTTCCAGCTAATCGCGCTGCACCAGCCGATGGCCAAGGACCTGCGCCTCATCTTCGCGGCCATCCGGATCGTGAACGACCTGGAGCGGGTCGGCGACCACGCCGTCAACATCGCGCATTCCGCCCTCCGGCTGATGGAGTACCCGCACATCGTGCCGGAGCCGGAGATCGTGGAGATGGCGCGGCTGGCGCGGCAGATGCTGGCCGACGCCCTCGGCGCCTTCGTCCGGGGCGACGCGGTGCTCGCCCGCGACGTGTGCCTCCGCGACGACGCCGTGGACTCCCTCAACGACTCGGTCTACCGGATTCTGCTGACGCGGATGATGGAGGACCACCGCCTCATCGGCGCCGGGATGGAGCTGCTGCTGGTCAGCCGGAACCTCGAGCGGGTGGCCGACCTAGCCACGAACGTCGCGGAAGGCGTAGTATTCCTGGTCGAGGGAAAGACCATCAAGCACCACGCGGAGGACGAACGGGCCGAGCCGCATCCAGCCCCGTGAGGTCCCCATGGCCCCGTTGTATGAGCCCCACGAGTACCCCGGCCGCCTGATCGTGGTCGAGGGGATCGACGGCTCGGGGAAGTCCACCCAGCTGTCGCTCCTCGAGACGTACCTGGTCTCCGAGGGCTACGACGCCTCGTTCACCGAGTGGAACTCCAGCCCGCTCGTGAAGGACACCACCCGGCGCGGCAAGAAGAAGAACCTCTTCTCGCCGACCACTTTCTCACTCATCCACGCCACCGACTTCGCCGACCGGCACGAGCGGTCCATCCTGCCGCCGCTGCGCACGGGCTTCCTCGTGCTGGCCGACCGCTGGGCCTACACCGCCTTCGCCCGCGACGTGGCGCGCGGCAACGACCGGGCGTGGCTGCGAAACCTCTACGAGTTCGCGACGCGCCCCGACCTCGCCCTCTACTTCCGGGTGGACATCGACACCGCGGTGGCGCGCATCACCGGCGGGCGCATCGCGCTCAAGTACCACGAGGCCGGGATGGACCTCGGCCTTTCGCCCGATCTCATCACCAGCTTCCGGCTCTTCCAGACCCAGGTCCTCGCCGAGTACGACCAGATCGCGGCCGAGTTCGGCCTCACCGTCATCGACGGCGCTCGGTCCATCGTGGAACAGCAGCGCGAGGTCCGGAAGCTCGTCAAGCCGCTCCTCAAGGGCCTGCGGCGGGCTTCCGGACTCCGGCCGCGGCCGGCGGGAGGGTAGCCATGGATACCCGCTTCTACGGCGCCGGCCTCGCCAAGCTCGAGGTGAAGGAGCTCTCGGGACCCCTCATCGTCATCGAGGGCGCCGACGGCGTCGGCCGTTCGACCCATATGGAGCTGCTCCAGGGCTGGCTCGAGGGCCACGGCCTCGCCGTGCTCTCCACGGGGCTCGTCCGCTCCGCGCTCACGCGCCGCGGCATCATGTCGGCGAAGGAAGGGCACTCCTTCGACCGGAACACGATGGCGCTCTTCTACGCCACGGACCTGGCCGACCGCATCGAGCACGAGATCATCCCCGGAATGCGCTCCGGCTTCGTCGTGCTCGCCGACCGCTACGTCTTCACCACCATGGCGCGCGGCGCCGCCCGGGGGCTCAACCGCGACTGGCTCGCCAAGCTCTACGGCTTCGCGCTCGTCCCCACCAAGGTCTTCTTCCTCCGCCTCGACCCCGAGGAGCTCATCCGGCGCACCCTGCGCCGCGGCGGCGAGCTGGACTACTGGGAGTCCGGCCGCGACGTCGGCCTCGCCCCCGATCTCTACTCGTCGTTCCGCGCCTACCAGACGCTCATCCTCCAGGAGTTCGACCGGATGGCCGAGGCCTACGGCTTCGTGACCATCGACGCGTCGCGCAGTGTGGAGGAGGTGCAGGCGGAGCTGCGGCGCGGCGTGGCGGACTTCCTCGATCCCGGCCTCCTCAACCCGCCGCCCCCCGATGCCGGCGACTGACCGCTTCGCTGCCATCGACGTCGGCTCGAACTCCATCCGCTGCCTCATCGCGGAACGGGGCGACGACGGACACCTCACCGTCATCGACGACCTCAAGGACCAGCCCCGCCTCGCGCGCGGCCTCTCGAGCTCCGGGATGCTCGCCCCCGAGGCGATCGACCGCGCCCTCGAGGCCATCGGCAGGATGCTGCAGGCGGCGGAGCGGCGCGGCGCCTCCAAGGTCGCCCTCGTCGCCACCTCCGCGGTGCGCGACGCCGCCAACGGCGCGGAGTTCGCCGAGCGGGTCAAGCGCGAGTTCGGTGTCCCGCTCGAGGTGATCGACGGCGAGACCGAGGCGCGCCTCGCCTTCCTCTCCGTCCGCGAGCACTTCGCCGTCGTCCGCGGCCGCGCCGTGGTGATGGACATCGGCGGGGGCAGCCTCGAGCTGGTGCTCGCCGCCGCCGGGCTGGTGGACCAGGCGGTCTCACTCCCTTTCGGCGCCGTACGGATGACCGAGCAGTACCTGAGCGGCACGGGCAGTCCCGAGGCGGCAATCCGCCGCGTCCGCAACGCCGTCCGCCAACGGCTCCGCAGCGCGGTGCCGGCGCGCGAGTGGACCGGCGCGCGCCTCTTCGGCTCGGGCGGCACCTTCACCAACGCCGCACGCATCCTCGCGGCGCGCGAGCACGGCGAGGTGCCGCCCGCCGTCCACGGCGCCACCGTGACCCTCGGCGAGATCCAGCGCGTCCTCGAGTTGCTGTGCGGGATGACCGTCGAGGAACGGCGCGCCGTGGAGGGACTGAACCCCGAGCGCGCCGACATCCTGCCGGCGGGCCTCGCCGTGGCCGTCGAGGTGATGGAGCACTTCGCCGAGCCCCAGCTCACCGTCTCGGCATTCGGTCTCCGCGAGGGACTCCTGCTGCATCTGGCGCGGCCGCAGGCCGGCGCCGAATTGGCGCCGTCGCGCGCCAAGGCGCTGCGGCGCTTCGCCGACCGCTGCCGCAGCGACCGCCGCCACGCCGAGCAGTCCCTCCGGCTATCGCGCCGCCTCTTCGAGGTCCTCGGCAAACACCTCGCCTGCCTGCCCGAGGACTGGGAGCTGCTCGAGGCCGCGGCGCTCCTGCACGACGTCGGGCAACTGGTGTCCTATCGCGGGCACCACAAGCACAGCCTCCACCTGATCACCCACGCGGAGTCGCTGCCCCTCACGCCGCGCCAGCGCCTTGTCGTCGGGCTGATCTGCCGGTACCACCGGAAGTCCCCGCCCAGCAAGAAGCACCCGGAGTTCGCCAAGCTCGATGCGGCCGAGAAGGCGCAGGTCCGCAGGCTCTCGGCCATCCTCCGCCTCGCCTGTGGTCTCGATCGCGGGCACGTCTCCGCCGTAGAGGCGCTGCGGCTCCGGATGCTGCCCGGCCGGCTGCTCGTGGACATCACGCCGCGGCTCGTCACCACGGACCTCAAGCTCGAGCTGTGGGGGGCCAGGCGGAAAGCGGACCTACTGGGAGACTTGCTGGGGCGCGAGGTCATCGTCCGGGTGCCGGCGCTGGCGCCGAAACCCGCCCGGGGGGCGCGCGCGTCCTAGCGGGCCGCCCGCTCCGGACTCAGCCGCGCGGCGCGGTGCGACAGGACGCCGCGTGCCGCGCCGGGTCGGCCAGCAGCTCGCCCAGCGGGAGCGGGTCGGGCCCGAGGCACTCGGCCAGCGCCACTCCGCTCGAGGTGCCGATCCGGCTCGCGCCGGCGGCGAGCATCCTGAGCGCCGTACCGCAGTCCCGGATGCCCCCCGAGGCTTTCACCCCGAGCTCGTCGCCCACCGTCCGCCGCATCAGCCGCACCGCCTCGACGCTCGCGCCGCCCGACGGGTGGAAGCCCGTGGAAGTCTTCACGAAATGCGCCCCGGCCGCCTGCGCCGCCTGACAGGCACGCACGGTCTCGTCCGGCGTGAGCGCGGCGCTCTCGACGATCACCTTCACGAGCGTGCCCGCCACCGCCTCGACGACGGCGCGGATGTCGTCGGTGACGTAGCCCCACTCCCCGCTCTTCATCCGGCCGATGGCGGCGACCATGTCCACCTCGACGGCGCCGTGGCGGACCACCTCCGCCGCCTCGAACGCCTTGGCGCGGAAGCAGGTCGCGCCGAGCGGGAAGCCGCACACCGTCGCCACGGTCACGCCGCTGTCGAGCAGCTCCTCCGAGCAGAGGGGCACCCAGAAGGGGTTCACGCACACCGCGGTGAACCGGTGCCGTTTCGCCTCCTCGCACAGCTTCAGGATGTCGGTGCGCGCCGCCTCCGCCTTCAGGAGCGTGTGGTCCACGAAATCGGCGATGCGCCGCGGCCCCTGCTCCGGCCGCCACGCCGCCAGCTCGGCGCCCAGAAAGCGCGCGCTCACCGGCGCCATCCGAGCCGCTGGGGTGCCCACGTGTGCACGCGCCGCGCAGCGATGTACTCCGGTCGCGCGAAGAGCTTGATCGTCACCGCGCCCACGATGAACCCTCCGATGTGTGCCCAGAACGCCGTGCCGCCCCCCGTCCCGCCGCCGGCGAGCGCCGGGAGGAGCTGGAGCAGCATCCAGTAGCCGAGCATCGCCCACGCCGGCAGGGCGATCGTGGTGAGGAAGAACCCGATCGGCACGAGCGTGTACACCCGCACCCGCGGATAGAGCACGACGTAGGCGCCCATCACGCCGCTGATCGCCCCCGAGGCGCCCACCATCGGCAACGGCGAGGCGGGTGCCGCCGCGACCTGGAAGACCGCCCCGCCGATCCCCGCGAGCAGGTAGAAGGCTACGAAGCGCACGCGGCCCATCGAATCCTCGACGTTGTTCCCGAAGATCCAGAGGAACCACATGTTGAAGATGATGTGCATCCACGAGCCGTGGAGGAACATCGAGGTGAGGACGTGGCTCCATTGGCGGCCCGGATCCATCGCGCAGACCAGCCCGCGGCCCATCTCGAAGCCCGTGCCCGGCTCGACCCGCAGCATCAGCTCGCCGGGAATCAGCCCGAGGTTGCAGACCGAGGCTGCCAGGCCGGTGACGCTCCCGTCGGGATGCACGTGCGTCGCGCCGGCGCCCTGGACGACGATCCACGCCAGGATATTCAGCCCGATGATGGCGAATGTGACCACCGGCGTGCGCTCGGTGGAGTTCTCGTCCCGATACGGTATCACGAGCCGAACCTAGGTCCGTAGGCTGAAGCGCCGCAAGGCCATAGCCTCATGCCGTTTTGGCAGGAATTGGCAGTGTTCGGATGGCATAGGCCTTGCCTTGCGACTAATGGCTGACCCTGAGCATCCCAACCATTTGCGCTCGGAGCACTCGACAATGGCGGAGAAGATCATCGGCATCGACCTGGGCACCACGAACTCGGTCGTCGCGGTCATGGAAGGCGGCGATCCCGTGGTCATCCCGAACGCCGAGGGCGGGCGCACGACTCCGTCAGTGGTGGCGTTCACGAAGGACGGCGAGCGGCTGGTCGGCCAGGTGGCGAAGCGCCAGGCCGTGACCAACCCGATGAACACCGTCTTCTCGATCAAGCGGTTCATGGGCCGGCGGATCACCGAGGTGACGGAGGAGACCAAGAAGGTCCCCTACAAGGTGCAGGGCGTCGGCGGAGACCTCGCATCGGTCGAGATCACGGGCAAGCGGTACAGCCCGCCCGAGATCTCGGCGATGATACTGCAGAAGATGAAGCAGACCGCTGAGGACTATCTCGGCCACAAGGTCGAGAAGGCGGTCATCACCGTCCCGGCGTACTTCAACGACTCGCAGCGCCAGGCGACCAAGGACGCGGGGAAGATCGCGGGCCTCGACGTGGTCCGGATCATCAACGAGCCCACGGCGTCCGCCCTGGCCTACGGGATGGACAAGAAGAAGGAGCACAAGATCGCCGTCTACGACCTGGGCGGCGGCACCTACGACATCTCGGTCCTCGAGCTGGCCGAGGGCGTTTTCGAGGTGAAGAGCACGAACGGCGACACGCACCTGGGCGGCGACGATTTCGACCAGCGCATCATCGACTGGCTGGTGGCGGAGTTCAAGCGCGAGCAGGGCATCGACCTCTCCAGGGACCCGATGGCCCTCCAGCGCCTGAAGGAGGCGGCGGAGAAGGCCAAGTGCGAGCTCTCGACCGTGATGCAGACGGAGCTCAACCTGCCGTTCATCACGGCCGACCAATCGGGCCCAAAGCACCTGAATCTGACGCTGACGCGGGCCAAGCTCGAGCAGCTGGTGGGCGACCTCGTCGAGCGCTCCATCCCGCCGATGGAGCGGGCCCTGGCCGATGCGGGTCTCAAGCCGTCGGAGATCGACGAGGTCATCCTGGTCGGCGGCCAGACGCGGATGCCGAAGGTCCAGGAGATCGTGAAGACCTTCTTCGGCAGGGACCCGCACAAGGGCGTCAACCCCGACGAGGTGGTCGCCATCGGCGCCGCGATCCAGGGCGGCGTGCTCGCGGGCGAGGTGAAGGACATCCTGCTGCTCGACGTGACGCCGCTGTCGCTCGGCATCGAGACGCTGGGCGGCGTGACCACGGTGCTCATCCCGCGCAACACCACGATCCCGACGAAGCGCTCGGAGATCTTCTCGACGGCGGACGACAACCAGACCACGGTCGAGATCCACGTGCTGCAGGGCGAGCGGGAGATGGCGCGGGACAACCGCACCATCGGCAAGTTCCAGCTGACGGGCATCCCGCCGGCACCGCGCGGCATGCCGCAGGTCGAGGTGACGTTCGACATCGACGCCAACGGCATCCTGCACGTCTCCGCGAAGGACAAGGCGACGGGCAAGGAGCAGAAGATCCGCATCGAGGCCTCGTCCGGCCTGTCGGACAAGGAGATCGAGCGGATGGTGAAGGACTCGGAGTCGCACGCCGCCGAGGACAAGAAGCGCCGCGAGGAGATCGAGACGCGGAACCGCCTCGACGCGATGGTCTACGACGTCGAGAAGAACGCCAAGGAGTGGTCGGACCGCCTCGAGCCCTCGATGAAGCAACGGCTCGAGGAGGCTGTGGACGGCGCGAAGAAGGCGCTCCGCGCCGGGGAGCCGGAAGATATCCGGAAGGCCTCCGAGGCGCTGCAGGCTGCCTACAGCGAGGCCGGCCGCTCGCTCTACCAGCAGGCCCAGCCGTCCGCGGGCGCCGGCCCGGAGCCCTCCGCCGGGGCCGCGGGCCCCGAGGCGAAGAAGCCGGAGGACGTGGTGGAGGCCGACTACGAGATCGTGGACGACCAGGAGAAGAAGCCGTAGCGTGAACCACCGGCCCCGGGCCGGGTATCACTGCCGTTGTCGAGCACCCTTTCACGAGGTCAGCAGCCTATGTCGTCCCAAGGGCGTGATTTGGTGAAGCTGTCGGCCATCATCACGGTCGCGTTCGGTCTGGGCATCGCTTTCGCGTCGGCCCTGGACCTGCCGCGCCCGGGCCGGGCCGAGCAGGCCCCGGCCGCCCGGCCGCCGGTGGCGGCCCGGCCGGCCGCCCGCGCCCTCGACGGCACGACGCTCCCGAGCTTCGTGGATGTGGCCGAGGCCGTGAAGCCCGCCGTGGTGTTCATCCGGTCCGAGCGGCGCACGCGGCCGCAGGCGCGGATGCGCAACGTCCCGCCCGAGTTCCAGGACTTCTTCCGCCAGTTCCAGCC
>Ga0299915_10003660_pt1 | contig 11104 bp, 8 predicted proteins | sample RVTome_13_FD_200263 | JGI IMG/M metagenome (GOLD analysis project Ga0299915, IMG submission 200263) | Soil microbial communities from uranium-contaminated site in the Upper Colorado River Basin, Wyoming, United States - RVT92D227 (version 2) ... | reverse complement strand
ATAATGGTCATTTTTCGCTCCAGTGAATACACTAATGGTTATAAAGATAAAATCTGACCGATTCTATCAGCTAATAGGTTAGAAAGTCAAGGAAATATGATTAACGAACCATCAGAAAGCTCGAAAATTCCACCCTCGCCTGGCCAGGATTCAACTGAGCCAGTGTGGACATATCGCGGCTACAAGCTGCGCTCGAACGATTTCACCACTGCCATGGTGCATTTATTCAGGGCAGAGATCTCACGCGCCAATGCCTGGCGGATGCGACTGGATACCACCACGAATTGGGCGGTGGTGACCACCGCGGCAGCGCTGAGCATTGCCTTTGGGCAACAGCAGGGTCATTACGCAGTAATTTTGCTCAATATTTTGCTGGTAACCCTGTTCTGGATCACTGAAGCCCGCCGTTACAGCTATTATGAGGTGTGGAGCTCGAGGGTGCGTTTGATGGAGACAGACTTCTTCGCCGCCATGCTGGTACCGCCTTTTGGACCGGATCCTGACTGGGCAGAAAGCCTGGCAGAGAACTTGCTCCACCCGCATTTTCCAATCTCGAATTGGGAAGCATTGGGCCGCCGTTTGCGGCGTAATTATGTGTATTTGTATATCATTATGGGAATGGCAGCGCTGGGGAAGCTCTGGATGCATCCCGAACCAGCGCAAAATGCTGCAGAGATCTTTGAGCGGGCATCGTTCTGGTTCATCCCAGGCTGGCTGCTTTTGCTCCTTGGGCTCTTGTTTTACGTGTTCCTGGTTCTGGTTGCTTTACTGACCGCCGGTATGCATGCGGCATCCGGAGAAGTGCTGCCACGCTACGCGGTCAGCGACAGAGGCGTTAAGGAAGCCGCGCGCGCAGGCAAGACGTCACCGCGCTGGTCAGCCTGGTTCCGGCATGGCGAACGCCGCAGCCAGTATCTTGCATTTGTCATCACCGACGTGCCCGAACAGGTTGGGCAGGCGGTGTTGAATGAAATGAAGCGCGGGGTGACTGAACTTAGCGGCAAAGGCATGTATACAGGACAGCAGCATGGCATCTTAATGTGTGCGTTGACCGTCACCGAGATCGCAAATTTCAAAGCGATTGTCAGAGCGCAAGACCCCCAGGCTTTTATGATCGTCTCCCCAGCACAGGAAGTGTTGGGGAAAGGGTTTTTACCCTTGTAGTGAAAATATAAGCACTGCATCGGAACTGTCACAAATTCTTGACAGGTTTCGTTCCCTCAGGTATTATTATGATAATATAAATATGGTCTATAGAAATGATAGACAAAGTTAATTATGAAAATTTCCAAACGTGGTGAGTACGGAATGCGTGCGTTGATTGCATTGGCCTCTATGCCTGATCCGGCTGGAGTCATGCAGATCAAGGAGATTGCGACGCGCGAGCAAATCCCAGTTAAATTCTTGGAACAGATTTTGCTGACCCTCAAAAATGCCGGGATGGTTAAAAGCCGGATGGGCAGCGGGGGTGGTTACCACCTGGGCAAACAAGCCAATGAGATCACCTTGGGGCAGGTAGTACGTATCCTGGATGGCCCATTAGCTCCCATCACCTGTGTGAGCCAGACTGCCTATGAAAAGTGTGGCTGCCCTAACGAAGAGACCTGCGGGCTGCGGCTAGTGATGTTAGATGTGCGCAATGCGATTGCTGATATCCTGGATTGCACCACCCTGGCAGATATCGCCAGGCGTGTGGAGGTAGTCAAGCAAGAGCAAATTGAAACATCCTAGTATCGAGGAGGAAGACGAACATGGACTTTACTGGGGATTTTACAATCACGACTTTTTTAATTTTTATCGGGGTTGGTTTCATTGCCCAAATGATTGATGGGGCGCTGGGCATGGCGTATGGGGTCAGCTCGAATACTTTCTTGTTGAGCGTTGGGGTACCGCCGGCAGTCGCCAGTGCTTGCGTGCACATAGCCGAGGTGGTCACAACCGGGATTTCCGGGATCACCCACTGGAAACTGGGCAATGTCGATAAAGAGACTTTTAAGAAATTGATCATTCCAGGTGTGCTGGGCGGCATCGCCGGGGCTTATTTGCTCACTGCCATTGATGGTAATATCATCAAGCCCTATGTGTCGATTTACCTGATCATCATGGGTTTTGTGATCTTGTGGAAAGCTCTCAGTTCGATCACCAAGGAGGGGAAGCCCATTCCCTGGATTGCCCCGCTAGGACTGGTTGGCGGCTTTTGTGACGCCATCGGCGGCGGTGGCTGGGGGCCTGTAGTCACCACCACGCTGGTTGCCCAGGGCAAACATCCCCGTTTCTCGATTGGCTCGGTGAACTCATCGGAGTTCTTCGTCACCTTTGCTGAATCGGTGACCTTCCTGCTTACCCTGGGAGGGTTGTTAACGAACTGGCCGATCTTCGTGGGATTGCTGATCGGTGGAGCGGTTGCTGCTCCTCTGGCGGCTTTCGTCACCAAACACCTGCCCATCCGCTTGCTGATGGGCATGGTGGGTATCCTGATCATCGGCCTCAGCATTCGCACACTGCTTCTTATCTACGCAAAATAACACAAAATATTCGCAGGGGCACGGGGACAACCCGGCAATTGTCGGGATGCCTCACTCCGTGCCTCTGCTTATTATTTCATTCACGCCACTCGCTAGCTTGATCCAGGAGTGCCTTTTCAGCCGGTTCCAGACGCAGACCTGCCGCGCCCAGGTTGTCCTCAAGCTGCTCCAGTGTACGCGGGCCGATGATCGGGCTGGTAATAAGCGGGTCGCTCAACTGCCAGGCAAGGGCGACCTGCGAGATGCTCCTGTTCTTTTCCTGAGCTAGTTTTTCAACTGAATCCAGGATCGCCCAGCTGCGCTCGTTGTAGTAGCGGCCCTGCACGCCTCCCTGGCGGGCGCTGTCAGGATTTGCCTGGTCTTTGCGGTATTTTCCAGTCAGGAAGCCGCCTGCTAAAGGGCTGTAGGGTATAACGCCGATGGCGTAGGTCCGGCAGACATCTGCCAACTCACGCTCGAATTCATCGCGATGCACCAGGCTGTAGTGCGGTTGCAGCGAGTCATAGCGCACCAGGTTGTAATATTCAGAGGACCAGATAGCTTCAGTCAGGCGCCAGGCCGGGTAATTGGAGCAGCCAATGTAACGTACTTTCCCCTGGTGCACCAGATCATCCAGGGTGCGCAGTGTCTCTTCAATGGAAGTGTTCTCATCGAAGGCATGAGTCTGGTACAAGTCGATGTAGTCTGTGTCGAGGCGGCGCAGGGAGGCCTCGACAGCCTGCATGATGTGGAGGCGCGACAATCCTTCATCGTTGGGACCAGTGCCCATCTTGCCGCGCACCTTGGTGGCGATGACCAGCTTTTCACGTGGAATGGCATTCTGCTTATGCCACTTACCGATAATTGTCTCAGCCACACCGCCGGGATTGCCGGGTGCCCAGCGGGAATAGACGTCTGCGGTGTCCAAAAAATTGATCCCGGCTTCAAAAGAGGCACTCAGTATCTGAAAGGACAGGGCTTCGTCAGCGGTCCAGCCAAATTGCATGGTGCCCATGCACAACTCAGAGACCTTCAGGCCTGTACGGCCTAACTTGCGGTATTCCATAAAATTTCTCCTTTCGCGGGTTTCAGGTACGGGTAAATCTGGCCTTCAAACGCAGCCAGGCATCTGCCAGCCAAAGCTGTAGGCGCACGTTCTTCCAGGATCGAATGGCGAGGGATCGCTTGAAACGGTCGGGTTGAACCGGGCTGTAAGCCGCCCGGGCATAGAGGTCTGTCAGGCGTTCAACATCGGGTAAGATAGGCGCCAGCAAGGAATAACCGATGGCGGGCAGGCTGTCAATGCGCTGCTGCATGCGGTTGTTGAACTCATAAGGCGTGTCACCAGTTTCTGGCCTCCCCAGGCGCTGGCTGCGGTGCCACAGGCGTAAGTAGAGATGCCCGATCGCTGCAGCAGGTGCCTTGCGACGCAGGCGCGGAAAGTCGCTGGCTATCCAGAGGAGCAGCACAATGCCGATCACCCAGGCAGCGATCTTGAGCCAACTCATCCAGGTGAAGGTATTCAGCCATTCCAACAGGCTGAAACCCTGAGCGGGCTTCAAAGCCGGCAGGGAGATTGCCTGCGTGTCCAGATTTGAGCGGTCAATGGGCGGTAGGCCAGCAGTAGGCTCGAAACTCACCCAGCCAATGTTGGGGAAATAGATTTCAGGCCAGGAATGGGCATTGGCCTCAGAGACAATGTAGCGGGCGTTGACTGAGTCGTACGTGCCAGTGGCATAGCCGATTGCTAGGCGCGCCGGTAAGCCGTTGACCCTTGCCAGCACCACCATCGCGGTGGCGTAATAGTCGCAGTAACCTTGTTTCAAGTCGAAAAGGAAATAATCTGCCACGTCCTGATCAGCCGGTGCAGCAGGTACATCCAGGTTGTATTGGTAGGTGCGCAGATAGCTTTCGATCGCCTGAACTTTGTCATAAGCGGTCACTGTTCCGGCGGTCAATTCGCCAGCCAGACTGCGGACCCGCGCAGGCAGTCCTTCGGGAAGCTGCAAATAGCGCACCATGATCCATTCTGGGTATTCCTGCCCTGCCTGCTGGAGCTGAGGAATGCTTGGGGACGTCAAAATAGACTGAGCGCGGTAGGCAGAAGTTTGCACGGTAGCCCCGTAAGGGTCCGCACCCTGCTCAATGGGCAGGCGCCAGGCGACTTTGTATTTCTGGTCCACGGTGACCAACTCACCGGTGGCATATAGGAGGCCTCCCAGCTCCTGGGCAAGTTCGACCTGCTGGTTGACAATGCGCAATGCACCGCTGACAGGAGGCAATTCTTCCAGCGCAGGCTCGCCAGCTTCATAGACGTAATTCAACGTGTTGGAGGATTTCCAGCCACGTCCGGTGTATTCGTCAAAAGTGATGGCGCGCCAGTAGTAATGCGGTGGCTGGATGGAAGCAGCCTGCATTACCGCCATTGGCGGCAGGTCATTAGTTTTGACGGTCATCACCACCAATTCAGAAAGCTCGGGTCCACTGCGGAGCAGGTGCTGTCGTGGCAATCCCTCGTTGATCTGACCATCCAGCGATTCAGGCCGCTCCTGTGGGGAGATTCCCAGAGATTCAGCCATCTGCTCAGTCTCACCCTGGTACTGGTGGTAAACATCCTGTCCCCAACGGATCACCTGACGAATCGATAACGAGGGCGCCACCCCTGCGACGGTGGTCAAGAGCAAGGTTAAGAAGATGACCGTCATGCCGACATCCATCACGATGTCCTCAGCGTAGTCTACATGGGAAGTGATCCAGCGGCGCTGCTGGTTGTCGAAGGAAACCAGACCCATAAGACCGAGAGTGATCAAGACGATTGGAATCAGCAGGTAGTAGTTACCACGGGTGTAATTGAGCACACCTGCCAGGATAGCTACCATGGGGAAGATGGCAGGCAGGGGCTGCCTGCGGCGGTAAACAGCCCAGGCTGCCCACAGCGTGGTGAACCAGATCAACATACCCCAGATGAGGGTCAGTGCCACACGGTCAGATACAGGCTGCTGGTTGAGCATACCGTTCAGCCAGGTGTAAAGGTGGGTGACGAGTGAGTTCAGCCGGGTGGAAAGCTCCTGAAGGGCTAACAGCAGCGAGATGTTGTCAGGCGGACCTAATTCTTTCCAGCGCAGGCTGTCAGCTGCCATGGAAGCCAGGCTGCGTACCATTGCCACCAGCGGGCTGCCCAGGCCTGCCAGCAAGTAGACGATCAGCAGGAGACCGAGTAGAAGGCCGAGGAATGCGACCAGTGGACCTTTGAGGCGGCTACGGGTAAACAGCCAGCCCGCTGCCAGTCCGAATACTCCAATTAACCAAAAGATGCGTTCATCGATGCCCTTGATCAGATCAGCCAGACCGCCGGTTACGATAGCTGCTGCGCTAACCAATAAAAACGCGCACAACAGGTGTCGATAACCAATGCGTTGAATGAGCTGGAGCACGAACATTAGAGACCCCTCCAGGACATATCCCCAGGTTTACGTACCAACACGGCTTTGCCGCGGCCTGAGATACGCCATTCCCACCTGCCGGATTGTCCGGGGCGGGCTTGTGGAAGGTCAATCAGGTCCTTGGTAATGGAGTAATGGGCAATGCCCATGCCGCCTAGTAACCCCAACATCAGGCGGCTATCTCCTTGACCTCCAAAGCTTGCGGGGTCTAACAGCAAGACTGTGGGGGTGACACCGCGCCACATCAGCGGCATGAGGGCTTCAATCCAATCATTGGAAAGCGACGGGGTGATCAGGATGATGCTGGTGTGAGATCGAATATCCTTTTCCATGTTGCGTAGCAATGTGCCAAGGGAGGTGCCGCCTGGTTCTGCCAGCGCCAGTGCACGCAGGATCGCCCAGCGATGTGCAGGACTGTCATCAGGAGGCATCCACACCAAATTCTTGCCATTGGCAGCCAGCCCAACCGCCCTACGCAGGCGCAAGCCGCGATCCGCCAGGGATGCTGCCAGGATTACGCTGTGTTCGACGGTAGAATCCCAACCTTCCCCAACTTGCACACTGCTTTCCAGGTCGAGAATAATACGCCAGTCACCTGCCGGGGTGCCATCGTATATGCGCACGAAGGGTTTATTACGGCGAGCAGTGGTACGCCAATGGATCCAACGCATGCTGTCGCCGGGAAAATATTCGCGCACGCTGCTGGAACTGACCGTGCGTTCGGGGGCATTCTGGCGAGGACGTCCTTCACCGCTGCGCCCACCTGGAGCAACCTCGATGGCGGGTAGTGGGACGACGGGCGGCATGACCATCAGTGTACGGGTAGCAGGGTCGTTGATTTCCAGGGTGTAGATGCCAAAGGGGTCAGCGCTGCGCAATCCGGTCGGACCAAGCGAGAAGATGCCGCGGCGGGTACACATACCCTGGGTATGCCATTGGGTGGTATTCATCCCACTGATGCCGGTAACCTGGCTGATGGTGTGACCGGGAAGGGTAGAATGATCGACAATTTCAACCCAGGTTGCAGGTGCCCAGCCGTTATTGTCGAGCGTCAGACGTTCTTCTAATTGGTCACCGACCTGTGCCCAGCCGAAGCGCATTTCGCGCTTCAAGCGCAGATGGCGCGCCAATGAACGGATCCAGAGTGTGCTGAGTAACCAGGCGCCTCCCATGGCTACCAGCAGGATGACCCACCCGCGGTAGGGATCGATCAATTGCATGATCAATACTACACCAACCAGAATGGGCAACAGTGGTGAAGTAAGGTGGATGCGGGGCTTCTGTGACAGATTGTGCATGAAACAGCTTTTTCCTTGAGGCAGTTATTGCTTTAAGGATTGAATCGTAGCCTGCATTTGCTCCAGGTGAAGCTGGAAATGTCCATTGAGCTGTAGAGATTGAAAACCCACCCGCCAGTAGCTAGCCTTATGGGTGACGAATTCGGAGGGTAAATTGGCAAGACAAGCCAGCGTTTCGGCATACAGGCGCTTCAGCTCAACTACCAGTTCTGCCAGCGTGGGATAAACGGACAAGGTGGCCTCAACACGCCCGTTGTTATTACCGCCGAAGTGGTCAAACCAGGGCTCCGAATCAGTGATAATCTCGTCCAGAGCCCTCTGCCAATCGCGTTCGCCGTGGATCAGGTGAGCCAGGATGCCTTTGACGCTCCATTCGGTCTCATTTGGCTTGCGCCCGGCCATTTCCTCGGTGACACCCTGGAGAAAAGCATCCAGGTCCGCCTCGCACCTGGCATAGATCGAGCTGACTGCCTCCGCAAGTTCCGCAGCGGTGGGCGGGATGACCGGGATGGGGCGATGGGAGAGCTTCATTGAAACGGTTATTTTCTCCCCTCCCCGGTAGAAGGTCATTTGGATCTCTTCACCGGCTTTGCGTCCATGCATGGCGGCGGCGAGATTGGAGAAATCGGTGATCTCGAAGCCGGAAAGCCCAACGATCACGTCATTATTGCGTATGCCGGCTGCATGGGCTCCCATGCCTTCCAAAGCGTTGGAGACACGCACGCCTTGGATGACCGGCACGCCGAGTTTCTTGGCAATTGTTTCATCGAAATCATCCAGCCCAATGCCCATCATCGGGCGGGTGGTGATGCGCAGATCAGGTCCCTGTTCCATGGTATGGGCTAGGTTTTCCAGGCCATTTTCCCAGCCTTTTTGGTATTCCTTAGCGGCTTCGGTCCAGGCTTCGCCACTGCCAATGCCAGAATGCACCAGCTTGAGCTGCGTGGCATTTTTACTGCCAGATAGGGTGATTTCAACCTGGGTTAGGCCAGGCTCGCCTCGTCCCTGCCACTGAAACACGATTTCCCGGTCGGCTTCAACTTTTAGAAATTCACCGCTGGTGTAGTAACCGCTGTTCCACCACATATACATCCGACCACCCGGGCGAGGGTCGGTGGTAGCAACGTCGCACATCCACTCTCGCAGGGCTGCCGATCTGGTAAAGGCCCGGAATACGAGATTGATGGGTGCTTGGATCGTACGTTCGAATGATAATTGAGCTGTGTTCATAATTACCTCCAGTATATCTAAATACTATCTTAATAGGCTAGAAGTTCTATGATCTTGGCTTGAATTTGCTTGACCCCAGGCAAGATGCCCTCCATCATGGGGATATTGTAAGGGATGGGGACGTCGGGGGTTGCCAGGCGAGCTAAGGGAGCGTCCAGGTAGGTGAAAGCCTGCTCGGCGATGACCGCCATGATCTCGGCTGAAAAGCCTCCCGTCTGGGTATCCTCGTGAACAATCAGCAGCTTACCGGTATGGGCGACGCTCTCCAACACAGCAGATTGGTCCCAGGGGATGACTGTGCGCAGGTCGAGCAAGTTGACCTTACCGGGAAAGGCCTGGGCTGCTTCCAGGCAGCGCGGAACCATTGCCCCCCAGCTCACCACAGTCAGCTCATCACCTTCCAACAGGCGAGCAGCCTGTCCGAAGGGCAAACAAAAGTCGTCGCCAGGGTAAGGGCGGCGTCCCTCGGGCGTGTCAAGTAAGGCGCGGTGCTCGAAGAAGAAGGTCGGATCATCGCCGCGCATGGCTGTACGCAGCAGCCCTACTGCGTCCTCGGCATTACTCGGATAGGCGATGCGCCAGCCAACCAGGTGGGCGTAGATTGCCTCGCCCGAGACGCTGTGCCAGGGATCGCCGGTTTTTTTGCTGAAGCCGACTGGGATGCGAACGATGACCGGGGCGGCAAAGTGGTTCACCGTGCGCCAGCGCAGGGTGCCCAAGTCGCTGATCTGCTCGTGAGCCGGGTCGGCATACTTGCGGAATTGGATCTCGGGTATGGGCAACAACCCGGAGAGTGCCATGCCCACAGAGCGCCCGATGATTCCATCCTCGTTGAGTGAAGTGTCGAAGACGCGCTGTTCGCCAAAGCGAGTGTGCATGTTGAGGGTGGCGCCGTGTACACCGCCCTTGACGCCCACATCCTCACCAAAGACGAGCAGGCGCGGGTTGCGCTCCATCTCTGTTTCCAGTGTGCGACGGATAGCATCGATGAAGTTGATGCGCGGGCCGCTGGACTGCGGCACCGCAGGTCCAACCGGCAGGAGCGCTCCTTCTGGGCGTAAACCGCCTACCAGGGGAGGTATGCCCTGGTAGAAAATATGATCGGTGGTCGTGGCGGGGTCTGGTTGTGGAGCTGCTTCCGCGGCCTGAAGCGCTTGCTGCACTTCCTGATCCACCTCGCTCTCTAATTTTGTCCAGCCGCCATCGTCGGTGAGCTGCTGCTCAAGCAAATAGTTCTTGAGCCGGGGCAGCGGATCGCGTTCACCTTCGAGGGCGCGCTGTTCACTGGTTTTGTAAGCCTGGTTGTCGACGTAAGTGTGCCCTTCGAGACGCACCACTTGCATGCGCAGCAAGACGGGATTGGAACCGCTGCGCAGCAAACTGACTGCCTGGGAGATTACTTGCCAGGCAGAGGCAGGCTCGGTGCCGTCGCCGTCCAGGGTGATCAGGTTATTGAAGCAGGAAAGATTATCAGCGATGTTGCCGCAGGGGGTCTGAAAATGAGATGGTACGGAGAGTCCAAATTGATTATCTTCAATGAAGAAGAGGTAAGGCATGCAGCGGGTGGAAACGATGTTGAGCGCCGCCCAGAAGCCATTGGCAGCCGTGCTACCCTCGCCGCCCATAGCGGTGGCAATGGCGCCTTGCCAGGAGGGGTCGTTGAGAACACTGGCGCGGTAGGTGATGGCTTGTGCCCAACCAGCGGCAGGCGTGTATTGGGCGCCGACATCGCCAGAAGAGGGGAGAATGGTAGGCCCATTGCGGTGTGGCAGGTTGTACATCACACCGGTGTCACGGCCGCACGTCGGCCCGCCATCTTTGGCAAAGCCGGCAGTCAACGCCTCAGCGGCGGTTAGTCCGCAGGCTAAAGCGAAGGGCCGGGAACGATAATAGACGGTGGCGGCATCGTGCGGGTGAGTGAGCGCCTGGGCAAGCAGCACCTGAGCCAGGTCATGGCCCGCGGAGGAAAACTGGTACTTTACCTTTCCCTGGGGAGTCAGTTGTTCTACTTCCAGTTGATCGATCTTGCGGGAGAGCAGTACCAGGCGGGCAACATGTAGCCAATCGATTGGAAGATTTGTCATGAGATTACCGTTAAATTAGATGAAGACGTTGGATATGGACAGCGGGGGTACGGAAACCGGTTCGGTAGCGGTTTAAGGCGAGCTGGTCAAGCAAGCTATATTGTGTAGGGGCTTCTTTGTCCAGATAGTTGAGCAAGTCGTGCAAAATGCCCAGCAGGGTATTGTGGATCAGCGGATAGCCAGCAAGCGAGCAAAAAGCAGGCTGGTCGAGCACATATCTTTCGGCTTCGATGACGTATTTAGCGATTAGATGGGGTTTGGGGGTTCCGGTAGGAGGAGCGCTGAACCAGTTGCGGGCATTCTCCTTGAGCGATGCAGTGTTGCAGATCAGGTCAGCAGCCTTGACCAGGCGCGCCTCCGCCGGTGCCTGGGCCAGGCCGGCATAATAACTCTGCTGGTCATTTTTCTCTGCGGGACGGATCAAAGCTTGAAGGATCTGCATGATTTTTGCTTCAAGCTCAGGTGTTGCGTCGGGCAGGCTCTGCAGGTAAGTGTTCAGCTCAGCAGGCGTGGCTTTGTAGTCTTCGAGCAGGTCATGCAGCAGC
>Ga0299915_10003659_pt1 | contig 11104 bp, 8 predicted proteins | sample RVTome_13_FD_200263 | JGI IMG/M metagenome (GOLD analysis project Ga0299915, IMG submission 200263) | Soil microbial communities from uranium-contaminated site in the Upper Colorado River Basin, Wyoming, United States - RVT92D227 (version 2) ... | reverse complement strand
CGCTCGCGCCTAGCCAGCGGGCCTGGGGGCCTGCAGCAAAGTGTTCATGTTATTTCGACGCAGACCCTAAACCAAGGCGCGCGACGGGGTGGGTCTGGAGACCCACCCCCAAACTGATTATTTCCGTCCTGTGGCCGCCGGTCTCCAGACCGGCGGCGCACCCCCTCTCATATCTGCCGCCGCAGCAGAAAGCCGGCTAAAGGCCTTTGCGGGTCGCGTGGCCGGCAGCGTGCGGCGGACCATCCGTAGTCCGGCGACCGGCGCGGCGGAATACGCCGACGATGGCGAACAACAGGAATCCGATCAGGACTCCCAGGGCCAGGGGTATCGGCTGCAGGAAATTTCTTGCCTGACGCACGAGGGTTGCGGAGATGACAAGCTGCTCGAGCCGCCAGAGGGGAATCGCATCTGCATTCTTGTTGATCAGCTCCACGTCCAATGCGAGCCAGGCGTCCTCGGTGCCCTGGTTGGTGACCTGCCAGTGCCAGGCCGCCTGGTCCCGCTCGCCGATAGCCTGCAGTGGGGCGCTTTGTTCGGGCTTGATGTCCATGGCGCCCGTTCGAGCCTCCAGCGCGGCCTGCAGGTTCAGCCGGTCGCCCAGCGACTGCAGTATGGAACGCTCCGACGGCGCGACGCGCACGAAGTCGACGGACTCCGACGAAAAGCGGAGCTCTGCCCGGCCGGTCGCCTTGGGCGCCAGATATTCCGGCAGCCGCCATTCGAGCGTTCCCAGTCGGGTATCGGCAAGAACGACATCGGCTTTTCCCCGACGCATTCCTCCTTCGGCGCGTTCCTCCAGGATCCGCGCTTTCAGGCTTGCTGCCGCGAGCTTGAAGTTTTCCAGGTTGTCCTTGACCTGCTTCAGGGCGACGTACTGACGTGCCAGCGAATCCTCCTTCGAGGTCAGCGTGGTGATGGTTTCGCGGTTTTTGCGCAGCTGAGAGTTCAGGTCGTCCACCTGCCGGGTCAGCTTGTCGTTGGCTGCGGCCTGCTTTTCCAGGTCGGCCCTGGAGGTTCGATTTTGGCTTTCGCGCTCGTCCCTCTCCCTCTGCAGTCCTTGGGTCGCCTGAGTGATCTCCGCAATTTGTGCGGCCAGTCCCCGAGTCGAATCAGTGCGGAGTCGCAACAAACGCTGCAGGCCGGCCAGTTCCTTCTGGTATCCGCCCCGCTCCGTTTGCGCCGAGCGCAAGTCTTCTCTGGCCCGCATCAGCTGGGATGTGGAACTGTCGGCCTTTTCCTGCAGCGACGAGTTTAAAGCGCGCAGCCGCGCGGTTTCGTTTTGCTGGTTGCGGAGCTCGGCCTGCATCTCGCGGTTTTCCGACTGGAGCCGTTCGGCCTGGAGGGTCAGGTCCTGGTTTCGTTTCTTCAGGATGTCCAGGTCGCGCATTGCGTCCTGGTATGCGGGCAGACGCGGGGCGATGAACTGCAACACGGACTCCCGGCTGGCGCCGGAGGCCGCGGCGATGCTGTCGACGGCGCGGTCGAACTGTTCCTGGGCGTGCCCGCGCCTGGCGTCTTCGATATCGTCGTAACGCAGACCTTCCGTGAAGGTGGCGTCCAGCGCGGAGTCGAAAACTTGCTGGTTGGGGAAATTCTCCTGCAGCTCGGCGTCGAACTTGAAGACCAGTTCCGCAGCCGGAGCGCCGCCGATGGTGCTGAAACGCACCTTGATCTCGTCGCTGCCGAAATCCATGGCCAGGATCCTCACCTGGTCCGACACTTTGAAGCGCGGCGTACCGGCAGGGGGCGTCTCCGAGGCAAACGTGCGTCCGCGGATGTAGACATAGCCCCTTTCGCTGAAGACGGGGATCTTCAAAAAGAGCGCCCGATTCACATACTTCTGCCGGTAGCGCTCCTGGATCTCCCGCGATACGCCCGCCAGGCAGAGGCTCGCCTGGAGGAGGAGCGTCGGCAGGAGAACAAGTATCGAGCCGATCGGATAATTACGCGTCCGCATGCGCTTGACCCTTCAGTTTTGGGCGGTGTGCACTCCCCCCAGGCCTTCCTGGAGTATCACGGGAATCATAACACAAACCGGGAGGCGCTCAGGAACATGTCCGATCGCTGCCGGCCCGCACGGCCGGCCGGCGGGCGCGCTTGAAGCGTCTCTTCTCCCCGTGTTATAAGTTCAGGGGCTGCAGGGTTCATGAGAACCCGAACAGGTGCGAATTGTATATCAGCTACGGCACTCACACCGACCGTGGAAAGGTCCGGGAATCCAACGAGGACTCCTACGCCGCCAACGCCAAGAACCGGCTGTTCCTGGTCGCGGACGGCATGGGCGGGCACGCTGCGGGAGAAATAGCGAGTTCGATAGCCGCTTCAACGGTCGAAGAGTACGTGGCGCTGCGTCATTCCAGCCCCCTGGCGCCCCGGGACATCCTGCAGCTCGCCGTCCGTGAAGCCAACACCCGCATATACCACACGCAGCTGGATCGAGCGGAGTTCGCCGGCATGGGGAGCACGCTGACCGCAATCCTCTTGAGAAACGGCAAGTACTACGTGGCGCATGTGGGCGACTCGCGGGCCTACCTGCTGCGTGACGGAGTGCTGCGACAGATCACGCGGGACCATTCCGTGGTATGGGACTTGCTCGAAAAGGGGCTGATCGAGAAGAAAGACCTGTCCGGCCATCCCAAAAAGAACCTGATTACCCGCTCCATCGGGCCCCACCCGCAGGTAGAGATCGATATGGAAGCCGGCGATGTCCAGGCGGGTGATGTTTACCTGCTCTGCTCCGACGGGTTGACCGATGTAGTTGCGGACGAAAACCTGGGCCGGCTGCTCTCCGGGTCGCGCGGCACCCCCCAGCAACTGAGCGAGGATCTGGTCGAAGCCGCGAACCGGGCGGGAAGCCCCGACAACATAACCGCGGTCGTCCTGCGGATCGAGGACGCTGAATCCGACAACGGCGATACGGGGAAGATCATTCTGAGATGAACATCACGCGCATCGGGCGTTATGAAATCGAGAAGGAACTGGGACGCGGGGCCATGGCCGTGGTCTACAAGGCCGTCGATCCGCTGATCGGGCGGGTGGTGGCTATCAAGACCATACAGCTGGAGAAGGGGTCGGCCGCAGAACAGGAAGAGCTGAGACAACGCCTCTACCGCGAAGCCCAATCGGCCGGCAGCCTCAACCATCCCAATATCGTCACTATTTACGACATCGGGCAGGAAGGAGACCTGGCCTATATTGCGATGGAATACGTAGAGGGCGAGACGCTCCAGGAATGGATGTCGCACCACCCCATACCTCCGGTGGAGCAGACGGTCGCCATCATCGGACAAGTCGGCTCCGGTCTCGCTTTCGCCGCCGCGCGCGGGATCATCCATCGCGACATCAAGCCCGGCAACATCCTCCTCAAGGCCGACCTGCAGGCAAAGATAGCCGACTTCGGCATCGCCAAGTTCTCCATGTCCAAGCTCACCACCACCGGCCTTATCATCGGCACGCCGGCGTACATGTCGCCCGAGCAGGCCATGGGGAAAGACCTGGACGGGCGCTCCGACCTGTTCTCGCTGGGCATCATATTCTATGAAATGCTGACCGGCGAACGTCCCTTCAGCGGCACCAATCCGACCACAATCATTTACAAGATCCTTCATGAAGATCCGGCCTCGCCGAAAGCACTGAACGTCACGCTCCACCCGGGGCTGGATTACATCGTCCGGAAGATGCTGGCCAAGGATCCCGACCAGCGCTATCAGAGCTGCACCGCGTTCGTCAAGGATCTGCAGAACCATACCTCCCTGGGGACCGTGCAGGCGGCGGCCGCCGCGCCCCCTCCAAGGAAGAGAGCGCGGGGGCTGGTCATCGCAGGTCTTATGGCGGCGGTGCTGGGAGCGGCCGGTTACTTCATCTACACTCAGGTGCAGCCTCCAGCGGTTCAGGAGCCGCAACCGGCGGCGGAAACGCCGACGCAATCGATCCCGGCCCCCCAGCCGACCAGGGAGCCGCAGCCGTCCGCTGCAAGCGAACCCGCCAAAGCTGAAGAACAGAAGAAAGAGGCTGCCGTTGTCGAACAGCCCCCGACGGAGACCCAGGCGCCTCCCGCCCTGCCGCCGCCCCCCCCTCCGGCGCGCATCCGCGTTGATTTCTCAGGGGCGCCCTATGGCGTAGCGCTCTATGACGGCCGGCGAAAAATCAGGGACATTTCGGCTGCGGCGCAGCTGGAGCTGCCATCCGGGGAGCACCGGTTCAGGCTCGTAGCAGAAGATGTGCATCTGAACCTGCAGTTGGACCGGATCAGCCTGGGGCCGAAAGAGGAGTTCCGCATCATCATACCGGGCCTGGCGAGCGCGTACATCGAGGTCCCGAACGACGCATACAACGGCTGCGAGATAACACTTAACGGCGCCCGACTCCCGCAGCCGTATCCGGCCCAGATTCCCATGCTGGCGGCCGGCTCCCACAAACTGGTTTTTCGATGGGCGGAGGGGAAATACGCGGGCAAGGAATTTTCCGCGAATTTCTCCTGCGCAGCGGGCCATCACTATCTCGTGCTGGGCAACCCGGAAGCGGAAAACATCTCGGTGCAGCAGGCCAGGTGACCCGGCCTCGGCGCCGAGTTAACAGTCATCAGTTGTCGGTTTTCAGAAGATTGTGTTTGCGTGTTGGGCAGAAATCCTTGGCGGGAAGGCAGGGATTTGACCGTTAGTGGTTTCCTGGCATGATTAGCTGGACTCTGGCTTCGCGGATCCGCCGCAGAATCGAGGAAGAAGAGGGCACGCTCCGGAAATCGGCCGCCCTGCGCGTGGCCCTCTGCTGTCCGAGCCCCTATGCGGTCGGCATGAGCTCGCTCGGTTTTCAAGCCATATATGGTGAAATTCACCGCCACGAAAACGCCACGGCCGAGCGGGCCTTTCTTCCGGACCGGATCGACGATTACCGGAGCACGAGGACGCCGCTTTTTTCGTATGAATCGGAAACGCCGCTGGCCGAGTTTCCGGTGCTGGCCTTTTCGATCTCGTACGAGCTCGAGCTGCCCGGCGTGCTGGAGATGCTGGCCCTCAGCGGCATTCCGGTATTGAGGAGCGAGCGCGGCAACCGGCATCCGCTGGTCCTTGCGGGCGGACCGCTCACATACTCCAATCCGGCTCCGCTCGCGCCATTTGTCGACCTGGTTATTCTCGGGGAGGCCGAGGAACTGATCCATCCGTTCCTCGATGCTGCGGGCTCCATGCCGCGGGATGCGCTGCTCGACCATTGGGCCTCTCATCCCGGCTGCTATCTCCCCGGCAGAAGCGCGGGCCTGCCGCCCATCGCCGTGGCTGGGGACCACTGCCTTCCGGCCCGTTCCCAGATCATCACGCCCAACACCGTCCTGAGCTCCATGTTTTTGATCGAGCCGGAGCGCGGCTGTTCGCGCGGCTGTGCATACTGCGTAATGCGGCGCACCACCAACGGAGGGATGCGCACCGTTGCGCCGGAGCGCGTGCTGTCGATGATCCCCGCCGGCGCGCGACGCGTGGGCCTGGTCGGCGCCGCGGTTACAGATCATCCCCGCATCAGCGAGATCGTGCGCGGCATTGTCGACGCCGGCCGGGAGATCGGCATCTCGAGCCTCAGGGCGGATCGTCTGGACGAGGAGTTCGTGGAACTGCTGGCGCGCGGGGGCTACCAGACGCTCACGATCGCTTCCGATGGCGCGTCGCAGCGGTTGCGTGATCAGATCGGTCGCAGGACCGGCGAGCAGCACCTGATCCGCGCCGCAGAGCTGGCTGCGCGCTTCAGGCTCCGGCGATTGAAAGTTTATGAGCTGATCGGCCTGCCGCAGGAGACGGAGGCGGATGTGGACGAACTCATCCGCTTCGCCCGGGGGCTGGCCCGGATCGTGCCGGTCTCGCTGAGCATATCGCCCTTCGTGGCCAAACGGCATACGCCGCTCGACGGCGCGGCCTTCGAGCCCCTCGCTTCGCTGAAGGCCAAGCTGGCCAGACTGCGTGCAGGTCTGAAAGGGAGCGCCGAAGTGCGGTCCACCTCCGTCCGATGGTCATGGGTCCAGTACATGCTGTCTCAGGGAGGTGAAGCTGCCGGTCTCGCTGCGATGGATGCCTGGCGCGCCGGAGGGAGCTATCAGGCCTGGAAGCGCGCCTTCAGGGAGCGAGACGCGCACCCCTATGCCCTCGGCAGAAAGGCGGGACCTGAGAAAAAACCGGGGACCGGATGCTGTTCCGATACCCCTGCAGCCGTGCACGGGCCTGTGCGTTCAGAGCCGCGATCGTGAGATCGCGGAATGAATCAACGAATTCGGTCGCGCGGAGGCGGACTCTTGGCGGACCCCGGGGCTGAACAGATACTCAGAAGCGGACCTTGATGTCCGGGAGGTCCTCGAGATGGACCGCGTCGATGAAGCGGATCTTGCGTGATTCCAGCGACATGATCAGCGAATGGGTGCGGCAGCCGCCGCCGAAGAAGCGCACGCCCTTCAGCAGGGTTCCGTCCGTTACGCCGCATGCGGCGAATATCATCCTTTTGCCCGGCGCGAGGTCTTCGGTGGTATAGAGCTTTTTCAGATCGTCGATTCCCATTTTCCTGAGACGGCGCTCCTGTTCCGGCCTGGCGATGATTAACCGGGCCTGGATTTCTCCGTTCAGGCAGCGCAGCGCCGCGGCAGTCAGGACTCCCTCCGGAGCGCCGCCGATGCCCATGACGGCATGGACGCCGGTCCCCAGTACCGCCGCCGAGATCCCGGCCGACAGATCACCGTCGGAAATGAGACGGATTCTGGCCCCGGCATCCCTGATCTGCCTGATAAGCCCTTCATGACGCGGCCGGTCGAGCACAATGACGACAAGGTCCCGGATGTCGCGCTCGAGGCGCTTCGCGATGGCACTCAGATTGTCCTTGACCGGCGCATCAATATCAACGGCCCCCCTGCTGGATGGGCCCACGATGATCTTTTCCATGTAGCAGTCAGGCGCGTGGAGCAGGCCTCCCCTCTCGGAAGCGGCAACGACGGTCATCGCGTTGTTGGCGCCTGTGGCGCAGAGGTTGGTGCCTTCGAGGGGATCGACGGCGATGTCCACCTCCGGGACTCCTCCGCCGCCGGTGCCCAGCTTTTCGCCGATATAGAGCATGGGGGCCTCATCCCGTTCCCCCTCCCCGATGACAATCGTGCCGTCCATGGCGATGCTCTGCATGACTGCACGCATCGCTTCGGTTGCCGCCCGGTCTGATGCACCGTGGTCGCCGAGACCCATGGTCTGGGCGCTGGCGATTGCCGCGTCTTCCACAACCCTGACAAATTCCCTTCCCAAGTCGTTTTCCATCTTTTGCTCCCGATGATTGATGGCCGGGGATGGCCGCCGATGGTTCCCGGGCGGGCTGAAACTCATTCTAAACGGGCTGGCCACAAAATGCATCATGTACTATCCTGATCCTGCGATGCAGACACCGGGAATGAGCAGCGGGTTTGGGACCCGGCCCCACCCGGCGGCCGCCCCGATCCTGAAAAGGGGTTTTCGCACATCATGACCATCCTTCGCCGCAAAAAAAGCCGGCTTGCCCTGATCGCGGCTGTGCCGCTGTTGTTCCTGACCGGCGCGCTATTGCCGGAAACGCCGGCGCCCGCCAAAAAGGAGCAGCGCGAGGACGGCGAATTCCTGATCTTGTCCGCCGGCAGGCAAATCGGGACCGAGCGATTCACCCTGGTCCTGTCTGAAGACACGGCGACAAGCACCTCAGCACTCAGCTTCCGCAATCCTGCGAACGTGCAGCAGCGGATCCATATTGAGACCAGGCTGGAAATGAACGGCCGTTTCACGCCGCTCAGCTATGAACTCAAGAGCGATGTGGATGGTCAAAAGGGGGTTATTCTCGGGAAGTTTTCGCCCAATCAGGCCATTTTTGAGTACGGCAGTCCTGAACCGTCGACGCGGCACGGCTTGCTCGTCGGCGACCAATACACGGTTCTGGACACCAACGTGTTCCACCATTTCATATTCCTCGCGCGCCTCTTCCTGGACGGCGATACAAAGAAAAGCCGGCGTCTTGAGGTGGTGATCCCCCAGGAAAACGAGGGCGGCTTTTTGCGGATCACCGAGCTGGATCAGGAGACGATCCCCGTGCGCGGCAAAAATGCAAAATGCCGCCGCCTCAGGGCCGACTCAGGATCCCTGCTGATTGATCTCTGGGTAGACGATCAGAGGACGCTGCAAAAAATTGCGGTCCCGGCCCGGGAAATTGTCGTGGTGCGCAACGATTAGAAAAGCAAGCCACGAATTTCACGAATTCTGCACCCGTAGAAATAATGGCTGAATTCGTGTAATTCGTGGCTTCTTTTCAGCGCCGGGTGGACCCAGTTATTTCTGCTTGGGATTGACGAAACGAGACGGGTAGACGCTGGCGTAAGGCATGACCCGCCGTAGCGTGATCCAATAACCCTCTTCGTTGGTAATCAATCCGAAGCCGGCGGTATCGAAATCCATCACCCTGGTCAGATAGGGCGGGTAAATCGCCTTTTGCCCGGCGTGATAGGATGTGAGAAACCTGTCCTCGAAGATCGCCTTGGCCGCTTTGAAGGCATCCTCATCCGCTGCTTTGGTCATTGCCAGCGCGCCGAATTTCTCTTCGAACTCCTTGGGATGAAGCCGCATGTAAAGGGACTTGAAGGAAGTCTTGAGCGGGTATGCTCCGAAGACCTGGGAGAACTTTTCTCTGACTGCCTCGGGAGCCTCGATGACCGCGGCGCCGCTACCGAGTATGATCAGGATGGTCACGCCGCCTTCGGTTTTTCCCAACGCCAGACGGCCGGCCGGGGATTCAAAGGAGGTAAAATCTCCGGTGAACTCGAGATTGGTGTATTGGTAGATTTCATCCGGGCTTATGGAAACATCAAAAAACTTCTGCTCCTTGACGGCTTCCTGAGCCCGGCCGAGGACCACCACAACCAGGACAGCCGACAACAGCGCTGCGCGAACGAGTAAATAGGATTTCGACGGCATCATCTTCGCCTCCTCCTCATCAGGCCTTCGGTTCTGCATCAACAGCCACACGGCCTCAGATCGAGACGCCACGGGTAAGCCTTGGCGCCAAATTACCCAAAATCGCGGCTGCTGTAAAGGACAAATTCAAACACTGCAGGCCCGGCTCTGGTCTTCATCTCGCTTTCTGTTACACTTTCTTGGAACGTGACGGCGGCGCCGGCGTAAAAATTAAGGCGACGGCAATATTCAGCCTGGAGGTTGTGGCATGAACAATGATCTGAACAGGGAAAGCAAACGCGGCAACCGTGTCGCATCTTTCCTGGTGATTCTTTTCGTCCTCACTCTTGGGATCGGAATCGGAACTCTGGTGACATACCGCGCCGGGGCTGTGGGCCCGGGTGACAGCCAGCTGAAAATACACACGGGTGCCAAGCCATTGGTCGGCCAGGAAGTACTGAACCTGTCGCGGGCGTTCGAAGCGGTGGCCAGGGCGGTGGAGCCGGCAGTGGTGAACATAAACACGGAGGAAGTGATCCGCATCTCGCGCAACATGAGGCCCGAGGATGACCCCTTCGGCATGTTCCGCCGTTTCATGCCGGACATGCCGCAGCAGTTTCGCCGGCAGAGCCTGGGGTCCGGCGTGATCGTGGACCCCAAGGGATATATCATCACCAACAGCCATGTGGTCCAGCGCGCAACCAAGATCAAGGTAAATCTGGACAGCGGCGATGAGTACATGGCCAGAGTCATCTTCGCCGATGAGTTGTCGGACATCGCTGTGATCAAGATAGACGGGAGCAAAGACTTCCCGACTGCCAGGATCGGAGATTCCAAGGCCATGAAAGTCGGGGAGTGGGTCATCGCCATCGGGAGCCCCTTCGGCGTAGAGCAGACGGTAACGGCCGGGATCATTTCCGCCACCGGGCGCGTCTTCCATCCGGATCCGAACGAGCCTGTATTTGCTCAGGTTCTCTTCAATGATTTTCTTCAGACCGACGCGTCCATCAATCCGGGCAACAGCGGCGGTCCGCTCGTCAACCTCAATGGAGAAGTCGTGGGCATCAACAGCTTTATCCAGTCCGCCACCGGGACCAGCTCCGGCGTGGGCTTTTCCATCCCTTCGCACATCTTCGTGAACATATACAACCAGATCCTTGATAAGGGGAAGGTGGAACGCGGCTTGATCGGCGTGAACATGAACCTGCTACCCTTCACACCCGCCATGGCCAAGTTCTTTGGGGTCAAACAGGGAAGCGGAGTCCTGATCACGGGCATGGCGGCAGAAGACGGCACAGCCTCCGACACGGCAGGGCCCGCTGCCAAGGCCGGGATCAAGGCCGAGGACGTGATTGTCGAATTCGACGGCAAACCTGTCTATGATGTGCCCGATCTCAGAATGGCGGTTGCCAACACGCCGCCCGGCCGGAAGGTCAAGGTCAAGGCGGTCCGCTTCGGCCAGGAAAAAAGCTTCGACCTGGAAGTAGCGGAACGGACCATCGATTCCAGGCCGCCTGATCGAGGGACCTTGAGTTTTGAAGAGGGGGAGAAGCCGAAAACCGAGATCGGCCTCGAATTCAATGACCTTCCCCGGGATTTGGCTCAGGAACTCAAGATTTCGGGCGGCGCGCTCGTGACTTCGGTGAAACCCGGAAGCCTGGCCGAGGACGCCGGCCTGCAGGGCCAGGGACGCGGAACCTATGATGTCATCGTGGCCGCCAACGGCATGAAGATCGACAGCGCGATGGAACTGCTGGGTGTCGTCAAGGGCCTCAAACCGGAGGAAGCTGTGGTGGTCAAATTCCTGCGGGTTCAGGTTGGACCAAACCGAAGTTTCACCATAAGCACTCAGTACACAAGCTTCGCTAAGCCTTAGCCCGCATTTCTCACCGGATTTCGTAGCGAGGCGGCGCAGACGGGCCTTATGAGGGGCGCCCGAGGACGCCCGTCAGAAGGCCCGGATCCGCCGCCGCAGTAGAAAGCTGGTGAGAAATGCGGGTTAGCCTCCGCACGGGCCTGCAATGACAAAATAAGCCACGGATTTCACGGCCTTAATCTGTAATACTAAGCCCAAAATTCTTGCCTCTTTGGCAAGAATTTTTTCACCGCAGAGCCGCGGAGAGCGCAGAGATACACTGGGATGATTGAACGAGCTCATGCTACCCCCTGGAGGGTGT
>Ga0299915_10003658_pt1 | contig 11107 bp, 4 predicted proteins | sample RVTome_13_FD_200263 | JGI IMG/M metagenome (GOLD analysis project Ga0299915, IMG submission 200263) | Soil microbial communities from uranium-contaminated site in the Upper Colorado River Basin, Wyoming, United States - RVT92D227 (version 2) ... | reverse complement strand
TGGTGGATGGCCCCGCTGACTATGGGGCTGATCTCTACAAGAATTCGACGCCGTTCCGGGCCATTCGTGCTGTCGCCAACGTCCGCAGAGCTCTCTGGAATGGCTTTACGGCTTTACGTGATGTGGAATCCGAAGGGGCCATGTACGCCGATGTGGATGTGAAGAAAGCGATCGATGCGGGCATCATTCCGGGGCCGAGATTATGGGTATCGACGCGCGGCTTGACCACACCGGGCCGCTATGTGCCGTTCGATTATTCCTGGGAACTCGATCTCCCGAAAGGGGCCCAGATGGTGACCGGGACCGAGGAATGCCTGAGGGCGGTCCGCGAGCAGGTCGCCAACGGCGCGGATTGGATCAAGATCTACGTGGATTGGCCCACCTTTATCGACAAGGACGGCGGCATATCCGGTCTGACCAACTTCACCCGTGAAGAGTTGACGGTCATGGTCAATGAAGCCCACAGGCTGAAGCGAAACGTGGCGGCTCATGCCGTCAGCCGGGACGGGATCAAAGCCGCCCTGGATGCCGGCGTCGAGAGCATCGAACACGGCGACGGATTTGATGATGCCTTAATCGACCAAGCCCATGCGCAAGGGGTCTATTGGTGTCCGACGTTGACAACGGGCGAATATATGGCTGAACACGGCAGCCCACGTATGAAACAAAGCCTTGAATCGGCATACGGGGCCCTCCATAAAGCCTATAAGAAAGGCCTTAAAGTTGCTCTGGGCAGCGATGCCGGCTCCATTCCCTGGTCGGTCAACCAGGCCAAGGAGTTCGAATACCTGGTCAAGAAGGCGGGTTTTGCGCCGATGGATGCCATCAAAGCGGGAACCTCCGTCGCCGCTGAATTACTGGGCCAATCCGCTTCTATAGGTCATCTGGCCCCCGGAATGCTGGCGGATATCGTCGCTGTGGCCGGCGATCCGTTGCAGGATATCGCCGTGCTTCAGAAGGTCATGTTCGTCATGAAGGACGGGCAGGTCTTCCGGCATGATAAATAGTGGTGAGGTTCTTTGAGGGAGAAAATGAAAAAGTTTGCTTACATTGTTCCCTTGGTCTTCTGGCTTTGTTTCCCCATTGCCTGCCGGGACAAGGCGGCAAAGGCGGACCTGGAGAAGCCTGCGGCTCAAGAAAAGGTTGAGGACCGGGCCATGAAGCCCATCCGCATGGAGGAGATGAACTGGCCTGATATCAAGCGGGCGATCGAGTCGGGGTTCACGACGGCCGTCTTCGCCGTCGGCTCGACCGAGCAGCACGGCCCGCATCTGCCGACGATGACCGACGCGCGGATCGGCGAAGATGTGGCGGAGCGCGTCGCCCGCAAGCTCGGTCACGCGCTCCTGGCGCGCACGATCGACGTCGGCATGTCGGAGCACCATATGGCCTTTGCCGGCACGATCTCCCTCAAGCCCGAGACGCTTTTGCTGATTCTTCGCGATTATGCGGACAGCCTCGTGCGCAACGGCTTCACTCGGATCGTTATAATCCCGATGCACGGCGGCAATTTCGCGACGGTCCGGCAGGCCGTCGAAGAGGCGCGCCGGGCCCATCCGGGGACCGACGTCACGGGTTTCACGGATATGTCCGGGCTGATGGACATCCTCTCCCGGATGTCGGCTGAATACGGCATCTCCGCAGCGGAATCCGGAGGGCACTCGGGCGAGTCAGAAACCTCGATGATGATGGCGCTGGAGGGCAGGCTGGTCGCAGCCGACCGCTTCGCGCCGGGCTACCTCGGGCCGTTCGGCGAGGCCGAGACGAAGCTGATGATGGAGAAAGGTATGTCGGCCATCACCGCCAACGGCATCCTGGGCGACCCGCGGACGGCAACGGCCGAAAAGGGCGAGGCCTATCTCGAGCGCCTCGCTGACTTCGTGGTCTCCAAGATCGACCCAAAGACGGCCCGCTGACCGCCTCGTTCTCTGATTGACTTCCCCTCTGTCGCTTGCTATCCTTAGGCCAACTAAGGAGGGGGCCGGAGGTGGCCGTCAAGTGCCCAGCCTGTCATTCTGAAAATCCTGTGACCAAGCCCTTGGGAGCACTTTGAGGAGTGAGAATGAAAGGCAGAACGATCTCGCATTACACCATCCTCGAAAAGCTCGGCGAGGGCGGCATGGGAGTCGTCTACAAAGCCGAGGATACCAAGCTCAAGCGGACGGTCGCCCTGAAGTTTCTGCCACCCGAGCTGACTCGTGACCCACAAGCCAAGGCCCGTTTCGTCCAGGAAGCCCAGGCCGCCGCGGCCCTGGACCATCCGAATATCTGTTCCGTCTTTGAGATCGGCGAGGCCGAAGGCACGACGTATATCGCCATGCCCTGCGTCAAAGGCCGGAGCCTGAAAGACAGGATCGCGGCCGGGCCGTTACCTTTGGAGGAGGCCCTGGATATCGCCGGCCAGGTGGCCGAAGGCCTCAAAGAGGCCCACGAGAGAGGCATCCTCCACCGGGACATCAAGCCGGCGAACATCATGCTGACGGAAAAAGGCCAGGCGAAGATCATGGACTTCGGGTTGGCCAAATTGACCGGGGCGGCCGACATGACAAAGACCCTGGCGGTCATGGGGACGGTCGCCTACATGTCGCCCGAGCAGGCCAGAGGCGAGGCCGTCGACCAGCGCACGGACATCTGGTCGTTCGGGGCAACGCTCTACGAGATGCTGACCGGCGAGATGCCGTTCGGCCGGAAAAGCGACCAGGCCCTGGTCTATTCGTTGTTGCACGAGACTCCCGAGCCTCTGACACGTCTGCGCCCGGAGATACCCCTTCAGCTCGAACGGGCCGTCCAAAAGGCGCTCGAGAAGGACAAGCTAATCCGCTACCAGACGATGTCCGAAATCCTCGAGGACCTCAAAGCCGTCCGGTCTTCGGGAACGACCGTTCCCCAGCCCGAGAAATCGATCGTCGTCCTGCCGTTTGAGAACATCAGCGCGGACCCGGAGCAGGATTACTTCTGCGACGGCATGACCGAGGAGCTCATCTCGGATCTCTCCAAGATCCATGCACTCCGGGTGATCTCCCGCACATCTTCCATGATGTTCAAAGGAACAAAGAAGGATATCCCCGCCATCGCCCGGGAAGTCCATGTCCGATACGTTTTGGAAGGAAGTGTCCGGAAGGCGGGCAACAACCTGCGCATCACCGCCCAGCTCATCGACGCCGCCAACGACGCCCATCTCTGGGCCGAGAAATACGGCGGCACCCTGGACGATATCTTCGACATTCAAGAGAAAGTCTCCCATTCCATCGTCGACGCCTTGAAGCTGAAGCTGACGCCGCAGGAAGCCGGCCTCCTGGCCGAACGCCCGATCCCGAGCCCTTTGGCCTACGAATTCTATCTCAAGGCCAGGGGCGAGATCCTCAAGTGGACCGAGGCGGGGCTGGAGAATGCCCTGAGATACCTCCAGAACGGCCTGGAGATCGTCGGGGAGAACGCGCTTCTCTATGCGGGCATGGCCCATGTGTATTTCCAGTATTACAACCTCGGCCTCAAGGAGGAGGGCTACGGCCGGAAACAAGCCGAGGAATATGTCCAAAAAGCCTTCGCCCTGGATCCGGGCTGTGCCCAAGCTAATTTCGTCCGGGCCAATTTCATCGCCTGGAGCCGGCCGAAAGAGGGAAACGAGTGTTTCCAGCGCGTCCTGGACAAGAATCCCAATGATTTCGATGCCCTCTTCTATTACAGTTGTTTCCTCGGAACCCTGGGCCGAACACGCGAGGTGCTGCCTCTCGAAGAGAGGACCATCAAGATCGATCCGCTCAATCCCATGGCCTATGTTCATTCCGGATTCAACAGACTTTGGGAAGGGCGATATGAGCTGGCACTCGAAAGAATGGAGAAATTCCACCGGTCGTTCCCTGAGGACGTGATGACGAAATGGATTTACGGTTTGAGTCTTGCCTACATGAATAGAAAGGAAGAGGCCGGGCGAATTTTCAATGAAGTCGCCTGGGAACAGCCGGGGACCCTCTTTGCCTGTCTTGGCCTAGCTTTTGCGTGCGCTTTTGAGGGGAAGAGGTCCGAGACATTGGCCGCGCTCGATTCAAACCCAAGTCTCCGAAAATCGTGGGATTTCCAAAGTACCTACTGGAAGACCGAGTGTCTGGCGTTGATCGGCGAAAATGAGCTGGCGCTCGACTGCCTGGAGCTGGACGTGAACCTGGGCATGAGCAATTACCCCCTCATGAGCGAGCTCGACCCCTTCCTGGCCGGAATCCGCGGCGAGGACCGGTTCAAAAAGCTCATGGAGCGGGTGAAATACGAGTGGGAGCATTTGGAAGTATGAAGTGCCCAAAGTGTCAAGCCGATAATCCCGAGACCAAGCCGTTCTGCGCCGATTGCGGCACGCCGCTCCCCTCCCCCAAAGAGCATCGCCCGCTCGTGACGGAAACCCTCCAAACGCCCGTCAAAGAGCTCACCCGGGGAACCCTGTTCGCCCGCCGCTTCGAGATCATCGAGGAGCTGGGCAAGGGCGGCATGGGGAAGGTCTACCGGGTCTTCGACAAGAAGGTCGGCGAAGAAGTCGCCCTGAAACTCATCAAGCCCGAGATCGCCGCCGAGCGCGACGTCATTGACCGCTTCCGGAGCGAGCTGAAGATGTCGCGGAAGATCTCGCACCGGAACGTCAGCCGGATGTACGACCTCGGCGACGAGGAGGGGACCTATTTCATCACCATGGAATATGTCCCGGGCGAGGACCTGAAGAGCTTCATCCACCGCTCCAAGCAGCTCAACACGGGGACCGCGATCTCGATCGCCAGGCAAGTGGCGGAAGGATTGGATGAGGCCCACAGGCTGGGGGTCGTCCACCGCGACCTAAAGCCCTCCAATATCATGATCGACAAGGAGGGGAACGCCAAGATCATGGACTTCGGGATCGCCCGGTCGCTCTCGGGGAAAGGCATCACGGGCGCCGGGGTGATGATCGGAACACCCGAATACATGTCGCCGGAACAGGTCGAGGGCAAGGAGGCCGACCAGCGCTCGGACATCTATTCGCTGGGCCTTATCCTCTATGAGATGGTCACGGGACGGCGTGCCTTCGAGGGAGACACGCCGCTCAGCATCGCCCACAAGCAAAGATACGAAGCGCCCACAGATCCAAAAAAACTCAACACCCAGATTCCTGACGACCTGAGCCGCGAGATCCTTCGCTGCCTCGAGAAAGACAGGACGAAGAGGCCCCAGACGGCCGGGGAGGTCATTTCCGACCTCGGCAAGATCGAACAAGGCCTCCCCACGACCGAACGCGTCGCGCCCGCGCGCAAGCCTTTTACGTCAAAAGAGATCACCGTCAAATTCAGCCTGAAAAAGCTCGTCTTCCCCGGTCTTGCGGTCGTCGCGTTTATCGTTGCCGCAGTGATTATTATCTGGCGCGTTCTTCCTAAGAAAGAAGCGGTTTCCGCCGCGGCCGCCCCACCCTCCATCGCCGTTCTTCCTTTTGTCGATGACAGTCCGGAGAAAGGCCACGAATACTTATGCGAGGGGATCCCCAGCACGCTCATCAATGCCCTCAACACCATCCAGGATCTTCGGACTCCGGCCAGGACCTCGTCCTTCGCTTTCGCCGGCAAGGGCTTGGACATCCAGGGAATCGGCCAGAAGTTGAACGTTGAAAATATCCTCGAAGGCAGCATCCAGGTCGTCGAAAACAGCCTGCGCGTCACGGCCAGCCTGATCAAGGTGAAAGACGGTTACCAGCTCTGGAATGCGACCTACGACCGCCGGCTCGAGGACGTGTTCGCCATCCAGGATGAAATCGCCCAAGCCATCGTCAAGGCGCTGAAGGTCAGGCTTCTGGGCGGACAAGAGGAGCGGCTCGTCAAGCGCCACACGGAGAATACGGAGGCTTACCGACTTTATCTGGAGGGGCTCTACTACTGGAACAAACGGACGGGGAAAGACCTGAACAAGGCGATCGAGTTGTTCAATCAGGCGACTGATAATGACCCGAATTATGCCCTGGCTTATGTCGGGCTGGCCGACTCCTATAGCCTTCTCACCCTCTACGCAGATGCCCGCCCAACAGAGGTTTTTCCTCAAGCCAAAGCGGCGGCGGTCAAGGCTTTGGAGCTCAATGAATCCCTGGCTGAAGCGCACAATTCCCTGGCCTATATCTACGAACGCTACGACTGGAACTGGAAGGGGGCGGAAGCCGAGTTCAAGCGGGCTCTCGAGCTCAATCCCAACTGTGCGCCGGCCCGCTTCTGGTACGGCGAATTCTTATCTTATTCCGGACGCTTTGAGGAAGCGTTGCGCGAAATGAAGCGAGCCCTGGAACTCGACCCGGTATCCCTGATCATCCACGCCAGTGTGGCCTGGACGCACCTCATGGCTCAGCAGGCAGACCAGGCGCTCGCCCAGATCCAGAAGACAATCGAGATGGAGCCGAATTTCGCCTATGCCCGGTTGATCCTCGGATTAGCATATGTCGCCAAGGGCAGATATGCGGAAGCAATCGAGGAACACATAAAGGCGCGGGCACTGTCAGGGGACTCCGTCATGGCGACTGCGGCCTTAGGAATGTCTTATGCGGCGGCTGGAGAGCTCGATGAAGCAAAGGGAATTCTCGAGGAACTGAAAGCCAGATCCCAAAAACAATATGTCTCGTCATACTGGATAGCGGCCTTATACGGAGCCATGGGGGACGCGGATAAAGCCATTGAGATGGTGAACAAAGCCTATGAAGAAAGAAGCGATTGGCTGATCAATCTAAAGGTCGGCCTATCTCTAGGCCCGTATCACAGAGACCCCAGGACTCAGGCACTGTTGAAATTGATGGGATTGGACTAGGGACGGAAACCGTCAGCGGTTGACTTCCCGCCTGTCGCTTGTTATCCTTGGGCCACCAAGTGTGGGGGCCCGCAGTGGCCGTTAAATGTCCGGTCCATAATCTTGAATTTTCGGTTGACATGACCGAATTTTCAAGGTAAGTTATGGCCATGATAGAGCGTTCTAGAGAAATCAAAACGCTCCGGGGGCTTATCGCCCGGAATCCCGTCGTCGGCATCGTCGGCGCGCGGCAGGTGGGGAAGACGACATTGGCCCGCTCGTTTGTAGCCCAAGTGCGGGGGTCCGCCCACTACTTCGACCTCGAGAATCCGGAAGACGAAGCGCGGCTAGGCGATCCGATGCTCGGCCTCAAAGAGCTCAAAGGCCTGGTCGTCATTGATGAGATTCAGCGGTTGCCGGGCCTCTTCCCTGTCCTGAGGGTCCTGGTCGACAGGCCTCGACTGCCCGCGCGTTTTCTCGTATTAGGTAGCGCCTCTCCTAAATTGCTCCGCCAAGGATCCGAGTCTTTGGCCGGCCGGGTCGTCTACCATGAGCTGAAGGGCTTGGCCCTCGATGAAGTCGGGATCATGAATCAGGAACGGTTATGGATCCGCGGCGGATTTCCCAGATCCTATCTGGCGCGCACCTCCGCTGCGAGCCAGGAATGGCGCGCCGGCTTTATTCGGACATTCCTGGAGCGGGATCTGCCCCAGCTCGGCGTCAACATCCGCTCGACGACCTTGCGCCGGTTTTGGACCATGCTCGCCCATTATCACGGCCAGATCTGGAACTCCTCGGAATTCGCCCGCTCATTCGGCGTCGCCGACACGACGGTCCGTAATTATGTCGACGTCCTGGCCGCGGCGCTGGTCATTATCGAGCTTCAGGCGTGGTACGAAAATATCGGCAAGCGACAGGTCAAGTCGCCGAAAATCTATCTTGCGGATACCGGAATCCTCCACACGCTCCTCAACATCAGCCACCTGCGGGACCTGGAAAAGCACCCGAAACTCGGAGCATCTTGGGAAGGATTTGTCATCAGTCAGGTCATCCGGCAACTCGGGGCAAAGCCCGACGAATGCTATTTTTGGGGGACCCATGCTGGCGGCGAATTGGACCTTTTTATTGTCCGAGGTCGCGTCCGCCTCGGATTCGAAATCAAGCGGACTAGTTCGCCTCGGCTGACTCCGTCGATGCGAAACGCTTCGCGTGACCTGAAATTGAAATCTCTGGACGTCATCCATGCGGGAGAGCGGACTTTTCCTTTGGGTGAGGGCGTCCGGGCTGTGGCCTTCTCGAAGCTGCTCGAGGATTTGAAGCCCTTGCCATGATGCGTTATAGAGCGCGTGAAGTGCCAGTAGGAGCATTTTGAAGAATGAAGTGCCCGAAGTGTCACGCCGATAATCCCGATACGCAACACTTCTGCGGCGATTGCGGCACGCCGCTCCCCACGCCCCGGATTCGGGTCGAGCCTCCGACGGCGGAAATCCCCGCCCTTAAGACGGAGACCTACCAATCACCCGTCCCAGAGCTGACCACCGGCTCGACCTTCGCCGGCCGCTACCAGATCATCGAGGAGCTCGGCCGCGGCGGCATGGGCAAGGTCTACAAGGTCTTAGACACTAAGATCAAAGAGAAGGTCGCCCTGAAACTCATCCGACCGGAAATCGCCTCCGACAAAGATACCATCGAGCGGTTCTCGAACGAGATCCGGCTGGCCCGGAAGATCGGTCACCGGAATGTCTGCCGGATGTTCGACCTCGGCGAAGCGGAAGGCGCCCACTTCATCACCATGGAATATGTCCATGGCGAAGACCTCAAGAGCATGATCCATATGTCCGGGACCCTGAGCCTGGGCATGCTCCTGAACGTCGGGAAACAGGTCTCGGACGGACTGGCCGAGGCGCATGGGCTGGGTGTTGTCCACCGGGACCTGAAGCCACAGAACATCATGATCGACCGCAACGGCAATGCCAAGATCATGGACTTCGGAATCGCCCGGTCGGTCCGGGAGAAAGGGATTACCGGTCCGAGTATGATGATCGGGACGCCCGAGTACATGAGCCCGGAACAGGCCGAAACCAAGGACGTGGATCAGCGTTCCGACATCTATTCCCTGGGGATCATCCTCTACGAGATGGCGACGACCCATGTGCCGTTCGAGGGAGAGACGGCGCTGAGCATCGCCATGAAGCACAAGGGCGAGACCCCGAAGAACCCTAGGCACTTCAATCCCCATATTCCCGACGACCTGAGCGGCGTCATCCTCAAGTGCCTGGAAAAAGACCGGGAGAAAAGATACCAGAGCGCTTCCGACGTCCGTTCCGAACTGGAAAGAATCGAGAAGGGCCTTCCCACGACGGAACGCTTCGTCCCGGAAAGAAAGCCCCTTACGTCCAAACAGGTCACGGTCAAATTTGAACCCCGGAAGATCATCATCCCGGCGGCCATTCTGGCGGCTGTCCTGATCGTTGCGCTGCTCGCCTGGAAATTCATTCCCCGGAAAGAAGCGGCGGCCGCCGCCAAGATCAAAAACTCGATCGCGGTCATCAGCTTCGAGAACCAGACCGGAGACAAGGCCTTTGATTATCTCGGCAAGGCCATCCCCAGCCTGCTCATCACCAGCCTGGAGCAGCGAGGTGGGCTGTACGTGGTCACTTGGGAGAGAATGGCGGACCTTCTGGCGCAGATGGGCCAAAAGGACGCGGAAACCATCGACCGCGAATCGGGCTTCCGGCTTTGCCGCAAAGAAGGAGTCGAGGCGATCATCCTGGGGAGCTTCGTCAAGGCCGGAGACATGTTCGCCACGGACGTCAAGGTCCTGGATGTCGGCACAAGACGCCTCCTCAAAAGCGCAAGCTCCCGGGGCGAAGGGGCGGACAGCATCCTGAGGACCCAGATCGACGAGCTGAGCAGGACCATTTCGGCGGGGATCGGCCCCGCCGGGGAGAAGCCCGCGGGCGAACAAATCCACGTCGTCGAAGCGACAACGAGCTCGATGGAAGCATATCAATACTATCTGAGAGGCCGCGAGGACTACGATAAGTTCTATTATGAGGATGCCCGAAAGTCGCTCGAAAAAGCCGTCGGATTGGACCCCGAGTTCGCCACGGCTCATTATTTGCTGGCCGGAGTCCAGTTAGAACTGGGCAATATCCGGGCGCGCAATGAGGCCCTGGAAAAAGCGAAAACTCTGGCCCACAAAGTTACGGAAAAAGAGAGGCTCTATATCGAAGCGCTCTACGCCGGCTTGATCGAGCGCGACAGAGAAGCTAGGATCCGCCTCTTGCAGGAGCTCATCCAAAAATACCCCCGGGAGAAAACCGCTCATTATACTCTGGGCGTTCTCAATCGCGGAGGCGGCATTTACAAACTGGCCATCGAGGAGCAGAACAAAGTCCTCGAGCTCGACCCCGCCTACGGCGCTGCGCATAATGAGCTTGGATATATTTATCTCTATTTGCGGGATTTTGAGAAAGCCGTCGACCATTTCCAGAAATATGCGCTGCTGAACCCGGAGGATGCCAACCCCCTTGACTCTTTGGCCGAAGCCTATTTCACGATGGGAAGATTGAACGAGGCCATCGCCAAATATCAAGAGGCCTTGGCCGTCAAACCTGACTTTCTCTCCTCCAATTTTTGCATCGCCTATATCCAGGCTTTGAAAGTGAACCCGGTCGAGGCCATGGCCTGGCTGGATAAATTCATCGCCCAGGCGCCCAGCGCCGGCTTGAAAGGCGAGGGATACGCCTTTAAAGGATTTTATCAATGCTGGCTCGGCGGCTTGAATAAGGGAATGGAAAGCCTGCAGAAAGCGGGAGAGCTCCTGGCTTCGGTGGGCGACGCGAGACGCGAAGCCTTGATCAACTATATCAGGTGGTATGTCTATCTCCTGAGGGGCGAATTCGACCTCGCCCGGAAAGCCGTCAAAGAGTATTTTGATGTCAATAAGTCACAAAATCCTCAACTGGAAACGTATTATAAAGCTGGCTACCTGGGTATTTTGGGTTATATAGAACTTAACGAAGGCAAGATCGACTCGGCGAAAACGAGAGCGGCGGAGATGACGGCCCTTCTGCCGGGCCTAAGCTCCGGTGATAGAGAATGGAGAGCGTTCATGGCAGGTCTTCTTCAGGCCGAGATCGCCCTGACCGAAGGATCACCGGACAAGGCCATTGCCCTGTTTGAAAACACGGCTCTGCCTGTTCCGTTCGGCCTGATAGACCTGATACCCATGGCAGGCTACAACACGCCTTTCTTGAAGGACGTCTTAGGCAGGGCGTACGCGCGAAAAGGCGACCTCGATCGGGCCATCGTGGAATATGAGAAATTG
>Ga0299915_10003657_pt1 | contig 11107 bp, 9 predicted proteins | sample RVTome_13_FD_200263 | JGI IMG/M metagenome (GOLD analysis project Ga0299915, IMG submission 200263) | Soil microbial communities from uranium-contaminated site in the Upper Colorado River Basin, Wyoming, United States - RVT92D227 (version 2) ... | reverse complement strand
GTTTTGCTATTGAGTTTTGCCTCGCGTTCGGCCAGGAGCTTTTCGATTTTGTCGATGTCTTTCTTGCTCAGCTTCCAGTCCGATGCGGGGGCGGTTTCGAGAATCTGGCCGGGCCGCCGCGCCCCGATGATGGCGGCGGTCACTTCGGGCCGGCGCAGGACCCAGCTTATGGCCAACTGGGCGCAGGTGCGGCCGTTGCGCTCCGCGATCTTCCGCAGCCCATCGACAAGCTCCAAGGTCGCGCCAAATCGAGGCTCCTGAAAGTCGGGACTTCTTTTTCGATGGTCATCCGGGGCCAAGCTCGCAATCCTGGCGGCATTGAATTTGTCCGTAAGCAGGCCTCGCTCCATTGGGCTGTACGCAACGACGCCAATGTCGTTCTGAGCACAATAATCCAGCAGATCAGCTTCCACCTGGCGATGCAACATGCTGTAAGGCGGCTGGAGCGAAGCGACGGGGTGAATTCTCTGCACGCGCTTGATCTGCTCCACGCTGAAATTGGAGGCGCCGAGATATCGAACCTTGCCTTCTTTACACAGCTTGGCCATTTCCTCCCACGCCTCTTCAACGTCTTGGTCGGGATCGGGCCAGTGCATCTGATAGAGGTCAATGACCTCGATGCCAAGCCTCTTGAGGCTGGCGTGACATTCGCGCCGGATGCTCTCCCGTTTCAGACAGCTCACTTTTTCCTTCTTTTCATTCCACAACAGCCCGCACTTTGTTGCGATGATGGGTCTTTCACCTCTGTGTTTGAGGGCTTCGCGGATAAGCTCTTCGGAATGGCCCAGCCCGTACGCGGGGGCGGTATCGATCCAGTTGATCCCTATCTCAAGGGCGGCTTGTATCGCGGCGATGGCTTCGTCGTCGTCCTGCGGTCCCCAGCCGTACTGCCACGGTCCGCCCATCGCCCACGTGCCCAGACCCACGGTCGTCAGCTCCAGATCCGTCTTTCCCAATCGCCGTTTCTGCATAGTCTCGCTCCAATAAGCTCAGTGACTAAAATGAGCTGCTCGTAGTGACGCCGTGAGGCGTTCTCCTCGGATGCCCTTACGGGCACACTACGAACGGGCACTTCTAACTATGGAGAATTATACGGAGATTAAATCCTCAGCGAAAGAGCGATTTTGCGTTTCTTCTGCGCCGTTGCCTATTCCGCCGCAATGACGTACACTTGGCCGGCCCTGGTATTGAACTCAACAACGTCGGCTTCCGGGGAGGTGGTCTCGACCGGCCTGCTTTTGCACGTGACCCGTACGGGCACATGGACGCGGATTTTGCATCCGTTGCCAAGCCTGGAGCGGATTTCGCATCGGGTCAGCGCCCCATTCTTCCATTCGAGGTCCACTTCAAAGCCGCCGCGGGCGCGCAGACCCTTGATATGGCCGCTCGGCCAGGCCGAAGGCAGCGCGGGCAGCAGATGCAGCTCACCCGTGTGGCTTTGGAGCAGCATCTCGGCGATGCCGGCGGTGCCGCCAAAGTTGCCGTCGATCTGGAACGGCGGATGGGCGTCGAACATATTCGGGTACATCCGCTGCGGCGTCAGGAGACTGCTGAGCATCTTGTAGGCGTGATCTCCATCCTCGAAGCGGGCCCAGAAGTTGACCTTCCAGGCCATGGACCAGCCCGTGCCGCCGTCTCCTCGGAATTCAAGCGACTTGCGCGCCGCGGCGAAAAGGTCAGGCGTGCCCCGGCGGGTGATTTCCTTGCCCGGATGCAGGCCGAACAGGTGGGAGACGTGCCGATGCTCGTTTTTCGGGTCGTCCTTGTCTTCGAGCCATTCCTGGACCTGGCCGTATTGCCCGATCTGATTTGGCGCGATCCGGCCTCGCAACGCTTCCAGCTTCTCGCGAAAATCCTTGTCCACGTTGAGGACCCTGGAGGCTTCGATACAGTTGCTGAACAAATCGCGGATGATTTGGTGATCCATTGTCGGACCGGCAACGAGCCCGCCGATTTCAGGCGAATTGGACGGCGTGCTGATCAGCCACCCCGTCTTCGGATCTTCGATGAGGAAATCGACGAAGAGCGTGGCGGCCCCTTTCATCAGAGGATAAGCGCGCGTCCTGAGAAACTCTTTGTCGCCGCCGAAGGTATAGTGTTCCCAGAGATCCTGACAGAGCCAGGCGCCTCCCGTGACCCATATCCCGTGGTTGGAGGCGTTGATCGGTGCGGTTCCGCGCCACAGGTCGGTGTTGTGGTGGAGCACCCAGCCGGAACAGCCATAGTGAGCCTGGGCGGTTTTACGGCCGGATTCAGCCACGTCATCGAGTAAATCGAAGAGCGGTTCGTGACATTCGGACAAGTTGGTGACCTCGACGGGCCAGTAGTTCATCTCCGTGTTGATATTGGTTGTCCACTTGCTGTCCCAGGGCGGGTCGAGCTGGTCGTTCCAGATGCCCTGGAGGTTGGCTGGCTGCGAACCGGGACGGGAACTTGCTATCAGTAGATAGCGGCCGAACTGAAAATACAGCTCCATCAGTTCCGGGTCATTTTGTTTGGCGAAGTTTTCGATCCGTTCATCGGTCGGCTGCTTCTTCGCCTCGGAAGTGCCCAGCTCCAATGCGGCCCTGCGGAACAGCCGGCGATGATCGGCAATATGTGTGCTGCGCAAGGCATCGTAGCTCTTGCCGGCCACGACTTCCAGAGCCCGGCGACAGGTTTCGGACGGGTCGCGTGTAACATCCCTGAAGTTTCTGAAACTCGTGGCGGCAGCCAGAATTAGTGTCGCCGAATCCGCGCCTTGGATCTCCAGGGTGTCACTGGCGGCACTCATCCTGCCTCCGCGAATCTGACATTCCAAGCGGGCCTCAAACTTCAGCGCGCTGGGGCTTGCCTTCTTCGTTTCAGCGTCTACGCTGTCGCGCACACGGCCCCTCAAGACGAGAGCATTTTTTTCAATGAGTGTCTGAGCATCCGGCTGGGGACTGTCAAACGTGGCGGTGAAGGACAAGCCTGCCGGCCTATCGCAAGTTATGTGGACTGCAATCACCTGGTCGGGAAAGCTGGAGAATACCTCGCGCGTGAATATCGCGTCTCCAACCTGGTAGCGGACCGTCGAAAGGCCCGAGTCGATATCCAGCTCCCTTCGATAGTCAACCGGCTCAGCATGGCCCGGGAAGTTCAGGAGCAAATCGCCGAAGGGCTGGTATTTCTCCTGCCGCAGCGGTACGCTCATCATGTGCTCCATGGCGAGCTGTTCGGCTTCTCGCTGCTTGCCCTCAAAAAGCAGCTTGCGGACAGCCGGCAGGTATTCGACGGCTCCTTCATGCTGGTATTCGTGCGGCCGGCCCGTCCAGAGTGTATCTTCGTTGAATTGCAGCCGTTCGTGCTCCGTTCCGCCGAAGACCATCGCTCCCAGGCGTCCGTTGCCGACCGGCAGTGCCTCGGTCCATTTTTGCGCGGGCCGCTGGTACCAGAGCTTCAGATCGCTCCATTCTTCGGCATCGAGGCGATGACGTTCGGCCCGGCTACGGTCCGTCGCACAGCCCCCGGCGATGAAGCTTGCCCCTACGAGAAAATAAACGAGCGTGCGTGAATTGTTCGTTCCATCTTTCATGCCGGTTCCTTTTGACTATAAGTCCGATTTCAGCTTTTCAAGGCTTCGCAGGAAGCGCTGCGCGTGCTCAGGAAACTCACCTGCTACGCTCTCGGCGCTGGTGCGCTCAAAACTGTAGGTGTCTTCCTGGTGCAGAAGCAGCCTGTAGATTTGCCTTTGCTCATCGAGAAACACCCGTTCGGAAAAGTTTCGCCCGTCCAGAAACCTTAGCTCAAACGCGTAAGCAGCGTCTTTGCCGGCCTCGGTTCGCGAAACAGACGTCGGCGTGATTCTGCCGTTCGGATCGACGACGTCCACGATGATTTCTTTCTGATTGCTATTGAGCATTTTCCACAAGACCTGGTCGAGAAAAACATCCGGTACCGCTGCCCGCCCGAGGCGGTAGCTCTTCTCTTCGGTCCGCCCGTCGAATTCCCTGACGGTCATCAGGCCCGTATTGTCCGCGACTATCTCGGCGCTGCTCGCGCCGGTGCTGCAGTAGGTCTGGCTCTTATAAACAAATTCGTCAAGGTTCCTGCTGCACTGAAACACTGCTCTTTGTTCCAGCGTATTGCGGCCTTTGATATACAGGAAACTCGCCGTCTGGATATTCGATTTTGCTTCACGGCCTGGGTTGATTAGCGCATCCGCGGCAAATCCGATTGGCTGCTCTGCGGAATCCTTGATCAGGTAAAAGGTTTGACGGTCCTGGTTGTTCGCCAACGGATCGAGGCCCTGGCTCTTGAGCGCCGTCACAAGCTCCGCGCCGGCCTCAAGGCCGCCGAGATGGCCGGAGCTCTCCTTGAAACTCAGACTCGCTACGATACTTTGGAACGTCCGTTGGACCAGCTCGGTACCGCCCGAGACCTGGCGAACCTCGATGTCGAGCTGACGGTTGTTCGGCAGCCTGGCAGTTCCAAAGAACACACCAAGAAGGATGTCCGGCTTCTCTATCCGTGCCCAGTCGATTGTGAGCGTCCCGACCTTTGTTTGACCCGTTTTGACAACGGTGCCGTCAACCTCACGGGTTATCTGCTCAAAGCGGCTTCGCGGCGAGGCCGGCTCGGCCGCGAGCAGGTATCGGCAGGTGACCTGGGCGGCGGGTCTGCCGGAATGAAGGGCAAATACGCCGCGTAGAGCGAACGCATTATTCATGAACTCCCACTGTTCCTGGCTGTACCAGCCGTTGCCCGACGGCATAGATACCGATAATTCTTCGCAGGGTAGCACGATTGCCTCGGAAAGCGAGATCGCCGATTTCAAGCCGACCACGAGGCGCGCCGTAAGCAGCGCCAAAACAAAAAGGCCCAGAAGGGCCACTTTATCGCCCCCCGGCTTTTTAAGTCCGTATGTTTCGCTCATAGATACAGCCATAGTAATCAAGAGAGCCACTCTTGGCAAGCTCGGCCCCGTTAGCGCGGTCGTTCGCTCGGGTCCGCCAACCGGTAAATTGCTTTTCGCGGGCGTTTTGTCTATGGCGGAATGGTTCATATATTTTCTAAAGGGATGCCCCTCGAAATCGGGCTCGATGCTCGATCATCGTCGGGTATCAAGAATCGGGCATCGCTGTACTGGAGGTTGCCATGAATGACGTTATGACGCCGCGAGGGGTTGAATCACACAAAATCCTGCAAATCGCTATCGAAAAGAGGATTCCTGCCATCATGTCCTACTTGTCAAGGCAGAAGTGGCACGTCGCGAAGGTGGTGCTGGCCGATCTTGAGGGCGACCGGCTGAGCGTCGAGAGTATGGCCCCCGGGGCGGGCGACTTTTCACGGAGAAGTAAGCAGCGTCCTATAAATATCCAAGTGGGTCAGCCTGTCGGCATCTCATTCAAGTACGAATACGGCAAGTTCGTCTTCGATACGACGGTACTGGGGCTCGAGCCGGCCCGCAACACGGGGGGCCATCGGGAAGGCGGCGGAACGATAGTCCTTGCTGTCCCGGATAAGATCGAGGTGGTGCAAAGGAGAAGTTACTTCCGTGTCAGTGTTCCCGAATCGCTGAAGGTACAGGTGTTGCTGTGGCATCGCAGTGGTCCGGCCAAAGGCTCCGGCAGGACTGCCGGACCGGACCAACACACTGGGTCCGGCTGCGTGGGCAGGCTCGTTGACATCTCGGCCGGCGGAGCGCAGGTGATCGTGCCGCATGAAAACAACGCCACCCCGGGGCAAGGGGCAGACTTCAAGAAGGGGCAGTTCGTCGGCATGCGATTCACACCTCTGCCGTACGAAACGCCGCTGGTGCTCAGCGCCCAGATCCGAAACGTCCTGCCTACCGCGGACGGCGCAAATGCCTCGTTGGGGTTACAAATCGTCGGCCTGGAAGCAAGCCCGGAAGGCCGCGAGGTTCTGACACGGCTTATCGGTGTTGTCGAACAGTACTTTCAGGTGAATCAGTCCGGCGTCAGAGAACGTAGTGCGCAGCCGGCGTTCGTAGTGATGCCGTAAGGCGTTAATTCCGAAATGCCCTTACGGGCACACTACAAACGGTCAGCCTTTGGGTTGGCCTGTCCCTGCTCGGCAACCGCCACAGGGGAGTTGGGCCGGACCGTTGCGGCCAGATCCCCCTCGTTATGGACCGACCTGAGTCTCCATCTTACAGGCAGGTGTGGAACCAGGACCCTGAAGTAGAGCCACTTCGTAAAGCTGATCGCCGCAAAACCGCAGAAGATAACCACCAGCGCCACCTGTATGTTCCACCAGACGAAAGCCAGCAGCAGCAATACCCTGATGAGATACTCAAAAGGTTTTTTGCCCCTGAGGTATTGATTCAGCAGGTGCGGATAACGGATTCTGCTGACCATCAGTATCGATATCCACAGAGCCACGAACGGCAGAATGTAGAGGATGGCATTCACCGGGAGCGTTTCCTGGTGGAGTATAACGAGGCTGGCGATGACGCCGGCGGCGCCCGGTGACGGCAGGCCGATGAAGCTCATGTGGGCGGATTCGTCCTCTTCATTTTCGACGTTGAACCTGGCCAGCCGTATGGCTGCGCAGCTCATGTAGGCGGCCGCCGCCAACCACACGGAGCGGTGCACAAAACTGCCGTCAATCAAGCTCAGATGGTTCTCCAGCGCTTTGAGCATCAATAGCGCCGGCGCCACCCCGAAGCTGACAACGTCGCAGAGGCTGTCAAGCTGGCCGCCAAAGCTGGAGGTGCTCTTGACCTTGCGTGCGAGTCGGCCGTCGAGCATATCGGCGATCATGGCTAACACGATCATGTAGCCGGCCAGCGCGAAATAGGTGGTGGGTCCGAACGTAAGGAAACGCATTTGTGAGCCCGCGGAGACCGCCTTGGCGCTCATCTCGGCCCCCTTGCCGGCGAAAACAATCGCAGTGAACCCGCACACCCCGTTGAGAATTGTAACCAGCGAAGGCAGAACCGTAATGTACTTCAACCTCTGCCTATGGACCCGCCGGAACAGCCTTCTACCCGCGGCTTCGGTCTTACGTCTCGACATCTCTCGAACCTCGACTTTCGTATTTGGCCAGCGGCGTCAGGCCCGCCTTGACCTTGTCGCCTGTTCGCACGAGGCACTTTAGTTCGTCCCGGATGGGCACATAGAGCTCGGTTCTGGATCCGAACTTTATCATTCCGAATTGCTCCCCGCGGGCCAATTCTTTTCCTGCCGCTGTCTTGCAGACGATTCGCCGGGCAATCGCCCCGCTGATTTGCCGAACGATCAGCCTGTCTGTGGGACCATCCGTTCGGACCAGACCCAGTTCGTTGGATTCGTTGACCCGCCCAGATTCGGGGTTCATGGCGTTTATGTACCGGCCTTTCCTGTAGTTGACTGTTTCGATCCTCACGTTGCACGGCGCCCGATTGATGTGGACGTTGAAGATGCTCAGAAATATCCCTATGCGCAGGGCAGGGCCTTGGAGGAAGCCGTTCGCCGCCACTTGTTCGATGTCGGTGACCCGGCCGTCGGCCGGCGCCAACAACAGATTCGTGTCCGGCGGACAGCGGCGCCGCGGGTCCCGGAAGAACATCAGGGCCCATATCAACAGGCTGCCCAATACGCCTTCGGCACAGATGATCGCCCATCGTGGGAGCGACGTCATCGCGCCCAGCGGGAGGATAACCATCGCTGCGAGCACCGCCGCGGGATAAATTGCCACCTGCGGCCAGCCATATCGGGTCAATGGGATTCTCATACGAAAATATGATAACCTTTGGCGGACGAGGAATCAACCGTGGAAGTAAACCAGCCGGTGGACTCAGCCACCCTGAAAAGCGCAAAAAAAAGGCCGACCCTGTGGGTATCGGCCTCTTGAAGGAGGGTGATGACGCATGATTTCGTTCTCATCACCGCCTGCCATCCCCGGCAGGCTGACTTGTCCCGGGCAAGGACTTGTCTGAACGGCCTGTTATGTGCTTCTATATTTATAGACGCAGAACCACCCAAAAAGTTACACGCTTTTTCAGGATTTTTTTGCAAAGTTTGGAAAAAACTCGTTTGGCTGCCGTCCAGCCCAACCGAATCTTGACGGCGGTGGCAAAAGTCGATAATCTCGTCTGCGTATTGCGGGATGCGTGGTGCGTCAAGGGATTGCGCACGATGCAATACGAGATATGAGATACGATCTATGCAGGGACGAAGCGTTATCCGGGCGGTTCTGTTTGTTCTGTTTTTCAGCATCGGTACGGCTTCGCTGAGCAGCTCCATCCTCTGCGATGACCTCGTTCGGTACTATCAAAACAAAGATCTGCTGGCAAAAGCACAGGAGTCTGTCCGTCGGCTCAAATCGCTCAACGCCGAGTATGATATCCTGCTCAAAACGCTGGAGGAAGATCCCAATCTTATCGTCGAGCGTCTGGCCCCGGCGACGCTTGGCCCAGATCCGAATCTGCACGATTCGAATACCGTTTATCCGAGGGCCACAGCGGAGCAACTGGCCGCCGCCCGAAGGGCTTTGATGGCCGAGCCGAATGAATCCACCCCCGGCCGGGCGCCGGGGCAGACCATGCCGCAGTGGCTCAGCCGGTGCAGTGAGCCTCGGCGAAGAGCCATGCTCTTTATCTGCGGGGTCGTCCTCATCCTGACCTCATTTGTCTGCTTCAGACCGGCTAAACAGACTGCTGAGAAAACAGACGCATGAGAATCTCTCCGGTTGTATTCTCGGCGTGAATCTGCTATCTTTGTACGCGCCAAAGCGCACGGATACTCTTTCTACGGTAAATGAAAAATGCTGAGCAAGAAAGACGAAAATACGAAGCTCGATTTTGTCCGCCAGATTGTTGCTGACGATATCAAGACGAACAAATGGAACGGGCGAGTGGTGACGCGATTTCCGCCTGAGCCGAACGGGTATCTGCATATCGGTCACGCCAAGAGCATTTGCCTGAACTTCGGTATCGCGGCCGAGTTCGGCGGTCGATGCCACCTGCGATTCGATGACACCAATCCCGAAAAGGAGGAACAGGAATACGTGGATTCCATCATCGAGGACGTTCGCTGGTTAGGCTGGGACTGGGGCGAGCACCTTTATTACGGCTCAGATTATTTCGACCGGATGTACCAATGGGCCCTTGAATTGATTAAAAAAGGCAAAGCCTACATCTGTGACCTGACGGCCGAACAAACCAGGCAATACCGCGGCACGCTCACCGAGCCGGGCAAAAACAGCCCCTTTCGCGACCGTTCGGTCGAGGAAAACCTCGACCTGTTCGAGCGGATGCGCAAGGGCGAGTTTCCCGACGGCTCTCGCACGCTTCGGGCCAAGATTGATATGGCGCATCCGAATCTGAACATGCGAGACCCGGTGATGTACCGCATCCTGTACGCCGCGCACCACCGTTCGGGCGACAAGTGGTGCATCTATCCGATGTACGACTGGGCGCACGGATTTGAGGATTCCATCGAGACCGTCACGCACTCGATTTGCACGCTGGAGTTCGAGAATCACCGCCCGCTCTACGACTGGTTCATCGATGCGGTCAATGAGGGCCGCACCGAGGATGGCTCGGGTCCGTGGGGCAAAAAAATACACCACCCGCAGCAAATAGAGTTTGCCAGGCTGAATCTGACCTATACCGTGATGAGCAAACGAAAGCTTCTGCAACTTGTCCAGGAGGGTCTCGTCGGCGGCTGGGACGACCCGAGGATGCCGACGATAAGCGGCATTCGCCGGCGCGGCTACTCGCCAGAGGCGATTCGGGAATTCTGCACGCGCATCGGCGTCAATAAGTTCAACAGTACGGTCGATATGGCGCTTTTGGAACACTGCCTGCGGGAGGATTTGAACAAGACCTCCCCGCGTGTGATGGCCGTGCTTAGGCCCCTCAAGGTGGTCATCGACAATTATCCGCAAAGCCAAGTGGAAGAGCTCGACGCGGTCAACAATCCCGAGGACCCCTCCGCCGGTACGCGCAAGGTTCCTTTCTCGCGTGAGCTTTACATCGAGCAGGAAGATTTCATGGAAGAACCGCCGAAGAAGTTTTTCCGCCTGGCTCCGGGGCGGGAGGTCCGGCTGCGCTACGCGTACTTTATCACCTGCACGAGCGTTGTCAAAAATACCGACGGGCAGGTGGTCGAGCTGCACTGTACGTACGACCCCGCCACGCGGGGCGGCGACGCGCCCGACGGGCGAAAGGTCAAATCCACGCTGCACTGGGTCTGCGCCGAGCGCTCGCTCGAAGCCCAAGTCCGGCTCTACGACCATCTGTTCACAAAGGAGAATCCCGACGATGTCGCCGAAGGGATGGATTTCAAATCCAACCTGAACCCAGGCTCGCTGGAGGTCCTGACGTCGTGCCGGGTGGAGCCGTCTCTGGGGCAGGCCAAACCTCTGGGCCGCTATCAGTTCGAGCGGATGGGCTACTTCTGCGCCGACAAAGACAGCACAAATGAAAAGCTCATCTTCAACCGCACCGCGACCCTGAAAGACCCGTGGGCAAAAATCCAAAAGACGCAAGCGGAGTGATAGAATGTCTGGTTCAAACAGGATACCAGATCACATGCAGTGGATGGGCTCGCTCGTCGTGAATCTCCAGTCGCTTGAGTTTGCGCTGCGCGGTTTCTTGTACAATGACGAGAAGCAATGGAAGAACGGCGACGGCCCCGACTTGCTGAATAACATTCAGCAAGGACAGGAGTTGGAAGAGAATGCCTTTACTAACTATGATCCGCTCGGCACGCTCATTGACAGGTACAATAAGAAGGTTCAACGAAGGGATCCGGGCCTTGAGGTGGATCCGGGTATCGCACGGATTAGAGATGCTCTCGCGCATGGTCGCATCGCGGGTCTATCCCCTTCACAGAACGAACCTCTGAGGCTCGTCAAGTATGATAAGCCAGCAAATGGGCGTGTTCGTGTCACGGACTTTCACATCCTCACCAAAGGGTGGTTCGACGAGAAGAGCAGTTTGGTGACGACGAATATCCAGAAAGTTGTTTGTGCAATTGCGCTTTTCCGGTCAGCACGATGACACATTGGAGTGTGCGATGCTCAATCGCGACGGGTTCATGACTATCAAGAGGACCTGCGGTCATGTCAGCTTGCGTTTGGCGCGTGCAGGCCGGCGCCCCTTAGCGAAGGACACGAGCGGATGACCTGATGTACC
>Ga0299915_10003656_pt1 | contig 11108 bp, 10 predicted proteins | sample RVTome_13_FD_200263 | JGI IMG/M metagenome (GOLD analysis project Ga0299915, IMG submission 200263) | Soil microbial communities from uranium-contaminated site in the Upper Colorado River Basin, Wyoming, United States - RVT92D227 (version 2) ... | reverse complement strand
TCGATTAAGGGTAGAGAGCCATATATTCCCCCACCTCAACAGATAAATCCATTTAATTTGACAAAAGAAAGATTTATGGAATTAGTAAAAACAAGCAACTCAGATATTGTTAGGACACTCGCAGTTACTGTTAATCTAAGTGGTCGAATAGCTGAGGAAATATGCGTTAGAGCAAATATTGATAAAAACATAAAAATCATAGATTTAAGTGATGAAGTTATTACAAAACTTTACGATACTTTAACAGAGTTTTTAGAACCTTTCAAAGAAAAAAAGTTTGAACCGGTCATTGTAAAAAAGGACACAGAATTAATTGATATTTTACCTATTAAATTTATAAGTTACAATAATGTGGATTTTGAACATGTTGGAAGTCTTAGCAGAGGTTTAGAAAATTTTATTGAAATAAAAAAATTTGAAAAAAAAATAGAAAATGAAACAGAAAAATTAATTGGAAAATTAAATAGACAGCTTTTACAACAGCAAGACGCTGTTAAAAAATTGCAATCAGAAATTAATTCCAAAAAATTTTTTGGGGATCTGATTTATCTTAATTATCAAACCCTTGAAAATCTGTTAAAAGAAATCAGTGAAAATAAAATTTTAGATTTAACTAAAAATGAAATTGTTAAACACTTTGATCCAACAAAAAATATTGTTGTTGTTAATTTAAAAGATGTAAATGGTAAAACTTTTGAAACTAAGATTAACTATAGAAAATCTGTTTCAGAAAATGCAGAAAAATCTTATGTTGAAGTTAAAAAATTAAGAAGTAAACTTGATGGTACAGAAAAATCTATTAAAAAAACATTGCAACAAATAGAACAACTGAATATTAGAAAACAGAAAGAAGAAAAACATAATGAAATATTTATAAAGAAGAAAGAGAAACTTTTTTGGTTTGAAAAATTTAGATGGTTTATTTCAAGTGCTGGAAATATTGTAATAGGCGGAAAGGATGCAAAATCAAATGAATTTTTAGTAAAAAAATATCTGAAAGAAGGTGACAGATATGCTCATGCAGACATTCATGGAGCAACTAGCGTTGTTATTAAAAGCAAAGGTATTGATGATGAAAAAGTAGAAATTAATGAACAAACTTTAGAGGAGGCATGTATCTTTGCAGCATCCTATTCAAAAGCCTGGAAACAGTTTGTTGAGGCTCAAGTTTATTGGGTATTACCTGAGCAGGTTAGCAAAACATCTGAAAGTGGTGAGTTTATTCCAAAAGGTGCTTTTATTATACGTGGGAAACGAAACTACAATAGATGTAAATTGGAACTAGCTGTAGGTAAAATTGAGTTACAAGGATATGTAAAAATTATGGCAGGTCCGATTGACACAGTTAAAAAATTGTCTGAAAAATATGCAATTATTATCCCAGGTAAAAATGAAAAAATAGATATTGCACGTACTCTATCAAAAGCTTTTAAGGTTAATGTTGATGAGGTTGACAGAGTTCTTCCAGCTGGTGGGATAAATATTGCAAAAACAGTTGGTTTTGAGTTGTGATTAGTTATGCAAGTAGTGTTTAAGGATTTGAAACATGGGGAAATTGTAGTTATTCCTGAGAACCTTGATGATATCTGGCATCTTTATAATATCATTGAAAAAGGTGATTTGGTTAGAGCTGCAACTTTTAGAACAGATGAACAAAAAAGTGATAAAATAAGATCAAAGAAACCTGAAAAAAAAAGAGTGATCCTTGGAATTAGGGTTTCAGAAGTTAAATTCCATGAGTTTTCAGATAGACTTAGAATTCATGGAAAAATAGAGGAAGGACCACAAAATCTTGGATCATTTCATACATTAAATGTTGATTCAGATGAAATGGAGAAGCTATCAATTGTTAAAGAGCAATGGCAGGATCATCAGTTACAAAGATTAGACGAATCAGTGAAGTTAAGATTTGAATCTATTCTTACTTTTGTTTCTCTTGATGAAGATGATGCAACCGTTGCTGTTTTAAGGCAAAGTGGTGTTCAGTTTGTAGCAGAAGTTTATTCCAATCGCTCTGGTAAAATGTATGAAAGTAAGGATACGGAAAATGAATATCTTGACGAAATAATTTCTGTTGTAAAAACAAATAAAACAAAGGAGTCTGCTTTGATAATTTTAGGTCCGGGTTTTGCAAAGGATCATCTTTTAAAATATGGTAGAGAAAAAGCACCCCAGCTTTTTGAAAAATGCATAATTTACGGAACAAGTTACTCTGGTATGAATGGTATTCAAGAAGCAATAAAGGTGGGGATTATTAATCAAATAACAAAGGAAAATAGGGTTGTTTTTGAAACAGGTCTTGTTGAAAAACTCTTTGAGGAAATAAAAAAGGATGGATTAGTAACATATGGTGAAAATGAGGTAAAAAATGCCTTAATCTCTGGTGCTGTAGATAGATTACTTATTACAGATACATTAATCAGGCAGAAAAAAGGGGAAGAACTTCTAAAACTAGCTAAGGAAAACAACAGTGGTTTTACTATAATTAACACTATGCACGAAGCTGGTAAAAAAATAGAGGGAATAGGTGGTATTGCTGCACTTCTTAGATATAAAATTTAAAAAGATTTATTTAAATCCAGTATTTGTTAGATGTGAGTAGAGGTCGCCATTATCCTGGATGCCCGAAATTGTCATATTAACTTCTTGTTCATCAATGTTAAAATCATAGTACTGATAAGAAATAATTAAATTAAATTTATTTCCTTTGTCTCTAAAAAAATTCAACAATTTAAGTGGTCTTAAACTTAGTAATTTTTCACCTGTAACTACTTTTACACTTAAATTGAAAGTTGCTGTGTTCTGACCAGAATATTTTTCAAATATGTATTCATTTGGATCAAAATTTTCATCATCCGTTGTATAAACTTCTTCCTGTGGAACATCATTTATAATAAAGTCTGCAAAAGATCTATCTGCCTGCTTAGTACTTTTATCAGTTGCTTCTTCACCGTCATAACTTACTGTAACAGTTAATTTATCTTCACCTTTTCTAATAAGTAGACCTCTTGTATAATCATCTTTCCAGTTTATCCAAAAATTGATATTTGTTAAAACCTTTCCTTCACCTAAATCAACAATAATATCAGCTACAAACTCCTGTTTTTTTACCGCTTTGTCAGTAAACGTCATGTTTTCTTCAATTAATGACCATGTATACGTATATGTTTTTTCCTTAACCACCACTGGAACTTCTTCTTCTGGAGAACTGTAGAGAAAAATAGCAATTCCAGCAATTATTAATATAATTACTCCAACTATAGCTATTAATTTGTCACTACTTTTTAAAGCCATAATTTACCCTCATTTATTATCTGTCTACTTATATTTTTGTATAATTATAAGTATATTCTCCCCTTTATTAAGTTTTTCCTATTTTTTTAATATTATTATATAGTTTTCAATATATAGATAACATTTTTTATTTTTATTAATTATAATTGATTGGACCTAACCATATTTTTTACATTTCTAAATTGTAAAACCACTTAAATTTATTGAACAAAAATGAGATATATATTATTTACCAAGAACAAGGCCTTTTATACTACGAATAAACCCTCTATTTGGATATTGATCGTTTATCTGCGGCTGCATTTTCCTATAATCATTAAGAGTCTTATCGGTCCTTAAAATATAGCTTGCGTAAAAAAATGCTTCTTCAACAGATATTTTTCCATCTTTGAAAAATCTAAGTAATGTTGGTCTACCCCTATGAAAAATACCACGTTTAAAGCCGTCAGCTTCACCAGATCTAATTCCTTGAAACCATATCTGGGAAAACAAAGGACCCTTTGTGGTACTAGCATAACCTGGTCTGAATTTACTTGCAGCAGTTATAATAACTCTACCTGAGCGAGGTAGCTTAGATCTAAGTAGGAAAAATTCTCGAAATCCGAAAATTGTTTTATCAGCAAAACCACCACTAAAACAAGCATCAATAACAATACATACTTTATCTGATCTTAAACCAGATAAAATATTTCCTAATTCTTTATCTGAAATCGTGTCATCCCATAAAAAAACCTCACTTTTTTCTAGGATTTTACCACCTGTTAAGGTTTTATTTATATTCCCATAACCATGGCCAGCAATCCAAATAAAAACCTCGCTATCACGAAAATCACTTGCTTCGTCTATAATGTAGGTTATAGTTGATTCAACAATCTCCTTTATTGCGCCAGCATAAGTTATATCATAATTATGTTTTCTCTCCTGCAAAGTCATTATTGGCTCGCCAAAACCATTATCTTTTCTAAACCATCCATCATCAAAAAGAATGAATATATTTTTAGTCGAATAATCTAAGTTATTTATAAAAAATGTGGCCATTTCTTCAGCCAGGTTTAGAGCCCCGTTACCAAGCTTGCTTTCATTATCTTCCGGGAAGTTAGATGCTGAAATAAAAATAGCCCATTTATGAGATTCAGATTCAATAGTTTCTGGATTTTCAACTTTTAGTTTTATTTCATCATAATCCGAATAATCTATACCATCCCAAGATCTTACATTTATTGTATAATTCCCATCATTGACCTTATAAATCTCCCAAGTGTAGATCCATTTTGTTGTTCCATTAACATCCAGCCATTCATCATTAATTAATATCTCAACATTTTTTAAGGTTTCATTACCATCTATATCAGAAGCAATACCACTTATTGTTACAATTTTTGAAACAGTTGATCCATTGTAAGGATAAATTATATTTATTGTTGGTTTATGATTTGTTGTACCACTTTCTATCTTAATATATCCTGAGAATAACAATAGTATTAATGATGCAATAATTATGAAAGTTACCACAACGCCAATTTTCTTGTACATAAGAACAATATATTATTTATCATATATTATTTAAATGTTTTATTTAACAACCATTATCATAATCATATTGTAAATATACAAAAAATGATTATTTGTTATTTTTAGAATTTATTCAAAAAGTTTATCATAATAGTTTTGTTTTCGCTAGTTGAAAATTGGGTGGTATCTTGAAAAAAATGACATACGCTGAAAGCGGTGTTGACATTTTTAAAGCTGAAAAAGCAATAGAAGGGCTTCTTTCAAGTATTAAATACAAAAGAAAAGGAATAGGCAAACCATTAGGTGGACATTATGCAGGTATGATAGAATTTGGTGAATATGCTCTTGTTCTTTGTACAGATGGTGTCGGAACTAAAGTAAAAATAGCATCTGAACTTAGAAAATATGACACAGTTGGAATTGACTGCATTGCGATGAATGTAAATGATGCGATATGCGTTGGTGCAGAACCACTTGCTTTTGTTGATTATTTAGCAATAGAAGATCCAAAACCTGAAATAACAAAAGAAATAGGTAAAGGACTTGAAAAAGGTGCAGAGTTATCAAATATTTCTATAATAAGCGGGGAAACCGCATCACTACCTGAATTAATTAATGGCTTTGATTTAGCAGGAACATGTTTGGCGTATGTTAAAAAAGACAAGATAGTTATTGGGAACAAGATAAAACCTAATGACATTATTATTGGATTAAGTAGTAGCGGTATACATTCAAATGGTTACACACTTGTAAGAAAAATTATAAAATTATCAGGATTTTCTTATACGGATAAATTTCCAGATGGGCTATATCCAGGAAAAACAATTGGTGAAATACTGCTTACACCAACAACAATTTATGTAAAAGAAATTGTAGAGTTACTCAAAAAAGTTGATGTACATGGTATTGCACATATTACTGGATCAGGTCTTTGGAATCTACCGAGATTAAACGAAAAAGTAAAATATGAAATTAATGACCCTTTTGAGCCTCAGCCGATCTATAAATTTTTACAGAAATATGGAAATATAGATGACAAAGAAATGTATCAGACATTTAATATGGGTATGGGTCTTGCTGTTGTTTTATCTGAAAAAGATGTTGAAAAATCAATAAAAATTCTTAAAAAATATTCAAAATCTGATGTAAAAATTGTTGGAAAAATAGAAAAAGGATTCGGTGTCGAATTTAAAAAACTTGGATTGAAATACTCGGATTAAAAAATTAATATAATAATTAATACAGCAATTATTGATACTAACAAAAAATATTATTAAAAAAAAGAAATTAAGGTAAATATTCCAAATAAAACTACTTGATGCAAAAGATATATAATAAGTGAATTTCGTCCTAAAAATGTAATAATTTTTACAATAATCAAATGGGTTTTGTCATTTAATTCAAATTTTCGTATATCATTTGCATAGAATAAGTTACCTAATGAAATACCAATAAGAACCACACCAAACCAAGGAAGAAGTGGAAAATAATCGACTGTATAAAAATTATGAGGAGTAAAACCCAACCATAGTAACCATGGGAAATCAAATGTAAAATTGTTAAGGACGACCCCTAAAACAATAAATAAAATACCTAAAAGAAATGGTTGAATAAGATATCGAATAAAAGGATAAGCAAGAATAATTGAAATACCGATGCAGTGAAGCACACCAAATACTATGAATCCTCTCGGTATATATATCCAAGTAACAAGTGTTATTATAAAACCTAAAGAAAAAATAAAAAAACCTCTTCTAAGAAATTTCCATCGCAACTTTTTTTTAGTAAATTCTTTTTGTGCTTTTGCATAACTTATAGCTAATGAAATACCTACAAGAAGAAGAAAAATTGTCACAGTAAAATATACTAAAATAAGAAGATAACCACTTGATAAGTTAATATAAAAATAATGAAAATAATTTAAATCGAATAGAATATGGAAGCTTATCATCAATATTATTGCAATACCACGGAGAGCGTCGATTTCCCAGAATCTAGTTTTAAGAGATGTTTCCACAAAAAATAATGAAAAAGATTAATCTTATAAATGTAATGAAAAAAATATAAAGAAAAGGTAGCGGGGAATGGATTTGAACCATTGGTCTACGGGTTATGGGCCCGTCGGGATCTCCTGGCTACCCCACCCTTATAGGTATTACCAATAGGTATATACTCGCTATGATGGGTAGTTTCCCCCCGCATTATGTTTGGGTAATCTTTTGGGAATAATGTTTCTTATACTTAAATCTAGTACTTATTCTTTGTAATAAATTTTCAAAAATACAAATTTTTTTAAAAAATTTAATGATATATTGATTTAAGTTTAGAAAAACATATAAACTAAATATGAAATAGACAAACGAAGAGGATATTTTGATATGGATATAAAAACACATCTTGTAAAAAGGTTTGCACGAGAGACAAAGATATGTACAAATTGTAATAACAAAATAAATGCTGGTGAAGTTTACCATCATGAAGAAGGAGTTACACAACACCTTCATTCCCTTGTTGCACGTCAATTTTGTAATGTTTGTTACACTAAATATGGTGAAGTAATACTTCTATCTAAAAAATAAAAATTTATTATTAACAGTATTTTTCAAAAAGATTTTTCATGTCTATTTGTATTAAGAGTAATTAAAGCAGGGGTGCCCCAGCTTGGTTAAGGGGCAGGGCTTAGGTGTGTCTAAGATAGGTTTTTATCTATAGCTTAGCACTAAGATACCCTGTGACGTAGGTCATCGAGAGTTCAAATCTCTCCCCCTGCATCTCTTTAAATACTCAACAGGAGAAAAACAGATTTTTTGTAAAAAGAGATTTGAACTTCAAATGAATAAAAAAAATAGGGTTCGAAACCCGGTGCTGGTACATTATTAATAAAATGGTTAGTTTTTAGAAGAAAAATAATCAATTTTTCAAATCCCGCACGAGGCAGTATGAATATAGGTTTAAAGACCTGTCACAGATCGTGTTAGAGATATTACTTTTGTTCACACCTCAGATTTACATTTCACCTAGAAGTGATTCATGATAAATTCTCTAATCTTTTTATGATAACTCAAACGCCTGACGATATATTTTGTAACCTTGACTATTTGTGTATCAAATAATCTTGTTACAATCAATCCAATTATAAAAATAAGCACGCCCATGATAACTGCCAAAACAACACCTATTTGGCCAAAGAACAATACGTAAAAGAATGTAACGATTGCGCCTAGGACCGACATAATAGCAGCTCTGATGATAAAATATAGTCTCTGCAACCACGTAGAAAGCAACAATGCCTGTATCACCGCTCTTTTTTCGATTACACGTTCAGGTCCAGATGAAACACTTTCTATCTGGTGAAATAAGTTTTTTGTATAATCAAGATCTGATAATTGTAATATCTTTTTTGCATATTTGGCTTCTGATAAATCCTTGGAACTTGCGGTTTCAAGCTCCAACAAAATCCTTTGAGATATTTCAGTTATGTCATCGTCTATCAGAGATGGTTTTTCCGCCAGCTTTGTCTTCTTCTTTATAAAATATTTAGATTGTTTTTTCTCCATTTTTTCCTCCTCATCGGATATGTTTATCAGCTATTTGCGATATATGTTGCAAACCCCATTGAAAAGTATGGAGTCTTTCATCATAATGGGTTTGATAAGGTGTCCGAATCCATACATTTTCTTGTAATTATTATAGTTATTGGAAATTTGTGATAACAAGTTTTGGGTGAGTGTCTTATTAGTCCCAATATTATTAGTTCAACCCAAGTTTTATAAAAAACTTTACAAGAGACAACAAAGAACATTTCGAACATCCTCTGTGATAGAAAAAGGTAAAAATTGATACAAATATGACAGACTTTGTAGCGTTCGTTTCTTTGCATATTACATTGTTTTTATACTGTTCTTTAGTTGTTTTTAAGATATGCTGATATAACATAATGACAATGGAGTAAGCAAGGTGAATAAACAATGGAAAGTAAAAAATTTTTAATTGTACACGTCAATGCTCAGGTAAGGAGGCTATGATTATGGCGGAAAAAAATGTAGGAGATACTCTAAAGGCAAAAAGTCTCGAGTTTAAAAAATGGTTCATGGATTTGGATGCGAAGATGGAGCAGTGGAAGTTTTCTGTCGAGGATACCAAAGAAGGTATACGGGTGGAAGTGCACGCTAAGGCTCTCATCAAACATCCCAGTGATAAAAAATAAGACAAAAAATTATAATTTGTTTTTTTATCAAAGTTGCACCTTTAGCAGGTTTAGAAAAAGGTGCAGCAGATTTTTCTTATTAACTTCTATTTCGTTGAGCGAACACGTACTCTTTTACCATTTCTTATATGATAAGATTTATCAAATAATTTTAAGAGTTCCCGATCACTTATGTTATCTGACATGGCTAAATTATAGGTATAATTTTGTTTTGGATACATTTTTTGTACAGCAATTACTTTGTTATGTCCGAACATATGAATGAAATTTTCGTCATTGTTATCCAGTGTTGTGCTTATGTACGGCCAACCTAGTTTTTCACACAGATATTTAACATAATCTTCAGGAGATGCTGTACAGAGTATGTTAATTGTAAATTCATCGGTATTTTTCAAGATAAAACGTAACATCGGCTTGCGAATATCATCATACAATGAAAGACCAAACTTTTTCACTTTTTTTTCATAATGTGTTGTTTTCCTTACAGTAATCAGAGTTTTTTTAAGAAACTCTTCTTTTGTTATTTTTCCAGTTATTATTTGTTCTAAATAAAATAATACTGGAAGGAAACATCGTTGATTTTTAATGAAAAGCAATACGAAATATATCAACGAATTATGGGGAAGTAAAGTACTATCTAGATCTATTACATTAATTTTTTTTTTCATATGTATCATTTCCGATACCGTAGCAAGTATTAGATTTGTATGCTATGGTATTTATCATGTCTCTACGCGATAAAAACGAAGGTAAATCAGCGTGATGCCTTTTTTTGAAATCTTCCTCTTTGTTTACCTTTCAGAAGATGCAGAAGTTTTTGCTTTGTTTCGTCGGTAAAATGGATATCTGGGCGCATCTGAATGAGTTCGATGTAGTCCGCGGCGGCTTGAAGATAACGATGGCCGTAATATTTCTGTGCTATCTTTATTATCTCTTCGACCGGCTGGTGCTCAAGAAAAGAACTTATCATACAGGCGAGATCGTAGGATTGCTTCTTTGCTGCAGGTGCGTCCTTACGGAAGTGGCCGGCATCTAAGATGTAAATCTTATCCCCTACCAATATATTATCTGGTTTGATGTCCCCATGGAATATCTTCTTTTTGTGTTCCTTTTTCATATAGTTGAAGACTAAATCTATCTGTTTTGGGTCAATCTTCTCAAGCATGGAGAATGGTTTTACATCGAGAAACTCCGCCACCAGTAGCCACTGAGAACCGTTTATCGAATGATAGCCATACGGTTTTATTGCTGGTATTCCGCTTTTGTAGATTGTTTGCATCGTCTCGTATTGATCCCGTACCATATCCTCTGATGTCTTGTACATCTCAAAGATCGGTTGTTGTGTATTGATCTGCAGATAAATGTTTTTAAGGAATTGAATATAGCGGACTGACAAAATATCGTTGCTGCCGATGACCTTACCAAAGTAACGAATCTTTTCACCTTTTTCGTTCACTCCTGTGATCTTTATCGGATCTGAGAGTCGAGCAGCGCCTGCAGCAATATACTCGATGGAAATCTTTTTCATCTTGTAATTTTCGGATAGGATCCGCCGGATGTTACGCTGGATATCCTTTAGAAAAGCCTGGTGGGCTTCATAGGTAGGTTGTACCGTTTTATCAGTCATTATTACTACCAGTAACTTGGGTTTTTTCTAATTCTGCGATTTTAGCGGCTTTCTCCTGAGCCTTCCTAGTTTTTCTGCCTCCTGACCACATTGCTAGGAGGAAGATGAATGCACTACCATAGTGAATCTTCATACTGCGTTTTACTCCTCGACCGTATTCTATTATTGGTTTATTCTTATAAGTGAAAATGATGCGCCAGATCTGTAGTTGCGGTGGTACAAATGAAACATTATTGGTGTTCAGGATGATATCGGTATCCTTAACATCGATATCCATATCTATGACGCCCTCGCGTTTCAAAGGTACATGAATACCTTTACCGAACATCGCACGGAAAAAAGCGTATGTTATCACCTCAGCTGTAGAAATATCCAGGATCCGTGATATATGCAACTTCTGTTCTGATGAATCATCTGTGGTTTCTGAATTCGATGATTTTTTCTCTTCATTCTTCTTGTCTTGTATTT
>Ga0299915_10003655_pt1 | contig 11109 bp, 14 predicted proteins | sample RVTome_13_FD_200263 | JGI IMG/M metagenome (GOLD analysis project Ga0299915, IMG submission 200263) | Soil microbial communities from uranium-contaminated site in the Upper Colorado River Basin, Wyoming, United States - RVT92D227 (version 2) ... | reverse complement strand
GGCGAAGAGTCCCGGGAGCACGGCGCTGTCGACACATTTCTGAATAGTCTTGACCATCTCTAGGTCGGTTTCTCCGAGTCCGACGATAAGGTGAGTGCTGACTCTGCCCTTCCCGAAAATCTCTACTGCTTTCTTCAGCAATCTGAATTGTCTCTTCCAATTGTAGGGTCCGCCGACGGTAGCCCCCTTTATTTTCGTGAAGATCTCCTCCGTAGCTGCATCCAGAGGTATGCCTAATCTTTCTGCCCCGGCTAAGAACAAGTTGATAATGTTTTTTTTCCGAAGAGGCTGACAAGAGACTGAAATGGGTATTCGGCTTTTCTTGTGAACCGAATTTACCAGAGCTGACAAATCTTCAAAGACACCGTTATAATTCAATGCCTGAACGCAAACGCGTTTTGCCTTTCCTTCCAGAAACGCCCTCGTAATATTGTCGATCACGATTTGCGAATGGTAGGTTGGCCATGAGATCCTTGAAAGCATGCCTGATCTGCTGCGGCTTCCCCGTGCTTGTGGGCAGAATGCGCAGTTAGCAGTGCATTTGCCGGTTTTGTGGGTCATCAGATAAACCGTCGTAGGCGATACGTCGAGCTTGGCATCCAGCAACCGTAGTACTACTGCCGAACCTATGGAAACTCGAACATAACGCGGCAGCGACTCTTCATTGTTCACAGGTCAACCGACCATTTTTGCATCAATTTCCGAAGGTTGCAGATGTACCGTCTGCGATTAAAGAATTGCTGCTCCTGATGTTGGAACCGAATCTGGGCATTTGTTTGTTGGTCAGAATTGTCAGTTCACAAACGCTTTATCTGAATTCAGCGTCACGAAGATGGTTGGGGTGCAAATCGTGCGCAAGTCAAAACTTGAATCCTACGAGGCAATTTTGGAAGCTTTGGTGAAGAAACCACAGCCGGTTGAACGTTTAGCATATGAAACAGACATGGACTGTGCACTCGTATGCAGGCTTTTGGGTTTTCTTGTGGAAAATGGGTTGGTAAAGGAACGCCCGTTACCGAGGAGCACGCAATATGCAATCACGGAGAGAGGAGTTGCCGTCTTTAAGACTCTAAACTTTAGGAAGTATTTGGAGAAAGTCTCAAGCAGCCTTTCCGCGTTGAATGACGCGATGCAGACACTTCCAATCCTTTCAAGAGACTATGAGGACCAATCCGAAGGACAAAACGAAAAGTATTAAACAACTGGCTGATCTGTCCCTTCAGAGAAAATGACGAAGCTCTCGGCTAGACGTCTCTGGAAAATGAGTGAAAAGAAATTATCCACCATTTTGGACAAGCGTTTTTCCGGAATCACAAGCAAAAGAATTCGTTTCTATGCCCCGAGTTTCATGTATTACAAGACAAGCTTCTACTGTTCTTCATCGAAAGACTTTCCGACTATATCGGTAACAGGCAAGGGCTGCGCGCTGAAGTGTAAGCATTGCGGAGGGGTGATCTTGGACACGATGTACCCAGCGACCACACCAGACCAACTTTACGAACTGTGCGTCAAACTGAAAAAGGAACGCGCATTGGGTTGTCTAATAAGTGGTGGATGCCTGCCAGACGGTTCAGTGCCGCTTGAAAGATTTTTGGACACTGTCGCGAGAATCAAACGTGACCTTGACCTAACGCTGTTCATTCACACTGGAGTGATCGATCTTCCTACTGCAAGAGCATTGAAGAAAGCTGGAATCGATGCAGCGCTTCTGGACATAATAGGATCTGAAGAAACCATACGAGAGATATACAATCTCAACATCTCCCTGAAAGACTATGAGAATTCGCTCAAAGCTCTTCAAGAGGCAGGATTGATCTTTGTTCCTCATGTGATCGTTGGACTTCATTATGGAAAATTAAAGGGTGAATTCGACGCCTTGAAAATGATCACCAAGTTCAACCCATCTGCTCTCGTCGTCATAGCGTTCATGCCGATTCACAGGACAAGAATGGCAACCGTTACGCCTCCGACCCCCATTGATGTTGCAAGAGTAATCGCCTCCGCTCGGATGATGTTCCCCGAGAAACCGCTAGTTCTAGGCTGTATGCGTCCCAGAGACAAAAACCGAGATGAAACCGAGATTCTTGCGGTGAAAGCCGGCGTGGATGCGATTGCGTTTCCGACGGAAGAAACCGTCAAATTCGCCACGAAAGAAGGATACAGTGTGTCGTTTTCTTCGCTTTGCTGTTCACAGATTTACGCGGACATGAGGACTTGAATTACTTCCAAGATGCTGTGATCGTCGTCATGATTGCGAATTCCGTCACTGCCGCGACCAAAAATGCGAGTAGGACAAGAGGTGGGGCAATGAAAAACGCCGCCAGCGCGCAGATCATGGGGACAGCTGCCATGACGTACCCTGGAATCAAGATAAGTATGTACGTGGAAATTCTCGAGTAAATGTTGCCCACGGCAAACCCCTCCCTCCACATTTTTCTCAGAAGAAGTGAAAGTTCAAGCATTACGGCTGATGCGATGGAAAACGCGTGAACCATTCCGAAGATGAGAATCAAGGAGAAGTCCTTTCCCAGGGCAAAAGAAACGATTGAAAGCACTATTAACGATAGGATGAAGGTAAGAGTTGCTAGCAACGTTTTGGCTGTTATCAACGTTCTTTTTGTCAACGGTAGATGTCTCGTATAGGCAGAGGCCAAACCTTCTATCGACAACAAGGTCGGTGGGAGGAGGAGCGTAATCATTGAAATTCCTGTCAAGATTCCCAATATTGTGCTGATTCCAACTTCGCTTATTGAGGAGAATGTTATGGCTAGTACGGCTGTTTGTGCGACTGGAAGCAAGAAGAGACTTGCGAATGAAGGCGCTCTTGAAGCGACTCTCAGGTCTTTGCGGAGAATTCCAAGCCACGGAATCTGCGGTTTAACGATGGTGTCCTTCACGACTTCTCTTGTTCCCCTCACGACTGTGCCTGCACTGATTTCTCTGACTGTTCGAGTGACCCATTTCACACAGTAGGCGGCGATCCCAATGTACGCTGCAGAAGATGCGACCGAAAGAATCAGTGTGACGTAGTCTACAGAATGGAAGAAGCTTGTGTAAGACACTAAAAACCCGTAGGAGAAGGGGTAAACCAAGACGAGCAAGTGGGAAAGAGTCGAATAGCCCTGTGTCAAATATGCAAAGAACTGGACGATTTCTCTTGCGAAATTCACGACGAAATATGCTGCGAAAGTCGGCAAAATCCATATGAGCATGAAAGCAAGTCGCAGAAACGCGTGCCAAATCGATTTTCCAGCGGCTCTGGCAACGCGCGAGTAGAAGAACCTCGCTGAAACAATCGTGAATGTTAGGGCGAAAATCTCCGTGACAGCGATAGCCACGAGGGAAATGATTCCGCCCACGGCCGAACCGCCTATCAGAAAGTAGACTACTAGAAAAACAATGCCTGCAGAGACGAGAGGAATGTCAAAGATCCTTACAAAACAAAGAAAGACAATTCTCGAAATTTCACTTCGCGAAAGCGGAAGTGGACTCAGAAAATCCACTATCTTCGTGGAGACAAAAGAGGTGGACACCTGTAGACCCATGAATATTATCAGAAACAAAACGACGGTGAGAAAAGCCGATACACTTCCCGGCAGGGCTATTTCCAGCGACATTGTCGATCCAGAATCACCCATAATCACGGGCAAGAATACAATAAACGCAAAAACCGCAATAAACGCTGTTGTGATGAGCTTGCTGATAATAGTGTTCACTCTTGCACTCGAAACGAGCTGTTTGACATTTCTCCTGCCGTCTTGAGGTAATCCTGAACCCGCACGCAAAGAGAAGATCGCTTGAAACGAGACTTCCTTGTAAACCTTGGTCGATAGCCGCCAAAGTTCGGAGAATTTCACCCGAGTCCTACTCCTCTTCCAAAGCCTTGATTATGTCCTGCATTCCCGCTTCCTGCTCTGTCACTTTCAGGAAAATATCTTCTAGTGAACCTTCCGCGGTTCTCACGAGCTTCCGAAGGTCATCGACTGTGCCCTCTCCCACGATTTTTCCTTTGTTAATTATCCCGACTTTGGTGCAGAGTTTTTCAGCGACTTCCATGATGTGAGTCGAGAATATCACGGCTCCACCCTTCTTAGCATGGAACGTTATGAGTTCCTTCAGTATCTTTGACGAACGGGCATCTAGACCTATCAAAGGTTCATCCAAAATCAACAGCTTGGGGTCATGCAGCAAAGCAGCGACGATGGCGACCTTCTGTTTGTTTCCCATCGACAACGCCGCTATCGGCGTGTCAAAATATTGTTTGAGCTCGAAGGCTGAAACAAATCTTTCAAGTTTTGAATTGACGGTTTCTTTGCTCAGTTTTCTTATGGAAGTGACAAACTCGAAGAATTCTCGCGGCGTCAAAGAATCGAGCAGCACAACTTCTTCAGGAACATAGCCAATCTGGCTCTTCGCGGCTACTTCATCGGAGATTGACGTGTTGTATATTTCCACTTTGCCGGAACGTGGTTGAAGCACACCGACAAGTACTTTTATCGTGCTTGTTTTGCCCGCACCGTTCGGACCTAGAAGGCCATAGATCTCCCCGTTCTTAACGGCGAAAGACAGGTTTTCAACGGCCACGAAAGAGCCGTACGCAACAACAAGTGCGTCGACCTTGACAGCAGCTGTTTCCATCAGCGACACTCCATCTCGTGAATCATACGTTTCTTGAACGGTTGCCTTAATAGGTTTCTCTACAAGATGGGCATGAAGAGTCTTTAGTTGTGACTTTCGAAGTGGTTCGAAGGTGTTGGGTCCTTTCTGTTTTTCACAAACGAGCTCTTTGAACTTGTTATTTGTGCGAACGTGACGCTGCCCTCAACATAATGAAACTGGTGACGACAGCCCAGAAAGAAGCCGCAATCGCAGAAAGGGTCTCTGGGATGGCAACACCTGGAACATATCTAACCCAAAATTCCACAATCCATACGGCAGCGGCAAAGACAGAAACAAGGAAAGTGAACACGGCCATTCTATTTCTTGACGCTAGAACAAAGTAGGCTGTTATGAGCAACATTGAAAGCGGAAAAAGCGCAAAGAAAGCAACGGACGCATAAAAGTGCATCGGTCTAGTGTTCTCAGGGAAAACTCCTATCGCAGTCAACGCAAGACAATCTAGGAGAAACAGAAGTGTCCCCGCTCGACCAGTCGATTTTCCCTTGAGAATCGAGAAGAGCCCTGACGCGAAAACCATCGCCAGTATTCCGCTTATTATGAGCCCAGAATTGAACAGGATTGCCGTAGGGTTCGGCATAACGCCAAGATCGCTGAGCGCACTGTCCGTCCAGCTGAAATTCGGCGCAAATGTGATCGATAGGAGTATGCAGCCGAACGCCACTGTAGGCGCCAGTATTCCACAGATTCCTGAGATTTTCAATCTGAGCTGTCTTTTCGAATTCAATATGGACCAGACTCAGTGTGTTCTGTGTCTGTTATGATGAAGAGTGACCGTTATATGCTTTGGTCACGGTTTTCGGGTACGAATTCTCGTAATCTCTGTAGAGACCGAAGTTTTTCTTTGTCTCCTATCCTGGCTTCTTGTACTGACTGTCTCAGAATCTGAATCGAGTCGTCCATTGCTCTACGGTCAACAGGAAAAGGAACTCCGTCCTTCCCCCCGTACGCAAAGGAGTACTTCACTGGGTCTTTCCAACTTGGCTTCTGACCGTATACCAGTTCTGCGATTAGTGCAAGGCCTCTTACGGCGGCTGGTCCGACGCCTTTGAAGCTCAACAGTTCTTCGTAATTGCTCGGCTGGAACTCGTAGACTTTCTGCATTGTTTTCCAATTGATGTTCCATGGCATGGATAAAGTGCGTATCTCCCCTTTGTTTGAAGGCGCATCATCGTTTGACACGATCCATTCGCTCAAGGATTTCTGAAACTCCGGTCTCGTCGACACGATCAACCGTTTGAGTCTGATGGGTGATTCCTTGACAATGTCCACTGAGGCTTTCCTGGATCCTTCACTCTCTCTTGCTGTCATGTCCAAGACCGTCTGGCGCTTCGTGCTGCCGACGATTGCATTGTGGGGTTCCACGACGAATTTTTTCACTCTTTCTGAAAGCCAGTGGTAACGTCTGGCCGTGCGGTCTTGGGCGCACATACCCTGTTGAACGACGGCCCATTTCTTATCTTCTGTCAGGAAAAACGCGTGATGGTATAGTTGGTAACCTGCTTGGATAGCTGTGTTGTCTACTTTTGCGCTCATTTTGCTTGCGTACTGTAGTGTTCTGATATTGTTATCGGAAAATTCGAACTTTTCACCAGCAATGCATATCTCTTGGGGCGCCAGTCGAGAGGCTCTGCCTTTTCCGCCGCAGACTGCAATTCCGTGCTCTTCAGGGATCAGTGCTCGTTTGAGAACGCCTGTAATCACCGTCGTGACTCCCGAAGAGTGCCAGTCGTAGCCCAAGACGCATCCTATGGCTTGAAACCAGAAAGGATCAGAAATTCGGTTCAGAAACTCTTCAGAACCGTACTCCTCGACGATGATGCTGACTATTTCTCTCGCGAGCTTCTGCATTCGCACGACTAAGTATCTTGGTGCTCTACCATAATGCAACGGTAATTTGGCTGTCCCTGTTCTCTCCACGGAATCTCGCTTCTAGCCTGATCTAGGGGAAAAGAAGCTTAATCATTTTGCCCTTTCAGAAGATGTCCTTCTCGATCCATCTCTCCACGACGGATTCGCGTTGTCGATATGGGCGTATGATTCTCAGAAGGAACCATGTCAATCGTGACTATTCCAAGTGCGGATTCTCCCGCTCTTCTTCTTCTATCATTTATTTCCATCGCCGTACGCTCAGTTTCCTTACTAACGACGAGGGCTTCAATGCTTCCTTTCAACAACGTCGGACCATACGGATCGCTCAACGGAACTATCGTGGCGCGATGCAGCCAGCTACGTTCCCGCAGAAACGCTCTGAGATCCACCAGACGCCGATCGTAGGGTGCAACCTGGTGTGGTTTCGCAAGCTTCGCAACAAAATCGTCAGAACACAGCCCGATCAGAACGTGTTCACCGACCTGAAAAGCTTTCAGGAGTAGAGTCTTGTGGCCCCTATGAAGCTCATCGAAGGTGCCGCCAACACCGACCTCGTCGAATTTCTTCTTCATGGTCCATTTCATCCTAGCAGCCTGGCGCCCTGAAAGTCCACTTTTGCTACCGTAATTTGGTCTTGGGACAAGACCTGCTTAAAAGCTTGAACCACGTTATGAACGTTTTCTGACGTTGTCACTGCATGGATGACTTCGCCGACCATATTCTGGGCTGCACCTATCGCTCCCGCTTTTTCAGCAAGACCAACCACTCTCCGCAGTCTGCTGGTCATGAAACCTGTTTCTTCGGCGAAGTCCTTACAACAAATCATGAAATTTTCAAGCGACGGGTCGCTCAGGATTCGGTCAAGCGTTCTCTTGCCGGCTTTATTGACTGCCAAACGTTTTTCACTAGATGTCAGAACCTTCTTGGTGGGAATTCCGCCGAAACTTCCAGCAACGATCACATGGTTTTGTGACAGTGGAATGCGGTCGATGACTGCGATTCCCGGGGCACCTGGTTCCAACGTGAGTATGCAACCTCCAATCATCAATGGTCCTACCGTTCCAAGTCCTGTCTTGCACCGGACTTCTGCGGAGTGGGCAACTCTTCCCAGCTCATTGTATGTGCAGTCGATCCCCAAAGTTTTAGAGAGAGCCAGTGCAGAGCCCAATGCTCCCCCAGCGCTTGTTCCGAACCCAGCTCCGATAGGGACTGCAACTTTGTGTTTGATCGTTACGTCAAATTTCTTACTTGACCTTTTCAGGAGCGCTTCGGCAACTGACATTGTGGTTTCGGCATGTGGAGCATACGTTCCGTTTATGAAGACTTTGACACAGTTGCTCTTTGAGTGGGAAATTTTAACCTCGGTCAGCACTCCTTCTTGGGTTACGAAGCCACCGCCGCGTGCTCCAATTTTGTCCACATCATAAATGGGTCTTCCAGTTTCTGTCGTGTCGCATATTTCGAAAAAGCTCGAGATTCCCGACGGTGCGAAGGCTCTAGCCTTGTTCTGCACTGCTGTTTCCCTTTTTGTTCGTATTCAAATTTGGAAATGCTCTATAGCACGCTGCGAGGATAGGTGGGCCGAAGATTATGAGAAATGGTATTTCCGTAGCGAACGTGAATATGAGATAGACGAAACCTCCTATTACCGTGAGAGGCTCCAATTGAGTGCTCCCTGGCATAATGAAGAATTGGCTGAAGATCGGAACCATCGCCCCTATTATTGAACTCCCGACGAGCAAACCAATTGTTGAGCCCGTCTCAAACCCTCTCCATTTGGGCGTTAAAGCCACGACGATGGCTAGAACTACGTAGCTTGTGATGATTATTGCGGAGAAAAACAATGCAAGGTCTGCGGCCAAAACATAGTGGGCGATCCAGACCAACAATGCTGTAAGTACGCCACAACCTGCCATAGAGATCTTCCAATCCGTGTTTTTCTTTGAGAGGTACCCTATGATGGCAAACATTGCGAAATTCGAGGGCACACCTGCCATGAAACTTAAGATTGGATTTCCGTGAATGAGCATGTCACTGATGAATATGCCGACTGCGGCGCCGAACCCCCCGACCCACGGTCCAAAAAGTACTGCAAATACTGCAGGAATAATGACTGACGGCCAGAACCTCACGGTTCCAAACCCTGGTGCCGTCAACGGTAGAACATAGTAGAGAACGTATCCAAGGGCGGCGTAAAGCCCAGCATTTACTGCAAAAGCGGCCACGTCCAACGATCTCAATCATTGCACCTTCGGATGGGCTGAAATATGAACAATAGTGTGAAAATAAGGTTTCCGTATGGATTGTATGTACAGGTCTATATATTCACGCGATAGGAAATCGATGGGCTACATCAACGTTTTATTGAGCGTATTCGAGCCGCTTAAATATAGAGACGATGTCTTCGTAGTAATTGGAATCTGAGGCTTCAGATGATAGAAGACCACGCTTCTCGACACGTATTCACGTTGCTGAAGCTTGCTGAGATGGGAGCTCACCGAAGGACGGCCAAGATATCAACTGAATACTTGGCTCAGAAGCTGGACTTGTCACAACAGACGGCTTCACGTTACCTCATTGATCTTGACAGGATTGGGTGGATCAAGAGAACGATGACACCAGAAGGTTGCCTGATTACGATAACTAGCGCGGGAATGAAGGAACTAAGCAAGCTATACACGACCCTGCGCTTTCTTATGGAAACACCGTACCCGCCCTCCATTACGTTGGAAGGAACAGTTTTCAACGGTCTCGGTGAAGGAGCCTACTACATATCGAAGGAACCCTATAGGAAGCAGTTCATAGAGAAATTGGGTTTCGACCCATACCCCGGTACGCTCAACCTGAAATTGACGACCGAATATGACATCAAGACCAGGAACGAGCTCGAAAGTTACCCTGCTGTGGAGATTGAAGGCTTCAAGGGTGAGGATCGAACTTTTGGTCCTGTAAAATGTTATCCTGTAATAGTTGACAACAAGGTCAAAGGTGCGTTGATATCTGCTCTGAGAAGTCACTACGACGCTTCCGTTCTAGAGATAATTGCACCCGTTCAGATGAGGAAGCATTTAGGGTTGAAGGATGGACATAAGGTGAAGGTCGAAGTGATGACCCTCCCATAGTTTTGATGACTCTTCTCAGTTAATGAATTGCATTCTTATTGTCCTTGATATGAGGATGGATACCTGAATTGGTAACTCACTTGTTGGCGTGGTTTGCGCGTCGTAGCCAAAACGTAGCCAATCAGTAAGCCGACCGCTAGACCGCCAAGATGCGCGAGATAATTGACGTTTGGGCCAAAATTGAACACGAACAGGAAGAAGACGAACATCAACGCGGTTATGATCGACTGTCCAATGGCGCGTCTGAGATAGACCATAGTTGCCCCTATCATGCCAAAAATGGCGCCTGAAGCTCCTACTGAAAGAATGTCTGGCCATAGGAAAAGGGTCAGAAGACCGCCTGCCAGACCGCTCATTAAGTATATCAGTAAGTACTCTTTGATGTCAAACATGTCTTCGGCTCGCAGACCGTAGATGAACAGGAACAGCATGTTGCCAACGATATGCGCGATGTTGGCGTGGACGAACATGCCTGTGAACAGTCGCCAGACTTCCCCGTTGAAAACGTATGGATTGTACTGTCCAAATTGCAGAAGGACTTGGTCGCTCATCTCTATTGCGTTACCGCTCAGGTAGGCTGTGAATCCGTAGACGGCAATGTTCACCGCCACAAGTATGTAGGTCGGCATGTAATTTTTCGAATTCTTGAACATTTCCTATTTTACCTGTTCCACAATTCTCTGCTTGATCTTCGACGAGCTGTCAAGTTCGTCTGAACTGAACTTATCAATCTTCACAATTCTAGTCTTCAATGCTTTCTCTTTAATAGCATTCCTCACCGAGTGCTCCAAACCGCTCATATGACTGTCGTAGCCCAACGCGATGACATCAGGTCTGATTCTTTCAATAACCTTACCCATGTCAAAACCCTCATAACCGAGAATCGCTTCGTCAGCGACCTTCAAAGAAGCAACCAGGGCACAACGTTGGGATTCAGGCATTATAGGCTTCCTGCCCTTCTTCTTCTCAACGGTATTATCTCTTGCAACCACCACGACCAATTTGGCCCCTCGACCACCAGTCTTTTTCGCTGCCTCCAGGAACCGAACGTGCCCCAAATGCAAGAGGTCAAAGACACCTGAAGCAAGGACTATTCTTCTTTTCTCGGTTCTTTCGGTTTTATTGGCCATTCGAAATTCACTGCTCCCAACAATTTCAAAGCTTCAAGCACACCTTCACAGTAGGCGACAGAAGTTAGACTTACCTCGAATTTTTCTTTTTCCCTATAATATTCTGCATCTTCCAGGTACGCTCTTGCCCACTGCACAACCTCTTCGACTTTTTCAGATTCGACTATCACGGGCATTCTGGCCAAGCCTAACGTGTCTACGACTTGTTTAGCAGAATCGATATACTCCAACACGATCTGCTCTAAGCTCATTCAGAGAACCTTCTTAACGCCTCAGGTGCACCTGCCAACGTTATGAGCGCATCGACT
>Ga0299915_10003654_pt1 | contig 11111 bp, 11 predicted proteins | sample RVTome_13_FD_200263 | JGI IMG/M metagenome (GOLD analysis project Ga0299915, IMG submission 200263) | Soil microbial communities from uranium-contaminated site in the Upper Colorado River Basin, Wyoming, United States - RVT92D227 (version 2) ... | reverse complement strand
GAACCAAATCTCGAACCCCAAGACCGCTATTTAGCCCCCGGCCCTGTGCCGGGGGGCACCACACAACCAAACATCGAGAATCCAGCATCGAGCATCGAGCATCCAGAATCGAGCATCGAGCATCCGGCATCGAGCATCGAGTATCAAGAATCGAGCATCATTACGCAAAACAAACCCAATGTCAAAATAGGCAAAATGACCATAAGTACAGCAAGAACAAAGGCTTATGCCAACGAACAACGAACAAAGAACAACGAACGTTATTCAAAACAAACCCAATCAAACCCGAAACTCTCACCGCCGGGACGAAATCCTGCCCTGAGCGAAGTCGAAGGGACGAGATACGAACCTTGCACAATCCCCGCCGGGCAGCCATAATATGAAGAAGATGTGCCTCGGGATGTAACTGAGGACGCTCAAATCAACAAACGATTTTTTCTTTTCTAAGTAGGCCTAACCTGCAATTTTGCAGAAGCCTTTTGTGTTGAGAAAAAAGGAGAAGCGAAAATGGGTAAACTCGTCAGTATTATGCCTTGCCTGGATATGCGGAACGGCCGGGTGGTGAAGGGCGTTCATTTTGTTGATATTCGGGACGCAGGGGACCCGGTCGAATGCGCAAAGGCCTATTGCCGGGCCGGAGCGGATGAGCTTGCGATGCTGGACATAACGGCGACCGTTGAAAATCGCCCGACTATGCTTGAAGTCGTAAAGAAGGTGGCTAAAGTCACCACCATTCCGTTTACCGTCGGCGGGGGTATCTGCGACGTGGCCTCCGCGGCAGCGGTCCTGGAGGCGGGCGCAGACAAGATATCGACCAGCAGCGCCGCCTTTCGCAAACCTAAGATCGTCAGGGAGATGGTCGCCGAATTCGGGCCTGAAAAGGTCACAGTCGCCATAGATGTTGACCGGAATGAATCGCTGCCGTCCGGGTACGAGGTGTATATCGACGGCGGGCGGACCGCCACCGGCGCCGATGCCGTAGAGTGGGCGAAAAAGGTCGATGGTTTTGGGGTTCCCGTGATACTGCCGACGAGCAAGGCCGGAGACGGCGCCCGGACGGGGTTTGACCTGCCTGTCATTCGCGCAATGGCTGATGTGTGCTCCGCCGAGATTGTGGCATCGGGCGGGGCGGGCAAAATGGAGCATTTCCTGGAGGCGGTTGAGGCCGGGGCAACGATCCTTCTTGCGGCGTCCGTCTTTCATTTTGGCATCATCGCCATACCGCAGTTGAAAGACTATCTGCGGGGCCAGGGTGTGAAACTGAAGTAAAGGGTTGGGGGGGGGCCGGCGATATATTTTGGTTTATTCAGATTATTTTGTTGAATTCGCAGGTCCCTTTTGGTATAGTAGCCGCTTATGAGATATATTCTTTCGTCTCTCAAGAGTATGTCTCTAGTAAATCAAAGATGAGAGATATTAGTTGAATGGCCGGAAAACAGGCCAAGGAGAAGTACAAGTGAGTACAGGTATAGTGAAATGGTTCAATTCAAGTAAGGGATATGGTTTTATTGCACCTGATGACGGCGGTGATGATTTGTTTGTCCACCACTCTGAGGTCAAGACAACCGGTTACGCATCGCTCGATGAGGGGCAGAAGGTCGAGTTCGAGGTCGGACAAGGGAAAAAAGGCCCCTGTGCGACCAACGTAGTCCCGCTCTAACAAAGCAGCAAGGCTTGAAAGAATCGAAAAGGCCCTGCCGCCCGGCAGGGCCTTTTGTATTGTGCTGGTTGCTCCGCTTCATCGGCTGATTGGAATTCTCGCACGCTGCCTCTTCTTCCGTGGGACTTACTCTGGCGTTAGCCGTACTGTCCGCCAGGTCAATTCGCCGCTTAGCTTTCGAAATACACGCCGGCGTTTTCAAGGGCCTTTCTCAAGTCGCCGTACGGAAGCTCTCGTGTTCCGCAGTTTCCTTCTGCGCAGAGAGCCGCGGCAGTGCCCGTGGCTTGGCCCTGCCCCATGCAGCTTACCGTGTTCCTTGTGGACATGTGCGCTCTATGGTCCGAGGTTATCATCATACCGGCGGCCAGCAGGTTGTCTATTCCCGCCACGCGGAGCGCACGATACGGGATTCCGTATGTGCCGCCGTTCTTTATCTGTAATCGCGGCGCCGAGTCGTGAAAACCGTAAGCCATTACGTCATCGTCGAAATGTCTGCCTTCAATAACATCTTCGTGCGTTATGTCGTAGTCGCAGGCAATCAGCCTGGCGCGACGGATGTTCAGCGATGGGCTTGTTCTGGCGATGAATGCCTTTTCACACCCGGGGACATATTTTCTAAAGAGCTCTATGGCCTTTGCCTGGCGCCTTCGCAGCTCTAATTCCGCTTTGGCCGTTTCATCTCTGTTTGTGGGGCTCACGGGCATTTTCAGATTCAGCTTTATGAACATAAAATAGTTGTCGTGGACGGTGGTTGTTGTCATCGACATCCCGATTTTGCCGGCCCCTTCTGTGAATCCGGCCGGGAGATTGACGGATATGCCGTCCAGTCGCACGATTTGTCCTTCTTTGCCGCTGCGCAGGCCCTCGCAGTATTGACTGACGGCGTCGCGCGATTTGAGGAATTCGTAGTATTTCTCCACGCTGACGTTGGCGACACCAATACTGTTGCATACGGCGTAATCGTTCGGCTCGGTGTATTTCGCGCCGGCAAAGGCGCAAAGGTGGCCGTACGCGGTGCAGTCCACAAAGGATTTGGCGTAAATCGCCTCTCTTCCGGAGCGGCTCTCTGCTATCACGCCCTTAATCCTGGGACCCTCCATAATAGCTCCAACCAGTAGCGTATTGACACATACAAATACGCCCGCTTCCGTAAGCATCTCGAAAGTGACGAGCTTATACATTTCCGTATCGATCGCGGTGCATACCGAATCGTAATCGTAACCTTTAGACATCTCGGCATGACCCGACGTGCCGCCGACTTTTGCGAGTCGATCAACTATCTCCTGCGGGATTCCCCTGACAACCTGGCGTTTCTTCACTCCGGGGAAGGCCTTCCACAGGTTATAGAAGCTGTGAAGGGCGGTGCCGCCTTCGGTTACCGTTCCGCCGGGATAGCCCTTCCACTCAATCAAGACCGTTTTTGCCCCCTGTCGCGCCGCGGCAAGAGCGGCCACGACGCCTGCCGTGCCGGCGCCAGCCACCGCCACATCGAATTTCCTCACCGGCAGTTTCCGCGCGGGCTCCTCGTAATAGTCCACAGACTGATTTGAGTTTCTTCCCTGTGCGCCCTTCGCAGCGCCCCCACCGGGCCTGGGGCCTGCCAAGACGCCAATTCCAAGCATTAGACCATGCTTTGAGAAATCTCGACGGTTCATTATTTTGGCTCCTATGATAATTCGATTGAAAAGCTTCTGCAAAATTGCAGGTTAGGCCTACTACTCCGTCACATTTGTATTTGTGGCCTGTCATTCCCGCGAAAGCGGGAATCCAGATTCTGCAGAAATGGATTCCGCATCAAGTGCGGAATGACAACTTACAGATGCGATTGTTACAGAGTAATAGTACAACGTTTCCCACTTTGTGCCAATAGGGAAAATGGGGGGCTGCGAGCGCAGTGAGTGTGCGATATGCCGCAAAGGCAGGCAATAGGGCGGAAATATTCAAGGAGGTCAAGGCACTTCAGGGGTGTTATGGACCGAATGTGCGGGGCAGTTCGTTCGCCGCGGAGGATTGGCAAAATAAGGCATCCAGCAGGGGATCACTACGTAAGTCGTTGCTACAAAAGCTCTTATGCCGCAGAATCCGATTCCCAAAGACAAACCTGCGTCTGTTGCCGTGCCTTCAGCGATTGGCGGGCCTTGCGAAGGGGCAAGACAGAGGAGGCCATAAAAACATTTTTTGCAAAAATAAAATAATATGCTTGTATATGAAGCGCGCAACGGTATAATGACAGTCAGAAATATCTCGACTATGAGATGATCGTGTAGCGAAGCCTTGAAGCAGGACCATTCCGCATAGACGGGCATCAGCCTCAAGACCTGTCCTCCGCATCATTTCACTTATTTGTGTCGTGCTTTTGAAAACAAAGGCTTCATGTACATCGAAAACCTGGTCAGGCTGAGAATTGGGAACTTTGAAGTTGGTCTCCCATAATACAAGGCGGAGAAGTGCAACGACCCTATGGTAGCCGGAATTGTGAAACAATCACTTAATGTTAGAACTTGGAAAAGGAAATCAAAATGAATATCTATGTTGGAAATTTGTCACGCCAGACAACCGAGGAAAAGCTGAATGAGGCGTTTGCCGCCTTCGGCGCGGTCGAATCAGTACGTATCGTAAAGGACGCGGCCAGCGGCGAGTCAAAGGGATTTGGGTTTGTGACTATGCCGGTCGATGATGAGGCGCAAGCCGCAATCATCGGGATGAACGGCAAGGATTTGGATGGACAGACTATTAAGGCGGAGGAGGGGCGGGCGAAAACAGATGTTCCCCGCAGCAGAGAGCGGCAGGGAGGTTCAAGGGGCGGCTATCGCGGCGGCGGCGGTGGCGGTGGACGGCGTGACAGTCGCGGCGGAGGCAGCCGAGACAGTCGCGGCGGAGCCAGACGGGACAGTCGCGGGGATAGCAGAGGAGATAGTCGCAGCGGCGGCGGCGGCGGAGGAGGCGGATATGGCAGACGTAGGTACTGAGGGTGCCTTGTGTGATTAGACTGTATTTGACGCGAGTATCCAGTGATGCGTGAAGAAAGGCCGGTGGATTGATCGAGCTTGATTGGCTTATTGCTCTGTTGAAAATCTCATAAATTGTCATTTCGAGCGAGCCGAAGGCAAGCCGAGAAATCTGGTTTTCTAATAGATTCCTCGACTTCGGCCATAAGGGCCTCCGCTCGGAATGACCTAACTTGAACCTCTCAACAGAGTATTAGCTCATCTACAGAGTATTAGCTCATCTCTGTTGCTCTTTTGAAGTTCTTTTGCCATAGCAAATGTTTGTGAGGTATGTTCTTTCATCTCTCAGGAGTATGCTTCTAATAAATTGAAAATGAGAGACATTAGTTGAATGGCCTGTGAACAGGCCAAGGAGAAGTACAAGTGAGTACAGGTACAGTAAAATGGTTCAATTCAAGTAAGGGATTTGGCTTTATTAGCCCGGATGGCGGCGGCGACGATTTGTTTGTCCATCACTCGGAAGTCAAGACAACCGGCTACGCATCGCTCGATGAAGGCCAGAAGGTTGATTTCGAGGTCGGACAAGGCAAGAAAGGCCCATGTGCAACCAACGTAATCCCGCGCTAAGCAGACAATAATACTTGAAAGAATTGAAAGGCCCTGCCGTTTGGCAGGGCCTTTTTTAATTGTAGCGCGTGCTCTGCTCCGTCGGCCGGATTGTTGACCTGCTGCTTGCTTTTCTCTTGTACTCAAACTGACCGGCTCGCCTTGTCATACCTGCGAAGCCTTGTCATACCTGCGAAGCCTTGTCATACCTGCGAAAGCAGGTATCCAGTAGTGTGGCGGGTGAGTGGATTCCCGCTGGAGTCTACCCCGCACACCGATGCGGGGCGGGAATGACACACTGTGCTATATTGCTGTCGCACGAGGACTTATCGTGCCATTGTCTTGAAAACCGGTCAGTTTGAGTCTTGCAGATCGGTTGCTCAGAACGGGCTGAGCATTTCCTTAACCTGTTTTGTGCCCCAGATAATCACCTCGTCGATGAAGGAGTTCTGGGGGACATCAATGCAATGGACTAACGTTCGTGCGAAGTCTTCGGCGGATGGATACCCTTCCTGCCAGCCGTCGTCGATGCCCGCCGCCTTGCAGAATCCGGTTCTCGCGGCGCCCGGAACGAACGAAGTAGCTTTGCCTCCCCACTGCTCCATCTCCTTGTGCAGGCAGCGCGTAAAGCCCACCATCCCGGCCTTCGCGGCGGTATAGACTGCCCAGCTCGGCCAGGAGTAGTGTGCGCAGCCGCTCGAGACATTTATGATATGGCCGCTGCCCTGTTTCTTCATCTGGGGGATGACTTCGCGGCAGCCCTTGATTGCTGAAATCAGGTTCGCATCCATCACGGCCTGGATATCCTCATCGCTCATTTGTTCGACCTCGGCGATTTTTATCCCGGCGCCGTGATTGTTCACCAGGACGTCAATGCGCCCGAATCGCTTCTTGACCGCGGCAATGAGCTTTCGCCAGTCTTTGACGCTGACCGCATCGGCCTGCACCGCGAGCAGATTCTCATTGGCCAGCTTCTTTTTGGCGTTGTCCAGCCGTTTCTTGTTCCGGCCGGTAATCGCCACCTTCGCGCCCATCTCTAAGAGCATCCGCGCCGTCTCAAAGCCAAAACCCGATGTTCCCCCTGTTATGACGACCACTTGGTCCTTCACGTAGTGTTTCATTTCCACCCTTTCGCAACAAGTCAATATCAGTCAACTGCAATCCGACCCATAACAATAGCCGAACCTCGCCGGCTGGTCAATAGCGACAAACGCCCGCGCCGGGCAACAGCGTTTCATGGCAGACCGCAGGTGTGGCGGACCGTAATCTCAGAGGACGAAAAAATACGCAAGATGCTTGCAGGATACCGGCATATTCCCCTATATTCTGCTCAAACAAGGTGCGACATCCAATAGGGTATGACCATGGCAAAACTGATCTTCAGTCTTGAGGAGCTTACAAAGCTTCTGATTTCCAACGAGCTTTTGCCCGGGGAGATATTGCGTCCGAGAGTCCAGGGCGATAAAATCCATTTCATAATACGGACGGACTCATTCATTTTGCCGTTTATCCCTGCTTCGCTGAGATACGTCAGTTTCAGCGGCAGCAACGCGGTCTTCGAGCTTACTATTGTGAGCAGCCATTTGAACAAAGCGGGAAGCTGGCTCAGCCAAATAGTCAAACTCAAAATACCGCCCTATATGAAGCTTGAGTATCCGAGGCTTTATGTCGATGTTGATAAGCTGCTCCAGAGGAATAACATCAGGGGCTTGCAGGTGAAGGATATTTTCTTCGAGGCCGGCGAGTTCACGATTGTTACCGGCAGCGGCCCAGCGTAGTTATCTTGCCAGGGCGGGAATTGGCGGACCACGGGATTCCACAACTGCGAGCGGAGGGAGTCGAACCCACACGTCCATAATGGACACAAGGACCTAAACCTTGCGCGTCTGCCAGTTCCGCCACGCTCGCGTTTCGTTCTTACCGCAGAGGCCGCAGAGCACGCGGAGGTTGTCTGGATTTCACTCTTTTCTGCGTGGTCCGTTCTCTGCCGTCTGTCATCCGGCCTCTGGCTTCCCGGCCCCGGTATCCGGCTCCTCTTCTTTGCTTATCTTCTCAATCCGCTTTTCGGCCTTCTGAAGGATTCCCCGACAGTGCTTGATCAGCGCCATTCCCTTTTCGTATTGTTCGAGGCTGTCCTGCAGGGGAATCTGGCCCTGCTCAATCTTGGCGACAATAGCGGTAAGCTCCTTGATGGCCTCTTCGAAGCTCAGACTGCTAATATCGTTTTCGTCCTTGTTCCTGGCCATTTCTCTCTTTCTTTTATTCTTTTCAGCCACAGAGGTCACGGCGCGGCCCCCGGCCGCAACCAAAAATGCTTGCTAAAAAAACAAGATGTTACGCCTTTGTATTACAGAGAGCTCAGAGGATACAACTTATGTCCTTAGCCGCCACCACGTTTCTTCTTTGTCTCTGTGTTGCTCTGTGTTCTCTGTGGCTTGATTCCTTTTACCTTCTTGTGACCTTGCTTTCAATCAAATTCTCCCCCGCAAGCTCGGTAACAATCAAATCGCCGATATCCACATCCTGCAGGTTTCTTACCACCAGGGCGGTCTTTTTGTTCGTGGTGATGCTGTATCCCCGGTGCAGGACCGATTTGGGATTGAGTCCGGCCAGGCGGTTCTCCGCAGCGGTCAACTGCATCCGGCGTGCGTTGAGAATAGCGCCTATTCCGGCGTCCGCCCGGTTCCCAAGGTAATTCAAATCGACCGTCATTCTGCCCATCAGCCGATGCGGCTCGATCCTCACCACCTGCTCGTAACTCGCAGAGAGCACCCGGTGTGCCTCGGCCAGGAGCCCTTTGACAGCCTCATCCAAATCCCCCCCCAGCTCATCGACCTGCTGCTCGGCGGTGCGGACAAGCAAGAGCGGCTTTCTAAATACCGCGCTTGCCAAAAGTGTCTCCAGAATCTTGTTCGCCAGTTTCAATTTCGCTTGTGTTTGTCCCGTCAGTCTCTGCTGGGCGCCGGCCAGCCGCTCCATAACCTCCTGCATATCGGGCACGGCGACAACACCGGCCTTCGTCGGCGTCGATGCCCTCGCATCGGCGACCAAATCTGCCACCGTCACATCAACTTCGTGCCCGACGGCACTGATTATCGGTATCCTGGAATTGAAGATGGCCCTGGCCAGGACCTCCTCATTGAACGCCCACAAATCTTCCGGCGCCCCGCCGCCCCGTCCGACAATCAGAACGTCGAGCCTCAACCGCTTGTTGCGCCGGTTTACGTCCCGTATCGCTGCTGCGATTTGGTCGGCTGCCCCTTCGCCCTGCACCGGCACCGGATAGAGGAACAGCCTTACGCAGGGCCAGCGGTTAAAGATGCTCTCGGCGATGTCGTGCACGGCCGCCCCCGATTCGCTCGTCAGTATTCCTATCCTCTGCGGGTAGGCCGGCAGCGGCTTTTTGTGCGCATCGTCGAAAAGGCCCTCGGCTTGCAGCTTTGCGACCATTTGCTCGAAGGCCAACTGCAGCGCCCCGACGCCCTCCGGCTCAAGCTTCTCGACATAGAACTGGTACTTGCCCTGAGGAGGATACACATCGACATATCCGGTCCCAAGAATGGCCATCCCATTCTCCGGTCGGAACTTCAGCTTCGCAGAATTGCTCTGCCACATAACGCACGGCAGCACACTGCCGGCATCTTTGAGCGAAAAGTAGCAGTGCCCGCTTGAGTGGTGCTTCCAGTCGGTTATCTCGCCGCGGACTATCAGCCGGGAAGGCAGATTCTCCTCAAGGGCCGCCTTAATCAGCGAATTGACCTGGCTGACGGTGTATATCTTGGTCTTATCCAGCATCTGTACGCCAATTATACGGGTGAATCTCCTCTTCATCAATTTCCAACTCAAAGGATGCGGGCAGAACAGCCAATAGCGTTGATCGCTTTATCGGCTGCCAGCAGAATCGCAAACCCACAAGCTCTGCTGTCAGCCCTAATGCGATAAACGCTTTCTTACCCCGATAGTGTATTCCCCACAAATCTTGGGACGATACCAACAATTTTGCCCGCTTTTTCAGAAAATTCGTTTGATTGTTCTTGCGGATATCGCATATTATCAGACGCAGGAATTGCAAAAGGTTGTTGCGAACGCAAGCAAGACCTTTACTACGAGATCTCCGAAACGGTGGTTTCTTTGCAAGGAGAAAGATGGATCTTTTGCTCGAGACGTCGGTTATATCGACGGCGGTCATTTCAGGGGTGCTCCTGAGTAGAACGTTTTCTCGCTTGCGTGCGCCGTATTGGGCGTGCGGCTATTTCATTTCCCTGGTACTGATTGCGATGCTGCTGGCGGCCAGATGCAGCACGGCGTTGAGCTTTCTGCCTCCGGTTTCCTGGGCAGCGGCCGGCCGGGCCAGGTTCATCGTTTCGGCCTGGGCCATTACGATGGGCCTGATCACGCCGCTCTCGCGTCTGCCGCGCAGGTCTGAGAAGTACATCGTGTGCCTCTTGGCGGTTGTATTCGTGACTGCTTTTTCCATTGTGCCCTTCCTTGCCCCCAACTTCCTGCGAAATGATTTATCGACTCTTCAGACGAAGGTCGATTTCAACGGCATTTGTCTTCAGAGCAGAAGCTACACCTGTGGCCCTGCCGCCGCCGTGACGGCCCTGAGAAAATTAGGGTTCAATGCCCAGGAGGGCGAAATAGCCATTCTTGCCCGCTCGAGTCCCGTCACCGGCACGCTTCCCCGCTCGCTTTACTCAGCCCTGCAAGCCCGCTACGGCAGCGAGGGCCTCAAATGCCGCTACCGATACTTCGATTCCGTCAACCAGCTTAGAGGCATCGGCGTCACCTTGGCTGTTGTCAGGGACGCATTTCTCCTGGACCACTGCGTCGCCGTCCTCGACGTCTCGGACCGTACGGTTGTCATCGCCGACCCCGCCCTCGGAAAGCAGCTTATGTCCCACGAACAGTTCGAGAGGATGTGGCGATTCACCGGAATAGTCTTGCGGCGGGATGTTCTGGGCAGCATCTAAGTCCTCAAACTGACCGGTTCGGCTTGTCATACCTGCGAAAGCAGGTATCCAGTAGTGTGGCCGGTGAGTGGATTCCCGCTGGAGTTTACCCCGCACCCCGATGCGGGGCGGGAATGACACACAGTGCTATATTGCTGTCGAATAAGGACTTATCGTGCCGTTTTTTTTGAAAACTGGTCAGTTTGAGTAAGTCGATATTTCAGCAGTGACGGGCCTCTGCGACTCACCTGCCGCGTAAGCACCGAATCCCCGGCGAACTTGGTGACTTTTTTCGCCGCCAGTGACATACTGTTGTCACAGGGGGACAGAATAACTTGGCTGAACCCCATCGGATAGCCCATAGTCCTTACAGGGAGATAGAGAGTATGAGAGTCCCCAGCGCAATAGTGACGTTCTCTCAAGACTGGGCCGGGCCGTTTCTTATCCCCATCAGAGAGACAGCCCGGCCCAGAAAAGGTTTCGATCTTCAGCCAGGCGCCTGAACGAGGCTGCTCAACCGCCTTTGAGGACCACGAAGACTGCGAACTCGCTTTTCACAGGCACACGGATAATATTTCCCTCGCATTTACCCTCAAAAACGGGCTTGCCGAAGAAATCCTTGGGGTCCATTAGGCGAAATGCCTCTCCACTTCTCAGAAACGGCCCGGCTGTGACTTCTACGCTCTCGGCCTTGCCCCAGTTGTAGATCGCCAAATGGGCGCGGTTCCGGTCAAATCGGTTCGGCAGAAGAACGACCTTAGCTCCATCGGGCCGCTTTTGGCCTTTCTTGATAATCGTATTACCATCCTGCAGGGCGGTTTTGTACCGGTCAATATTCAGACCGCCGTTGACTATGAGATTATCGCGAATCTCACAATCTTCGTTGTACGGGGCGTTGTACCCGATTCTCGTATCCACGTTGTGCAGTACCTCATCATAAGCTCC
>Ga0299915_10003652_pt1 | contig 11115 bp, 9 predicted proteins | sample RVTome_13_FD_200263 | JGI IMG/M metagenome (GOLD analysis project Ga0299915, IMG submission 200263) | Soil microbial communities from uranium-contaminated site in the Upper Colorado River Basin, Wyoming, United States - RVT92D227 (version 2) ... | reverse complement strand
GTTATTATCAAGCTTGCAGTCATAAAGAACCCTGACAGCATGTGCTTTTATTGTAATACCCCTTTCCCTTTCAAGATCCATGTCATCAAGATATTGATCCAGCATATCTCTATGGCTTACTGTTTGAGTCATTTCAAGAATCCTGTCAGCAAGAGTAGATTTGCCGTGATCTATATGTGCAATTATTGAAAAATTCCTGATTAATTTATTATCAGTCATTTGGCGCCGATTCTACTTTTTTACTTCCTTTAAGGTTTTTAAACAGGTTAAAAACAAACTTTACTTCTTCCATTTTGAAAATATAGGTAAAAAGGATATATAAGCCTACCCCCAGAATTATTATAGATAAAAGAATGATTATATGATACCAGAGATTGATATAAGCGTATTTTTCCAAAAAGGACCATAAAAAGTATATTGCTGCCCCCATTATTGCTGATGAAAGCAGTATCTTACCAAATGATTTTGCTATTCTTTTCCCTCCCAGAAAACCGACTTTTTTTCGCAGTATGAAAGTCAGCGCTAAAACATTATATGCAGCTACAAGCGAGGTTGAAAGCGCCACACCTGCAACATTTAAAAATTTAATAAACAACCAGTCAAGAAACACATTTACAAGAATTGAAATAAGTGCAACCTTCAGAGGAGTTTTAACATTTTTAAAAGCATAAAAAATTCTGTTTAAAATTATAAGCAGACCGAAAAAAATAAGCCCTACACTTTGAAAAATAAGTATAGTTGCTACTTTTGCTGTGTCTGCCGATGTAAAATTATTATGCTCAAATAATAATTTTATTATAGGGTGGCTTAGAATAATAAGTCCTGTTACTGCAGGAAGCATTATATAGCCAATTTCTCTTACGCCAAGGGAAAAACTTTCCTTTATTCCTTTTATATCTTCAGTGGCACCCTGTCTTGAGATCAATGGATATAATACGGTAATAACAGCAACGCTAAAAACCCCGAAAGGCAGGTTTGCGACCCTCCAGGCAATATCGAGGGCAGTAGTATTGCCTGCACCCAGGCTGAGAGCAAAAAATTTATCGACACTGACATTTACCTGTACTGCGCCAAGACTTAAAAGTATAGGAAACATAAGCGATAAAATCTCCCTAACAGCCTTATTTTTAAAATCTATTTTAAAACTATATTTTATTTTTGAAACTTTCAGCTGTGGAATCTGTATGATAAGCTGCAGAACCGACCCTACCATTGTCCCAATAGCAATGCTTATGATACCTAACCTGTGGCTTAGAAGTACGACAAAAAGAATAGTCATGATGTTCAATACAAATGGCGCAAAAGAAGGTATTGTAAAAATATTATGGGAATTTAAAATACCTGTGGTCAACCCGGAAATACTGAGCGTCAATACAGAAAAAGACATTATCCTGCTCATGATAACAAACTTATTAATATCCATAAGATTATTTGCAATTTTTGATAAAAGAACACCTATTTGCGGGGAAAAAATAAAAATTACCAGTGAAATGAAAATAAAAAATATAATCATTATATTGGTGACAGAATTTATAAAAATCCTGATTTCCTCCTTTTTTTTCTCCTTCAAATAAGAGGAATAAATAGGTATAAAAGCTGCAATAATCAACGATTCTGCAAAAAGGATTTTAAAAAGGTTTGGGATGAAAAAAGCCCAGGTATATGCATCTGTATCGTAGCTCATTCCAAAATACCCGGTCATTATCTGGTCCCTGGCTAATCCTGATATTTTGGAAAGGAGTGTTATGATTATAACAATTACAGTTGCGCTAAAAATTCTTTTACGGGAAAGCAAATAATCTTCGTGTACGTCCTGCATAATGAACGGTATTATAACATTTTAATCGAGCTAATTATAGATAGATTGGCAGTTTTTTGTTTAAATTTAAATACCCGGTTGACAAAGAAATACCGAATGCTAAAATCCGATTGTGACTAATATGTATAAGCAAGAATTTAAAAAAAAGGAAAACTACAAAATCATCTTCTGTAACCCACCTTATTACCAATTTATCAAGGTTCCATTTGTATACCAGAATTTAGGGCTTGGCTATTTAGCAGCAAATCTTAAAGCCAGTGGTTATACAGACGTAAGAGTCTACCAATTTGATGCTCCGAGCACAGTTGCGGGCACCAGTAAAAACTTCGAAGTATTTGAAGAATATGATCCTAATTGGGGGGAGAGTTATTACAAGGAGATGAATGATGCCAGTAACCCCGTCTGGTTGGAAATAAAAGAAATACTCGAAAAAGAAAAACCTGATATCTTAGGTATAACCTCCATGACGCCACAGGCTGAAAGCGCAAGGATTTTAGCGCAAGTCATGAAAGATATTAATCCAAAAACGACTATTATCCAGGGAGGTATTCATGCTTCTTTAATGCCCCAAGAAATACTGACAAAAAGCCCGGTTGATATTGTGGCCCTGACAGAATTCGATCTGCATATAGCTCAATTAACAGATCATTTACGCAAAGGGCTTTCTTTAGAAAAAATTCCTAATATTGCGTATAGAAATGAGAAAAATGAAATAATAACAACAGAAAGAGTACTGGCAATACAAAATATTGATGAAACCCAGCATCCAGTTAGAGAAATTCATACGGTTGGTGAAAACAAGCCGACAATCCCTGCATTAATGCCAATGATTACATCCCGGGGCTGCCCTTATAATTGCACTTTCTGTGCAAGATTATCACTATTGGGACATAAAGTCAGATACAGGAGTGCCGAAAACGTAGTTGAAGAAATAGAAATGCTCTATAAAAATTACAGGACTAGAAACATCATTTTCGAAGATGATACTTTCACTTTAAATAAACCCAGGCTCCTGAGAATTTTTGAATTATTAAAAGAAAAAAAACTTGATATTAGCTGGGAGTGCCAAACAAAAGTAAATGTTGTAAGTAAAGAGCTAATCAAATTGTTAAAAGACAATGGCTGCAAAAGAATCTCAATAGGGGCAGAAAGCGGAAACCAGGAAATCCTGGATTCAATTAATAAAAAACAGACGATAGAGCAAATCAGGGATGCGTCTAAAATTATTCGGGAAGCTGGTATAAATTTAAGTCCATTCTTTATGGTTGGTTACCCTAATGAAACTAATAAAACAATAGAGGACACTTTTAACTTAATAAAAGATATCGATTGCTACACTGCCCATGTTTATCCCCTGATTCCCATGCCGGGAAGTAAACTATACGAAGATGTCAAAGCTAAAGGAAATATAAAAGAAAATCGCTGGTTTTTTTATTTCTTCTGGAACGTTAATGTCTATAGAAGAGATTACATGACGGCAAAAGAAGTATATGATAAATTCATTGAAATCAGGAAATATGTGGAAACAAAAAGAAGAGACGCTGCTAAGAAACTATCAAGAAATCCTAAATACATTCTTAGAAGAGTTTACGAGAGTCTTTATTCACCAAAACAATTACTATACCTGGCAAAAAGATTTTTTAAACTTCAATTCTCGAAATAATGGTGCAAACATTTTTTTAAGATATCTTTGTAAAAACCTTTATTTTTTATAAAAAGGCTGTTAGAATAACTCGTCATATAAATTAGCAGATTATTAGCATTAGCAGTTGTTAGCAGATTTGCTATTTAAATAGCTTAACAATTGTTGCATAAAGCAATTATAAGGATAGTTTATAAATATTAGGGAGGTTTTAAATATATGCCAAATATCAAATCTCAAGAAAAAAGAGACAGACAGAATATTAAGAGAGCTTCCAGGAATCAGGCTGCCAAAAGCAAAATAAAAACATTAAATAAAAATTTTCAATCTTCAGTTGCGTCAAACCAGGGTGATGAAGCTAAGGAAAGTATGAACGAATATTTCAAGGCACTTGATAAGGCTGCAAAAACAAATACCGTTCATAAGAACTTTGCTGCAAATAAAAAATCAAAAGCAGCAAAATTATTAAATAAAGCCAAAAGCAAATAAAGGCTTACGCGCTAATCTCTGTTATTTCTGAAATCATCTTCACGATCAGGTTCTTTGTGGCTGTTTCCTGTGTCCTGAAAAGAACATCGTAATTACTTAATATTTCAAAAACTTTTGCTATCTCTCCCCTGCTGTATTTTTTGCTGCTTTTTATATATTTATTCATAAGTTTGGTAACAATGTAGGGTGAATGACCAATATGCTTTTGTATGTATTTTTTAGCCCAGGCAATTCCGTCAATATTGTTGCCGCGGTCAGAACTTTTGATAAACATGAATGCCTTAAACATCCTGTGTACCAGAGTAATAAGCCCCAAAAGATTTGGATTTTTTTCCATCATTAAGGGTTTAAGAGCTACTATTGCTCTTTCCCTGTCTCTTTCTCCGATATAATCAACAAGGTCGAAAATTTTCATATCATATACGCGATCTACAAGCCGGTCTACAGCCATCTCGTTAATAATCTTATCCTTTTGGCAGATGATAAATGTATAAAGTTTTTCATATTCAATTCTTAATAAATTGATATCAAAATTAACATTTTCTATCAATTTTACTGCAGCGCTATTTGTAAATTTTATCCCGTCCAGTTCTGACTTTTCGTCCAGCCATTTCCTCAGGCTACCGGTTAAAGGTTTGTCTATTATTTTTATAACACCAATTTTTTTGATGGCCTCCAGGAGATTTGGGTTTATTTTTTTCTTGTTTGAATCTTCCTCGTGTGCAGTGATGACAAGAACGGTACTGAAATTTTTAATTTCCGGGTTTGAAAGCAAGCTTGTAATAATACTGGTAATATTTTTGGATACTTTCTCAATATTTTTTATTACCGCAACTTTTTTTTCTGAGAAGAATGAGGGCGTGTTATAGAAATTAACCAGTTCGCCTTCATCTATTTCCTCGCCACCATAAAAAATTTTGAAATCAACTTCAAAATTAATTTTACCCTTCAGGAATTTTTTTAAGCTGTCAATTCTGTCATCCAGCACGGACCTGCTTTTACTTATATAAAGATGGCAGGGTTTGAGGTCGTCAATTTTGGTAAGTTGTTTTGATTCATCAACTACTGTCATAATATTGGATAATACATTAAAACATAAAAATTGGATACCTTATATTTTAATCAGATTTAATATATTTGTTCAATAAAAAAAGCGCCATAAAAAGCATTAAATAGTAAATTGCCAGGTAAAAATAAGAAAGATTTTCTATCGTAAGAATAAAAAAATTTTTACTTCCAAAAAAATTTACAATTTTCAAAATATATAAAATAATGGGTTTGGCCGGCAATATTAAAAAGCTTCCGATAGGGGGCCAGAAAAGACTTATAACTGATGATAAAATAAGAATAAATAAAAGCAAATAAAAGACAGGAATTATTAAAATATTTGTTAACGGCGCAATAAGAGAAAATTCTTTAAAAAAATAAAGCATTACAGGCATTATGAAAATATTTATTGAAAAAGTGGTTATGAATATTTTTATGAGGTAGTTCTCTTCAAGATTATAGTCTGTTCTAAGCTTAAACCTGGCTTTTATCTTTTTAATTGTTTTTTTCAATAGCCTGGCAAATATGCTATTTATATAAATAATTGCTGCCATTGCAGCAAATGAAAGCCAGAATCCTATATTGTTTAAAAATTCCGGAAAAGCTGACAGCAGAAATATATAAGTCATGCTCAATACGAATTTTCTATTGGATTCCCTTTCCCAAAAACCAGCAAGAATTACCAGGGTTGCCATCATTGAAGCTCTTAAAGCACTTGCTTTTTGTCCCACTAAAAAATTATAAAAAATTAAAAATAGCAGAATTAACAGCATGATGGATATGTTCTTAAGATGCAATTTTTTTGAGCCAGGACTGGTAAATTTTAAAAAAGAGACCAACAGGTAAATAAAAAAGGAAATATGCTGCCCTGAAATAGCCAGCAGATGATAGACACCGCTATGCTTGAAACTTTCAAGTATGCGGCTTGATATGAAATTATCATTACCTAATATGAGCGCCACTGCAATCCCGGCGCAGCCAGTTCCAAGTTTATTGTAATATACCCTGAAAATACATTCATATGTCCTTTTCCTTAAATTGTAAAAAAAAGACATTAAGCCTTTTGCAGGAGTTTTTTCTGTATGAAAATCTTCCAATATAAGTATCAACCCGTTATCCTGCAAGTTCAATACTCCATTGGCTTTAATGAAATCATCCCTTTTAAATGAGTAATAATCTGAAGTCTTAAGTTTTACGTTTATGACATCGCCCGATTCCATGCTTAGGCCTTGGATACTGTCTGCATTTTGAAGTGTTATTTTTTGAGAGCATAGCAAAAATAGCAGATACCCCTTTTTAATTTCAGGGTGGCCGGAAATTCTTCCTTCTACAATAATTGTTGTATCAGGATTTTTGAGCTCGTAATCGTAAAGGTTTTGAAAAATATTTTTATCTTCCATGTAATAATAAAAATAAGAGCAGCAGAAACCAAGTGCCAGGAAATTAAGAGATGCAATTATTATGAGTATCCTGATTGATAAGCTGCCGGAATTTTTCTTTTTATAAATTAAAAAAATAACTATGGAAATTAAAAAAGTTACACAGATTATAATTGGGAGGCTGCTGATGTTTAAATATATTTTCAGTGATTTTCCGATTATTATACCCGAAGTTAAAAAGACAGCCCAGATCAAGTGATAATATATCGACAGAAATCTTGCGAGGTTTGCTAAACAGAGATAAGGTCCTTTATTTTTTCGAATTTCTTTTCTCCAATACCTTTAACATTTATTAATTCTTCTTTACTTTTAAATAGGCCATATTTGTTCCTGTAATCAATTATATTTTGAGCAATTACATTGCCAATACCAGGCATCTGAACCAATTCAGAAAGGCTCGCAAAATTTATATTTATAACTTTATTTTGAAGAGACTGGGAGTTGGCAATATCCGTTGACGGGCTATCATTGGAATTGCTGGCAATATCCTCCCATTCATTAACAAAAGACGGGATACCGTTTTTTATTTCATCCAGAGAAGGTATGTAGAACTTTTGGGAGTCAGCCAAAATTTGCGCCAGGTTAATGGCCTCAAGGCAAGCATCTTCTGTTGCTCCACCTGCCAGGCTGACAAGATCCACAAGTCTGGCTCCATTTCCAATATCATAAACACCCGGAGTTTTAATATGGCCGCAAATATAGACTTTAATTACAGATATGGATATGCTTGTAATTGCTGGCGAGCTATCTACAGTATTCATACTGGTAGAATACTGGCCAATGCTTTTTTCAGTATCGCTATAATAGCTTTTTAATATATTCTCTTTAGTATTTATTTGCTGTCTCTGGAAGATAAAAATAAAAAGAAACGAGGCAATCATTAAAAAAATCATAAAGAATATTGCCAGGTAAAGATGCTTTCCTTTTTTATATCTTATTCTATCTAAAATACATCTTATCTTGCCTATTTTTTCTTTTAATTCTATTAAGTCCATTGCAGATTTTAATAAAATTTATTTAATTATATATTTATGCATTTACATAATAGCATAAAACAAAATATTATTAAATAGTTTGATTTCCTAAATATTGTGGGTTATCTGGTATAATATTTAGTGGTCCGGTAATATTTTTATTAACTAAATTATATTTGACTAAGGTTTTAATCTTTACGTCAGTCAGGAAGTAACTAAATGTCTAAAACAGTTTTATTATTAGTAGAGGATGGCTTTAGAGACGAAGAGGTAATATATCCCTATTACAGATTTATTGAAGCAGGTTTTGATGTTAAAGTAGTTGGTCCTGAAAAAAACAAGGAGTATAAGGGCAAATTTGGTGTCGGCATAAAATCAACACTTGCACCGGAAGATGTTGATATAAATGAAATTGCAGCCGTAATAATTCCGGGTGGATATGCTCCCGGGAAGATGAGGTTAAACAAGATTATGGTGAATATAATCAGGAATGCCTTTATTTCTTCAAAAATTATAGCTTCAATATGTCATGGTGGCCAGATGCTTGTAGAAGCTGACATAGTCAGGGGGAAAAATGTTACAAGCTGGAAAGGTGTCGCTACTGATTTGAAAAATGCCGGAGGCAATTACCTTGATCAAGAAGTTGTGGTGGATGGAAATCTTATAACTTCCAGGATGCCTGAAGACTTGCCGGTATTTTGCAGGACAGCCATCAGTTTGATTAAGTAAAACTTGCAAAATAATATGGAAATTGAAGAACTTTATTAATTACTATTTTTTATTTATTAGTTTGGTAAATAAAGTAACAAGACTTGGGTCAAATTGTGATCCCGCACATTTTTTTAACTCTTTTAAAGCCTCTTTTTTGCTTATTGCTTTTTTATAAGGTCTGCCTTTTACCATTGCATCATATGCATCAATAACTGATAGCATGCGAGAAAGCAGGGGGATATTTTCTTCTTTTATACCTTTAGGGTACCCTTTGCCATCCCACCATTCATGACTAAATAATATTTCACTGGCAATATGTATAAAATGTGGAGAGGCAGAGGCAATGCGCTTGCCAATTTCACTGTGCTTTTTGACAATTGCCCATTCTTTTTCGGTTAATTTTCCTTTTTTATTTAAAATTTTTTTAGCTATAGTTATCTTCCCAATATCATGAAGTGTTGCAAGTAAAAGAAATTTATCCAATTCTACTTTTGGTAACTTAGAAATTGTGCCCAACAATACTGCCATTTTTTTTAAACGTGTTGAATGTCCATTGCTGCCGTAACTATTTTCCTTTGAAGATCTCTGCAATAGCAAAATCATTGAATTTATTGTATCTTCAGACTCTAATAATTTTCTATGGACCATTTTGTTGTCTGCTTCACCCAACATGGTTTTAAAATTTTTTCTTAGGTTATTTTTAGTTGATGTTCCTAAGGCTATATTTATCTGCAGTCTTGTTCCACTACTCTTTTTACATTCCTTTCTAATTCTATCAGTCAGGTGAATTGCATCTTTTTCCGTACTATTTGGTAATAAAATAATAAATTCATCCCCTCCGAGCCTTGCAATAATATCCTCATTTCTGCAGACTGATTTTAATAATTTAGCTGTATTTATTAGAAGCTTATCACCAAAGCTATGCCCAAAAGTATCATTTATAAGTTTTAGCCCATTTATATCTCCCATTATAATACTTAATGGCAGTTGTCTGTTTGAACTAAGTCTTGCTATTTCTTCCTCAAAAAAAGCCCGGTTATACAGACCTGTAAGCTTATCATGAAAAGAAAGATACTTTAGCCACTTTTCTGCTTCTTTTTTTACAGTTATATCTGAAAATATAATTCCTACTCCACCGTCCAAAATAAAAGCTCTGGAATCCAAATATACTTTTCTATTTCTGGTATCGCTTAACATCTCATCCCAATTTATTGGTTTACCTTCTTTTATTACCTGAATCAATCTTTTATACGATTCTAATTTTTTAAAATCAGGAATTATTTCTGTAATTTTTTTACCAATTATGCTTTTCTTCTGTAACCCATACCATATTTTTATTTTCTTAAAGAACAAGTTATTTGCTTCGATCAATTCCAATTTGTCATTTAAAAAAACAAAGCTGTCATTGGTAGAATCTAATAGAAAACCAAGCTTTTTTTTAGTAAGAATTTCTAATTTCTTGCTTTCAGTAATATCCTCAATTGCAAGTAGTATTAGTTTCTTATATTCTAATAAATCATCCAGCTGGCGGGCATTAAGAAGAAATGTTCTTTTGCCAATATCTTTTAACTCAGCTTCTATTTCAAAACCTTCAAAAAAGGTTTTCTGAGGTACAACTTTTTCCAGCAGGTCCTTCAGTTTTGGACTATTCCAAATTCCTTCTGATAACTGGTAAAAGTACTTAGCTTCAATATTTTCTTTCTTCTCCTTGAATTTTTTATAGTATGATTTATTGGCAGATATGACCTTCAGATTGGAGTCCAAAACTACTAAAGGTTCACGTATGGTTCCGATTATGGATCTTGCGAATATAAGAGCATCCCTTAAAGATTTGTTAATATTCTCTTCTTTTAAATTTTTTGTTATCTGTTCAAATATGCTTTGTACCGGTACTATTGATTCATCTTTTTTGTAATATGGTATTTCCATATGATAACTTTCTATAAAGTTTATTAAGATCTAAATAAAAATTATAAATACAAATTAAGCTATCATTCTAAAGTTCTTAATAATAAAGCCTATGTGCCAAGTAAAATGATAAAAAAACAAAAGAAACTAAAATCAGATCAAACGAGTATTAAGCTCTAATTAGAGAATAAACAGTTCAAAAAATATTAATTATTTAAATCATTATTAACACACTTATTGTTATTATTATATTACATTGTATTATAATATATATAGTATAAATGTCAAGATAATATATAAAGTTCAGGGTTAAAGGTTTTTGAAGTAATTTCTAACCAATTTTTAAAGATATTAATTAAGACTTAGAAAGACTATTTGACGCCTATCAACAAATACTGCAATGCACTAGAATAGGTGATTAAAATTTAAGATAGTTAAGTAGAAGTCAATAAAGAAGAAACGTCCAAGAAAATTAATAAAATTTATTTGACTTTATTTGAATATCTGTTAATATGTTAATAAATTTATAAACTAATAAACATTTATAAATTATTTAATAACAATATACAAAATATAAAAGGAGCAATTTATTATGATGTGGGGATGGCCAATGATGGGCTTTGGTGGTTTTGGTGGCATCGGTATGATTTTTGGATTTATCTTTTTTATCCTAATAGTAATAGGGGTAATACTTTTAATTGTATGGCTTGTAAAAAGATCAGGCTATAGCGCCACCGAGAAGACCAGCACAAAATCTATAGAGGTATTAAAAGAAAGATATGCTAAAGGTGAGCTGACTAAAGAGCAATATGAAAACATGAAGAAAGATTTGCTCTTATAAATTGGTATTAATATTGTAATATATTCGGGCAGTGCTACTGAAAGTAGCGCTGCCTATAAATTCTGCTCTGATTTTAAGAATTAAATATTAAACTTACAAAAGGAAAAATGTATATGGATAATATTTTCTTACTTCACGCTAATATCTGTAAAACGCTTGCAAACCCGAGAAGACTGGAAATTATTGCTGCTTTGCGAGATGAGGAATTTACAGCAACCCAACTAACCCAAAAAATAAAAATAAGT
>Ga0299915_10003651_pt1 | contig 11116 bp, 5 predicted proteins | sample RVTome_13_FD_200263 | JGI IMG/M metagenome (GOLD analysis project Ga0299915, IMG submission 200263) | Soil microbial communities from uranium-contaminated site in the Upper Colorado River Basin, Wyoming, United States - RVT92D227 (version 2) ... | reverse complement strand
TCTTTGACCCTTGCCGCCCAACCGTTTGAGGCGAAATATTTCTCCGGGATGCGCTGGAGAAATATCGGTCCGTTCCGCGGCGGCCGGACGCGGGCCGTTGCCGGCGTCCCGAGGCAGCCGAACGTTTTCTATATCGGCGTCTGCAACGGCGGGGTGTGGAAGTCGATCGATTACGGCCGCACCTGGAAACCGATTTTCGACGACCAGCCGACCGGCTCGATCGGAGCCATCGCCGTCGCCCCTTCGGATCCGAACATCGTCTATGTCACGAGCGGGGAGGGACTTCAGCGGCCGGACCTTTCGGTGGGAGACGGGGTCTATAAATCCACGGACGCCGGCAAAACCTGGACGCACCTCGGCCTCCGCGACGCGCAACAAATACCTCAAATCATTGTCGATCCGCGCAATCCGGACCGGCTCTTCGTCGCCGCGCTCGGCCATCCCTATGGGCCGAACATGGAAAGGGGCATTTTCCGCTCGTCGGACGGAGGGCGGACGTTCGAAAAGGTCCTCTTTAAAGATGAAAACACCGGCGGCTCCGAGCTGTCCTTCGACCCGACGAATCCCGACATCGTCTACGCCGGACTCTGGGAATCGCGGCAGGGTCCGTGGGAAAACGCCGCCTGGAGCGGAACCGGAGGGGGGCTCTACAAATCGATCGACGGAGGAACGACTTGGCGGCAGCTCTCGCCGGCCGGACAGGATGGAGTCGTCCAGGTCAATCTCGCCGTCGCGCCCGGCGATCCTCGCCGCCTCTATGCCGCGATCGCAACTTCCCGCGGCACGGGGATTTACCGGTCGGACGACGCAGGGGAGACCTGGACGAGACTCAACGATACGCGACCGGCCGCGCGGATCGGCGGTGGAGACCTGCCGAGGCCGGCGGTCCATCCAAAGAACCCGGATGTCGTTTTCGTCGCCAGCACCGTGGCCTGGAAATCGGTCGACGGCGGGAAAACATGGGCGGCCTTCAAAGGCGCCCCGGGAGGAGATGATTATCAAAACGTCTGGATCAATCCGGCGGACGGCGATATCATCCTCTTCGCCAGCGACCAGGGCGCCGTGGTCACTGTCAACGGCGGACAGACCTGGAGCTCGTGGTACAACCAGTCGACTGCGCAGCTCTATCATGTCGCCGCGGACAACGCCTTTCCGTATCGTCTCTACAGCGGCCAGCAGGAGAGCGGCTCGGTCGGGATTGCGAGCCGCGGCAACGACGGCCAGATCACATTCCGCGAGTGGCATCCGGTCGGCGTCGACGAATATGGATATGCCGCTCCCGATCCTCTCGACCCGGACATCGTCTACGGAGGCCGGAGCGTGACCCGCTACGACCGCCGCACCGGACAGGTCCAGAACGTCGGGCCGAAACCTGTCCGGACGCCGGATGTCCGGACGGTCAGGACCCAGCCCGTCCTCTTTTCGCCGGTCGATCCCCACCTTCTGTTTTATGCGTCGAACACGCTTTGGAAGACGGCGAACGGCGGCCAGAGCTGGGAGCAGATCAGCCCCGACCTGACCCGAAAAACATGGGAAGTTCCGGCGAACGTAGGTAAATACAAGGCGGAAAGCTCGGCGGCGCCGTCCCAGCGCGGCGTTATCTACACAATCGGCCCGTCGTATATCGATGTCCGTCGCATCTGGATCGGCACGGATGACGGCCTCATTCACTTGACGACGGACGGCGGCCTCCACTGGACCGACGTGACTCCGCCCCAGGTCGGGCCGTGGGCTAAGGTTTCCATCATCGACGCGGGGCGATTCGATGCTCAGACTGCTTTCGCCGCCATTAATACCCTCCGGCTCGACGATATGCGGCCGCATATCTACCGGACGCATGACGGCGGAAAGACGTGGTCGCACGTGACGGACGGTATTCCCGCCGTCGCGCCGGTGAATGTCGTCCGCGAGGACCCGAAGCGCAAAGGACTGTTGTTTGCCGGTACGGAGCATGAAGTCTACGTTTCTTTCGACGACGGCGGCCATTGGCGGTCCCTCCGGCTCAATATGCCCGCGTCCTCGGTCCGCGACCTCATTATCAAAGACGACGACCTGGTCGTGGCCACGCACGGGCGCGGATTCTGGATCCTCGACGACATCACCCCGCTGCGTCAGCTTGAGACGAACGCCGTCGCCGCGGACGCGGTCTTGTTCAAGCCGCAGGTTGCCTACCGCGTCCGATGGAACATGAACACCGATACCCCTTTGCCGCCCGATGAACCGGCCGGGCAGAATCCGCCGGACGGGGCGGTCATCAATTATGCTTTGAAATCGGACGAGGCGGGTCCGTTGACTCTTGAAATCCTCGATGCCGCGGGCAAGGTGATCCGCCGCTATTCAAGCGCCGATCGTGCGGAAGCCCTCGACCCTGCGACCGTGCCCGTTCCTATCTATTGGTATCGGCCGCCTCAAGCGCTGGGGACGTCCGCGGGCCTGCATCGTTTCACCTGGGATATGCGCTATCAGGCTCTTTCCGGCGGCGGAGGACGGGGAGGGTTGCCTATCGCCGCGATCGCCTTCAACACCGTGCCGACGCCGAGCTCAATCTGGGCGGGGCCGGGACAATATATGGTGAAGCTCACCGTGAACGGGAAAAGCGATACCCAGCCGCTGACGGTGAAAATGGATCCGCGCGTGAAGACGCCGCCCGCCGGCTTGGCCCAGCAGTTCGAGCTGTCCAAGGCCATGTATGACGGCGTCCTCGAAACGCAGGCGGCGCTCGGACAGCTTCGCTCAATCCGCGCCCAGATCAAAGAGATTCAAGCCCGAGCCGGGCAATCTTCCGTGTCCCAAGCTCTTGCCGCGTTCGATCAAAAGGCCGCGGCGCTCGAGGGCGGAGGTGGAGGGATGGGTCAGCGCGGCGGCGGAGGAATGGGCATGGGCGCCGGCCCGAGCGCCGGCCAGGATACGCTGGCAGGGATCGGCGGGTCGCTTACCCAGTTGATGGGCCTGCTCCAGGCCGCCGATGCCGCGCCGACGAGTCAAGCGGCCGCGGCGATTACCGAACGCCGCAAGGCCCTGTCGGCCCTTATGGCGAAATGGGCCGCGCTCAAGACGCAGGACTTGTCTGATTTGAACAGCCGGCTTAAGGAGGCGAATCTTCCGCTCATCGAAATCAAATCGTAGACGAAGGCGGTTTTTTTACGTTGCCCGGGCCTATGCTATAATGAAACGGGTGATCCCGGGCTGAAGGGATTGATCCCAAGAGATACGATTTCTCCGACCTGCAGGACCTAAAGAGAAGAACCTCCAGGGCTTGCAGGCGAAACGCCGCGACTGTCGCGGCTGACGGCCGGCGCGGAAACGCGCCCGCCCCCCGTATTTGGAAAGGAGAAAACTCATGCGCGATGTCCGCATCCTCTCCCCCCTGATTGTTTTTATCGCGGTCGTTCTCGGCTCCCTTCCCGCGGGCGCGAAGACCCAAACGCCCGGCCCCGCGCTCCGCGCCGACCGAGGGGACAAACGGGTTTCCGTTCGAACAGAGCCCACGATCGAGGTCATCGACGCTGCCGGCCGCGCCGTTCACCTGGCTAAGACGCCCGAGCGCATCGTCGTCATCGGAAAAGGCCCTCATTTCATCCTCCATCTTCTCTATATGTTTCCCGAAGGACGAGAGCGTCTCGTCGGGATGGAACGAAGAGGGAAAACGGCCAGCGAGTTCCTCGACATGATCGATCCCGGTTTTAGAAAGAAGGGCTCGCTCGGCGTCGCTCCCGGTCCCGAAGCGATTGCCGCGCTCCATCCGGATCTTGTCCTCGCCAAGGGGTCCTCGTCCGAGCGGATGAGTGAAGCCTTGGCCGGGCTCGGCATCCCGTTCGTCTATCTCAGCCTGGAGACTCCGGACGAATTCTTTCGCGATGTGTCCAATCTGGGCCTGATTCTAGGAAACAAAGCGAGGGCCGCCGAGATCCTTGCCTTCTTTCGGAGTCGCATCGAGCGCGTGCGCTCGGCGCTGTCAGGAATTGCCGCGGAGCGGAAGCCGCGCGTCCTCCTCGCCATGGCCACGGACCGGGGCGGAAAATTCAGCCTTCAAGTCCCGGCCGCGTCCTGGATGCAGACGATCCAGGTCCGGACCGCCGGAGGGATTCCCGTCTGGCTGGATGCCGGGGAGAAAACGGCGGGCTGGACGATCGTGAATCTGGAACAGATCGCCCGATGGGACGCGGACAAGGCGTTCATCGTCGTCTGGTATTCAAACGACCGCCAAAAAATGTTGGACGCGTTTAAATCCGACCCGCAGTGGAAGCGGCTCAAGGCCGTCCGTAACGGACAACTCTATGCCTTTCCTTCGGACATTTTCGGCTGGGATTCTCCCGACCCGCGCTGGATCCTGGGTCTCACTTGGCTCGCGGCCAACATTCATCCAGACGTCTTCAAGGGTATCGATATGACCGCCGAAATCAGCGCGTTCTATGATCGCCTTTATGGTCTTGATGGAAGAACGATCGACGAACTTCTTCTCCCTCGGGTCAAAATGGATATTCGATAATGGCCGGGAAAACGTCACCGGTCGTCACCTATAACGATGCGCTCAACGCCCTCGAAGTTGATTTTGATCATCGAGGCGTAACGCGGGATCTGACTCTATGAGCGAGCGAAACCCGCGATCGCGCCGGTTGTGGTGGCTTCTCGGCGCCGTCCTTCTCTGCCTGGCCGGATCGGTCTTCCTCGGCCGCTATCCCGGTCCCTTTCTCACGCCGCTTTCCGCTATTCGCGATGACCGCCTGGCCCTTGACCTGATCCTCAATTTACGGCTGCCGCGCATCGCCGCGGCTTTTCTCTTCGGCATGGTTCTCTCCGCCTCCGGCGCCGTTTTCCAGATGATCTTCCGCAATCCCTTGGTCGATGCCGGATTTCTCGGCGTATCGCAGGGCGCTGCCTTCGGCGCTTCGCTGGCCATCGTCTTCGGAGGTGGGGCGGCCTGGGTGGTTCAAGGAAGCGCCGCCGGCTTCGCCGTCCTGGGACTCGCGGCCAGCTACACTTTAGCCCGGCGGATTCGGCTGGGAGACTGGGTTCTCCGGCTCGTCCTGGCCGGGATCGCGGTTTCGGCCCTCTTCGCTTCGGCGACGGGAGCGATAAAATACGTGGCCGATCCCAATCGCCATTTGCCGGACATCACTTTCTGGATGCTGGGAGGGCTGTGGGGCATCACTTGGAAGGACGTCGTTCAAGTTCTGCCCGTGATCGTTCCCTGCCTGCTGGTCCTCTATGGGCTGCGTTGGCGGCTCAATATTCTGTCCCTCCGCGACGAAACGGCCTTTTCTCTCGGCGTCGCCCCCGGGCGCGAGCGGTTGATCCTGTTGATCGCGGCCGTCGCCTCGACGGCGGCGGCTGTTTCCAAGGCCGGCCAGGTTGCCTGGGTGGGGTTGATCGTTCCGCACATCGCCCGCCGGATTGTCGGTTCGGACGCCCAGCGGGCGCTTCCCGCATCGATGCTCATCGGCAGCGTCTTCATCCTGCTTTGCGATGACCTGGCCAGGACAGCCCTGCCCGGCGAAATCCCGTTGGGCATCCTGACCTCCTTTTTCGGGACGATCCTCTTTCTCGTCCTGCTTCTGAAGCGGAAGCTGGGGGGTTGGCGATGACGTCCGCTCGCCCGATGATCGCGCTTATGGACCTGGGTTACTCCTACGGCTCCGGGCAGCCGTTTGTTCTTCAGGAGATTTCCCTGCAGATCGCGGCCGGAACCGTGACCGCGCTTCTCGGGCCCAACGGATCCGGAAAGACGACCCTCCTCAACATCGTTCTGGGATGGCTCGTCCCGTCCCGCGGCCGGGTCGAGATCCTGGGAAACGCCAAGGATACTCGCAGCCGGAAGGAACTCAGCCGTCTCATCGGACTCGTTCCTCAGGACGAGCAAATGACCTTCGAGCTGAGCGTCGCCGAATACGTTCTTCTCGGCCGCGCCCCGTATCTCGCTCTCCTGGAGAAACCAGCGGAGGATGACCGTCGGCTGGCCCTGCGAGCGCTCGATTCGTTGGGGTTATCCGACGTCCGGGAGCGCCCGATCACTACGCTCAGCGGAGGCGAGCGCCAGTTGGCCGTCATAGCCCGGGCCCTGGTCCAAGAGCCGCAGGTCCTCCTCCTCGATGAACCCATGTCGCACTTGGACATTGCCAACACCCAGCGCATCCTCAGAGTCTTGATGGAACTGAGGGGGAAAGGAAAGACGATCGTTTTCACCACCCATGATCCCAACATCGCTGAGGTCGCGGATATGGTCGTCCTGCTGAAAAAAGGTCGGCTTCAGGCGGCGGGTGCGGCAGCCTCGACTCTGACCTCGGAAAACCTCGGCGCTACCTACGGGGTAAGGGTCGAGGTCGTCACGATCAATGGCCGGCCGGTCGTTTTGACCCGGATTTAAGCATCTCCGTTTGTGCGGTTTCGTCTCGGTGCCGGAATCTCCCTCGGCCCCCGGGGAACCAGTCCCGTCGGTTCCCTGCTTCGGCCCCCCGCTAGGGGAGCCTTGGGGGTAATTCCGGCACCGAGCTGAGATCATGTTTATTTGTGGAAAAACAACAGGATTCCAGACTTTCACCAAACATCTCCGTTTATGCGGTCTGGTCGAGGTATCGGAATCACTCCCGGCCCCCCGGGAACCAGCCCCGTCGGTTCCCCTTCGAGTTCGGGACTGATGTTTATGTTGAATCGAAAAAGAAAATTCAATATTCTTAGGATCAGGATGATTAGCCAGAAGGATAAAGACATATGTCTGAGCGTTTCCCAAAAGCGGAATTTCTGTTCTTGATTTTTTTATTCGTTTTAGCCGCGGGAGCCCGTCCGGAGACCGTCCCTCTGTCCGCCGTCGGAACGCGGGGAATGGTCAGCACGGCCCGTCCTTTGGCCACGCAAGCCGGGCTCGAGATCTTGAAGAAGGGAGGCAATGCCTTCGACGCGGCTGTCGCCATCGCCGCGACGCTTAATGTGGTCGAGCCGATGATGTCAGGAATAGGGGGATACGGGACGATCCTGGCCTATGACGCTAGACGCGGAAAAGTCCTTTTCCTCAATTGCTCGGGCCGGATTCCGGAGGCAGTCGACTCCGACGTCTTTCGGGCTCCGACCCCGGATTACCTCTCGAATCGCAGCGGGGCGAAAGCCGTCTCCACGCCGGGGATTGTCCACGCCTGGGAATCGATGGCCAAGTCCTACGGACGTCTTCCCTGGAAGGCGCTCTTCGGGCCGGCGGTCCGCCTAGCCGAAACCGGGTTTGTCTTGGACAACGGGCCGGCGGGTATCATAAAGAACTCATTCGATGGATTTCCTGACTTCGCTAAAACTTTTTACGGAAAAGACGGCCGGCCTCTTCAAGCGGGCGAGACGCTCGTCCAAAAAGACTTGGCCCGCTCTCTCCGGCTGATCTCCGACGGAGGCGCGAAGATTTTCTATGAAGGCGAGCTCGGCCGGGCTATCGCCCTGGAGATGGGGCAGCGCGGCGGGTTCCTCTCTCTTCGGGATCTGCGGAACGACAAGCCCGAATGGCGCGAGCCGATCCATGTCTCGTATCGCGGGTTCGAGGTTTATACGGCTTCGCCGCCGGCTAATTCCTTTTGCTCTCTGATCCGGCTTGGAATGATGAGCCGTTTCGACGTGGCCGCCCTCGGGCATAATACCGAAGCCATGCTCCACGCGTTCATCGAAGCCTCCAAGCATGCGTTCTGGTGCCGGCTGAAATATTCCGGCGATCCGGACGTCAACCCGCCGCCGCTCGAAACGCTTTTATCGGAAACATACTGGAAAGAACAGGCTGGGCTCATCGACCCGAAAAAGGCAAAACCGTTCCAGTATCCCGGCCTGGAAATGTCAAACGCTCAGCACACGACCCATTTCGTCGTGGCCGATGCCGAAGGCAACATCGTCAGCGCGACGCAGACGCTGGGCGGCGTGTTCGGAAGCCGGATCATGCCGCCCGGGACGGGCATCTGGTTGAATAACTCGTTGTCGTTCTGCACCTTTGAACCAAAGGGAAATCCGATGGACGCCCATCCCGGCCGGAAAAAATTGTCCGGCGACTGCCCGACGATTGTCCTCAAGGACAAGAAGCCCTGGGCCGCCCTCGGCACGCCCGGCGGCCACACCATCGGGCAGACCATCCCTCAGATGGTCATGAACCTGATCGATTTCAAAATGGATATCGCCGCCGCCCTGGCCGCCTCGCGAGTCAGCTTCGTCGAGCCGGACACGATCGCCGTTGAAGAGGGCGTCGGCGGGGCCGTCATCAAGCGTCTCGAAGCCCTCGGGCACAAAATCCGCGTCTCAAGGGGCCGAGGGGGCCTCGGGAACGCCCACGGATTGACTATCGTCTACGGTCCGGCCGGAAAACCCGTGTCATTCCAGGGAGCGGCGGATCCTCGCGGTTCGGGCCTGGCCCAAGGATATTGAAAACACTACAGGTAGGGAAAAGGAAAAAGAGAGAAATTCCATGATCGGACGGACTCTCAAGCATTACCGGGTTGAGGAATTGCTCGGCGCGGGAGGCATGGGCGTCGTTTATCGGGCCCGGGACATCCGGCTCGAGCGTCCCGTGGCGATGAAGCTTCTCAAGCCCGAACTCGTTTCCGATCAGGCTCGACGGAGCCGATTCCTGCGCGAAGCGCGTTCCGCCGCGGCCGTCAGCCATCCCGCCATCGCCCAGATTTATGACATCGACGATGCCGACGGCAACACCTTCATCGCCATGGAATATATCGACGGCCGAACCGTCGGCCGGTTGATCCGCGAAGGCGAGCTGGATCTTATAGGCTCAGTGGAGATTGCGCTCCAGGTCGCCGAAGGCCTGGCCCGGGCGCACGAAGCGAATATCATTCACCGCGACATCAAGGCCGACAACATCATGGTCACCCGGGACGGCCACGCCAAGCTCCTCGATTTCGGCCTGGCGAAGCTCCTGGATGCCGGACCCGAGGAGGATATCCCGGTTGCCGGCCAAAGTCCCGCCGAGCTCAGCCGGACCCTGACTAAGGAAGAGCTCCACACTCTCGCCGGAGTCGTCCTCGGCACGCTCAACTACATGAGCCCCGAACAGGCGAGAGGCCGGACCCTGGACAAGCGGAGCGACATTTTTTCTCTGGGCATCGTCATTTACGAGATGGTGACCGGCGAACTTCCGTTCAAAGGCGAGACGGCCTTGGACACCATGCACGCAATCGCCTTCGACGAAGCCAGGCCGGTGACGGCCGTTCGCCGGAATCTCCCGCCGCACATTCACCAAATCGTGTCCCGCTGCCTCCGCAAGCGCCCTGAAGATCGCTATCCGGACGCCCACGTTTTGGCGGCCGACCTCAAACGCCTGAAACACGAGCTCGAGACGGGAACAAGAATCTCCCTGTCTGCCGGGCTGAGGATCCGGGGATGGATCGAGCAGTTTGTCTCCTGGCTCCCGTTCGGAGCCAAAGGGATATATCTCTTAGCCGCGGTCCTTATTGCAACCGCGGTTTTTATCATATTGAAAGTCCAATGGGGAAATGTGATCGGCGGAGCTTTTATCGCCCTGTTCATTTATCGGGCCATCCGCAATAAAAAGCGCCGGCTCCTCAATGCCTTCACCAAAAAGATATCTTCGCTTCCCAACGTCCTGGCGGTCACGATCCGGAATGACGAAGTCACGGTCATCCTGGATAAGACTGCCCCGGCGAAAAGCTATATCCGGATCGCCAGCCTTATCGACGCCGTCAATGCCAAGCTCTTCTTCGGGAAGCCGGTCACGGTTGCGATCAAAGACGATCTTGCGAGGTCGGAATTCCAGAACCTGCTCAAGCAGCCGGGCATTGTCTACGTCAGTGATGACCTTATGCCCGGTCCCGCGGCGGAAGAACCCTAGATTCGCATGATGAGCGTCAATCCATTCCGGGGCGTTGTCTTCCATTGGCTGGGCGGTCTGGCTTCGGGCAGCTTCTACGTTCCCTTTCGCGGCGTTAAAAAATGGTCGTGGGAGGTGTACTGGCTTGTCGGGGGCTTCTTCAGTTGGATTATCGCCCCGTGGATTTTGGCCCTGGTCAACACCCAAGATCTGTTCGCCGTCCTGCGCGCCGCGCCGCCGGGCTGTCTGCTGAGAACCTATATTTTCGGCGCGATGTGGGGCCTGGGCGGATTGACCTTCGGCCTGACCATGCGCTACCTCGGAATGTCACTGGGCATGGGCGTGGCCCTGGGGTATTGCGCCGTAATCGGGACGCTCGCGCCGCCGATCATCCATCACGAGTTCGCGACAAAAGTGCTCGGGACGACGTCGGGCCTGGTGATCCTGATCGGCATCGTCGTTTGCATCCTGGGAATTGCCGTCGCCGGAATGGCCGGAATGTCCAAGGAACGGGAGATGACCGAGGAGCAGAAGAAGTCGTCGATCAAGGAATTCAACTTCTTTAAGGGTCTCCTCGTGGCCACGTTCTCCGGTGTTTTCAGCGCCTGCTTCGCCATGGGCCTGGACGCGGCGGCTCCTCTCGCCGAACTCTCCGCGCAGCGGGGAACCTCGGTTCTCTGGACGGGATTGCCGAAACTGTGCGTCGTTCTCCTCGGAGGCTTCACTTCGAACTTCATCTGGTGCCTGATCCTGAATATCAGGAACCGGACCGGCTCCCAATATTTCAGCGCCCGGATTCGCCGGGCTCCGGCGCAGCCAAAAACCGAAACGATCAACGAAATCGGGGGACATGCCGCCGGGGACGATGTCAAGGACCGGCCGATCATAAAAAGAGATGGCGAAACTGAGCGCGCGCCGATGTTAAACAACTATTTTTTCAGCGCCCTGGCCGGGGTGACATGGTATCTGCAGTTCTTTTTCTATACCATGGGCGAAACGCAGATGGGCAATTATAAATTCTCCAGCTGGACGATCCACATGGCCAGCATCATCATTTTCAGTTCGCTGTGGGGCATCGCCCTGAAGGAATGGAGGGGGAGCAGCGGCTTCACCAAGACGCTCCTGGCCATGGGTCTGGGGGCGTTGATCATTTCAACGATGATTGTTGGATACGGCAACTACCTCGCCGCGGCCCCGGCGGACCGGACAACAAAGCTTCGAAACGACGTCCCGTCCACATTGCCACGGCCGGCGCTCATTCCGCTTCTTTGGACGCAAGGGCAACCTCCCGCTACGATCCGCGCCGTCGTTCGCGAG